>OGYL01001552.1_pt1 | contig 17501 bp, 13 predicted proteins | sample 1576541 | NCBI WGS metagenome assembly OGYL01 (sample SAMEA3541551, study PRJEB24748) | human gut metagenome | biome: human gut; feature: human-associated habitat; material: faeces | place: China | collected 2012 | reverse complement strand
ACCCTCGTCCAAACAGGGAAACCATACGCTTTCTACACGCTTATTCCGGCCTTCGATTTTCGTGCTGCGGCAAGACCCGGACCACCAACCACAACCTTATCCCCTAAAATTTCACCGTCGCGGCGGGGCCCGCGCCGACTATTCCCGATTTAACCGCACCGCCTGTTCGGAATGCTTCGGGACAAGAGCTTCCGGGCGATGTCTCGTCCTGTCACCTTGTGACCGGATTAAGCCAGTAATCTACTGTACTTCGATTAGGCAGCGAGAGCGTAATTGTTTTCGCCAGATAAATTTTCGACTGCTGATATTATGGAGCCGGCAGACGAAGCTCCGCGTGCTTACATACCATTTCAACCCGCTGTCAAATCCGGTCAGCCCCGGGCTTTACTTATGGCCGCAACGGCCACACTTCAGGCGAAACATTGGCATCAAGCCACAATTCCATCTTTGCAAAGATAACAATTATTTCGTTCACGGCAATGATTTTTCTTCATTTTTGCGTCATTAACACGTCACACGTAATATTTCTTGATAAAAATTACTTACCTTTACAACAAAATCGGACAAACTGAGTTATATTATCAGAATATTTGAACAAATTGGTGACAATGATTGAAGAAACACCGCAGGACGGCATGGACAAGGCACAACGCGCCATAAAAAGAGCTACCGACATAGTGTGCTCTGCCATAGGAATGGTGGTGTTGTCGCCGGTTTTCCTGATTATAATGATTCTGATGAAGTGTCAGAAGAATGGTCCGATATTCTTCCGCCAGATCAGAATAGGATACAAAGCCAAACCGTTCGTGATATTCAAATTCCGGACAATGAGCAGCGTGATAGAGGAAAACGGCCCCCAGCTTGTGGCACGGTGCGACAACACCAACTCCACACCCCTCGAACAGTTTCTACGCGGACATCATCTCGACGAGCTGCCGCAGATATGGAATGTGCTGCGCGGCGACATGTCGCTCGTAGGTCCGCGTCCAGAGCGAAAATATTTCATCGACCAGATAATGGCGGTGGACGACAGTTATAAAATCATCTACAACATGAGGCCGGGCCTTACGTCGGAAGCCACTCTCTACAACGGCTACACCGACACGATGGAGAAGATGATACGCCGTCTGCACATGGACATAGACTACTATCGTCGCCGCTCGCTATGGCTCGACTTCAAGATTGCGGCAAAGACCGTGATATGCATCGTTACAGGAAAAAAATTCTAACATTTATATATGAAAAAACTTATCGCATTTGTCTTTTTCGTAATGCTCATACCTGTATGTGCATCGGCACAGTCGTCGATGACCGACGACCAGGTGATGGAGTTCGTAGTGAAAGAACACGAGAAAGGCACATCCCAGCAGCAGATTGTAACAAAACTGATACAGCGCGGTGTTGATATACAGCAGATACGACGCGTAAGAAGCAAATATGAAAAACAGATAAGCAGTCAGGGACTTGGCTATGTGGCCGACAAAGCCATGAACGATACCGAGAACAGAATGCGCACCAACAACGGCAAGACTAAGAACGGTACCGACAACGAAAAGACCGGACTGAAACAACAGAACGACTACTCCAGCTACAAGATATACGACGAGATGTCGCCCGTACAGCAGTATGACGAGACCGACCCGACGTTCCTGCAGTTCCAGAACGAGCTCGGCATGATTCTGCCCACCGACACGGCGACAATGCTAAAGCAGCTGCTGGCTGAGCGCGAGAAGATGAAGAAGCGCGTGTTCGGACGCGACATATTCAACAACAAGAACCTCACGTTCGAGCCTAACATGAACATCGCCACACCGCAGAACTATATCCTCGGACCTGGCGACGCCGTGATAATAGACATATACGGAGCATCACAGAAGGTGATAAACTCCACAGTGTCGCCCGACGGCGACGTTACCATCGAGGGATTCGGCCCTATACAGGTGAGCGGACTCACCGTGCAGCAGGCCAATGCACGCATAAAGTCGCAACTCGGAGCACGATACAGCAGCAGTAAGGTGAGACTGACGCTCGGTCAGACACGCACCATTACAGTCAACGTCATGGGTGAGGTGGCTCTCCCGGGCACATATACGCTGTCTGCTTTCGCATCTGTGTTCCACGCACTCTACATGGCTGGCGGAACAAACGATATAGGTACGCTGCGTAACATCAAGGTTTACCGCAACAACAAGCTTGTCAGCACCGTAGATATATACGACTACATTCTCAACGGAAAACTTAAAGGTAACGTAAGACTCGCCGACGGCGACGTGATAACCGTAGAGCCGTATGACTGTCTGGTGAACATCACCGGAAAGGTGAAACGCCCAATGTTCTATGAGATGAAGAAGAACGAGAGCGTCGGCACACTGCTCAAGTATGCGGGAGGATTCACAGGCGACGCCTACCGCAAGGCTGTGCGGTTGGTGCGTAAGACCGGACGCGAATATTCGGTGTATAACGTGACCGAGTTCGATATGAACACATTCCACGTAGCCGACGGCGACTCCGTGAGCGTGGACTCCATACTCAACCGCTTCTCAAATATGGTTGAGGTGAAAGGTGCAGTGTTCCGTCCGGGTATGTATCAGGTAGGCGGCGACATAACAAGCGTCAGAGCACTCATCGAGCACGCCGAAGGACTGAAGGAAGACGCATTCACAGCGCGCGCCGTGATGCATCGTATGAAGGAAGACCGCACTCTGGAGGTGCTGAGCATCGACGTGGACGGCATAATGAAAGGCACATCGCCAGACATACCGCTCAAGGAGAACGACGTGCTCTTCATACCTACGAAATCCGAAAGACAGATACAACGCACAATAACCATACACGGCGAAGTGAATTATCCGGGCATCTACCAGTATGCCGACAACGAGACGATAGAAGACTTCGTATTGCAGGCCGGCGGTCTGAAGGATGCTGCATCGACAGTGAAAGTGGATGTGGCACGACGCATAAACAACCCCAAGGCCCTGCGACCGGACAGCGTAATATCGCAGACATTCACTCTGGCACTGAAAGACGGATTCGTAATCGACGGTCAGCCGGGCTTCACGCTCATGCCGTTCGACGAGGTTTACGTGCGCAAGAGCCCAGGATACAACGAACAGCAGAACGTCGAGGTGGAAGGCAACGTGATGTTCGCCGGCACCTATACCCTATCGTCGAAGAACGAACGTCTGTCTGACATCATCAGAAAAGCCGGCGGACTGAACGACCGCGCCTACGCCGAAGGTGCACGTATAGAACGCAGACGCACTCCGGAGGAACAAATGAGAGACGAGACTCTGCTCAAACTGGCAAAGGCACAGAGCGGTGACACCATCGACGTGAAGAAGCTCGACATCGGCACAACCTATCCCGTTGGTATCGAACTTGACAAGGCTCTGAAGGAGCCGGGTGGCGACGCCGACCTCGTACTGCGCGAAGGCGACCGCATCATCATACCGGAATACAACGGAACAGTGAAGATAAGCGGCGACGTTCTCTTCCCGAACACCGTGTCTTATGAGAAAGGCAAGAAGGTTTCTTACTACATCGACCAGGCCGGCGGATGGGGCAACCGCGCAAAGAAGAGCCAGACCTACATCATATATATGAACGGAACGGTGGCCAAGGTGGGCCACGGCACGAAGGTGCGCCCGGGCTGCGAGATTGTGGTTCCGAGCAAGCCCAAGAGCGACAGCAAGTCTCTCGCCCAGTGGCTCGCGATAGGCAGCTCAACGGCTTCAATAGCAACGATGATTGCGACAATGGTGAACTTGTTGAAGTAGGCACCAATATATAGCAAAATAGAATTAAAAGTCAAAATAGATATCAAATATATAAAATGGACGATATAAAACAAATTGATTTTGCCAAAATTCTTAAAGCAATAAGAAAGCATCCGAAACCATATTATAAATCACTGCCTATCGCTGTAGTATTGTCTTCGCTGTTTATTATATGTATTCCACGATCATATACATGTTCGGTTACACTTGCGCCAGAAATGTCTAGTTTAGGTTCTAGTTCATTGAGTCAAGTCGCATCATCTTTTGGCTTTGACTTGTCATCAGCAACATCATCAAGCAGTGATGCCATTCTTCCTGAATTATATCCAGACCTTGTAGGATCTGTAAATTTCCGTACAAGTCTGTTTCCTATAAAAGTCGAAACTGAAGACGGCAGCCTCAAAACCACATACTACGATTATTTGTTGAGACACCAAAAAAGGCCATGGTGGTCAGTGGCCTTTAATTGGTGTAAAAACCTATTCAACAATGATGACGACGTAAATAATAAAAAAGAACTGAATCCATTCTGGCTTACAAAAAAACAAAATGCCATTCTAATGGCATTAGAAAATAAAATAACATGTAGCGTTGATAAGAAAAATTATGTAATATCAATCACTGTTGAAGACCAGGACCCGCTTATATGTGCGACAATGGCTGACTCTGTGAAGAATAAATTACAATATTTCATCACCGAATACCGTACAAGCAAAGCACGTAACGACTTGGCATATACAGAAAAACTCTACAAAGAAGCAAAAGCAAGATATGTAAAGTCAAGACAAAAGTATGCAGCATTTGCAGATGCAAATGAAGATCTTATTCTGGAAAGCTACAAATCAAAGCTTGAAGACCTTGAGAATGACATGCAGCTTAACTTTAACGCATACAGCATGACATCCAACCAACTTCAAGCAGCAAGAGCTAAAGTTCAAGAACGTACCCCGGTATTCACAACATTACAATCTGCCTCGGTACCATTAAAACCGACAAGTCCTAAAAGAATGATTTTTGTTGCGGTAATAACATTTCTTACCTTTATTGGTACAACAATAAAAATATTATACAAGGAAAAAATATGATATACATATTGTTGTCTATCTTTTTCATTATCTTTATCATTTCTCTGTTTGAAGAAAGATTAAAACGATACAATAAAACATTATATATATCGGTAGGTATTATTTTGTTTTTATGCGCGGCATTTAAGGAAATAGGATTTGACAACGATTCAGAGAACTACGAATTTTTCTTTCATAACTACGACGATCCTTATGTTCAACTCGCAGTTGAATATTCTTATCTGCTTATTTCACGAATACTAAATTATTTTACGGATGACGTTCATTCCATATTCTTCATATATTCAGGTATCGGCATTTTATTAAAAATGACAGCAATAAAAAGGTTGTCAAATCTTTGGTTCTTGCCAATGCTCGTATATATGGGAAATTATTATATCTTACATGATCTTACTCAAATAAGAGCATGTATAGTATCCGGAATATTCTTAATGGCCATCATTCCCTTGGCTGAAGGTAAGAAAGGATTAGTTGCAATGTTATTACTCCTTGCTTGCTTCTTCCATTATTCAACATTAGCTTTGTTTCCGGCCCTGATTCTTAATAATAAGGATATGAGCAAACGCACAAGATTGTTATGGGCGATGCTGGTTCCTTTAGGATATATTTTGTGTATAGCGAATGTGAACTTAATGACTGAAATACCGATACCTTATATCGGAGACAAGATTGCATCATACCAGGAACTTAGCGAACGTGGAATAAAAGGTAGTGAGATAAATATATTTAACGCCGTCTTTGTAGTAACATGGTTTACATATCTGTACATATTATACTTTTATGATACAGTAATTAAATACAACAAATACCTTCCTATTATGTTGAGACTTACAGGTGTGTCCATATTTTCTTTTTTATTATTATCGTTTCTCCCTGTTTTGGCATTCCGCGTAAGTGAACTTTACGGTATTGTGGAAATTTTTATATTTACAAATATTTATTATACAATAAAACCAGGCTGGCTTGGAAAAGTAGTCGTATGTATAATTGGTATTTCAATGTTTTTGATAAACGCATTTTACGCTGAATTTTTACATCCATAAGATAACATGAATATAAAAAACATATTTAAAGGTGATAAACGGACCTCACTGGTAAAGAAAAATATTGCCGGTTCTTTATTAATCAAAGGATGGAGCTGTATCATACAATTTCTTATCGTTCCTTTATCATTAAATTGTCTTTCAAGTTATGAATATGGATTATGGCTCACCATAAATGCGATACTGATAGGTATTGACTCAATTGACGTCGGTCTCGGCAACGGACTACGTAACAAACTGGCAGAGGCAATTGCAAACAACGACCGTCTGACTGCAAGGAAACAAGTCAGCACCACATTTGGAATGCTCATAATAACCATAATTCCTTTAATAATAATACTTTCAGCCATAATACAATACATAGACTGCTATAAATTGCTGAATGTAAACCCGAATTATGTTCCTAACCTGCCTGGTATTCTGACAGCATCGGTTTCAATAATGGGAGCGACTTTCATATTCAAGTTTATTGGCAATATGTATCTCGGGCTGCAACTGCCAGCCATAAACAGCCTGCTCGTCGTGCTTGGACAGACAGTCTCACTCATTGCATTATTCATAATCTCTATATTCGGAAAAAGCGACTTGATGACCGTTGCTATAATATTCACAGCTTCACCTCTGATTGTTTATATTGCCGCATATCCAATCACATTTTGCAGAAAATACAAATTTCTTGCACCATCATATCGGTTTTTCAGTCGCTCGGCATTAAAAGATTTGCTGTCATTGGGAATATCCTTCTTCTTCATTCAGATAACCGGTCTTATGCTTTTCATGCTGTCAAATATCATCATATCAAATGTACTCAATCCGGCAGAGGTGACACCATACCAGGTAGCATATCGTTATTTCAGCATTCTATATATGCTTTTTGCCATCATTGCAGCACCATTGTGGTCGGCCACGACAGATGCCTACACTCAAGGCGACTGGCCATGGATAAACCGTATGATGAAAAAACTCAACCGTCTGCTGATAATATGTGCAATAATAATGTTGCTCATGATATTATTCGCCTCGACTTTTTACAGTATATGGGTAGGCGACAAAGTTCATGTTGAGACGTGGCTTTCCGTGTTTATAGGAATATACTGCTATCTGCTTGTTGTAAGCAACTCATATTCATACATATTATTTGGAATTGGAAAAATAAGAGTCATAACGATTGTAACATTTATTAATGTTATTGTATTTGCCCCACTTGAATATATCGCATGCAGACATTTCGGAACGGCAGGTCTCATCTCCATACTGATTGTCGCGACATCTATAAGCGCAGTTATCAACTGCATACAATTCAATATGTTGTCTTCCAATAAAGCGAAAGGTATATGGAACAAATAACAGAAAGAAAGATCGCTGTCATAATCGTACTATACAATCCATCCGAAGACGATATATGCAATGCAAGAAACATCGCGAGAAACTATCGTGGAGTAATTGTGGACAACTCCGAGAAGCCGTTTACGGCAGACAAAAAAATAGAGCGGATGCATTACATCTGCAACAGAGCGAACAAGGGAATTGCCGAAGCACAGAATACTGGCATACGAATAATGATGCAGGAAGGGGTTGACTATTTTGTATTCTTGGACCAAGACAGCCGCACTGAAGAAGATTATCCCTCGCGCATAGTAGAGGCTTTCATAAAGGCCTGTACAGAACACCGGAATCTCGCCATGCTCGGACCTACCGTGAAACGCAAGGACAACGGCAAGGAATATAAGTCTGCAATACATAAGGACAAGTATGTAAGCGAAAATTTCATTCCCCGACGCGATGTGATATCATCTGGATGCTGCATATCTGCTGATGCCATCAGAACTGTAGGCATTAACGACGAACGCCTGTTTATAGATTATGTTGATTACGAATGGTGCTGGAGGGCTGAGTCAAAGGGACTTGTTTGCGGAATAACCCCGAATATAAGCATTGCCCATAAAGTCGGACAAAGAGAAATAAAGATCGGCCGACAGATTGTAATAATATCCAAACCATTCCGTTACTTTTATCAATACCGCAACTATCTTTGGCTTTTACGTCGAAAATATGTACCTTTGCAATGGAAAATTGCCATAGGTATAAAGTTTTCCATGCGACTTATTTACTTTCCATTATTCGTCAAAGGCGGATTCGAATGTTGGAAAAATATGATTAAGGGAATTATAAAAGGAATATAGAATGACTATTGGAGCAATCATAATATTGTATAACCCGGATATAAAACAGACGATTCACTCTATTGAAATTTTATTACCTCAAGTGGATAAGATATATCTGATAGACAATTCATATGATTCTCATCAAGAATATTTTCCCCAAAATAACAAGATAGCATACATACCATTATTAAAGAATACCGGTATTGCCGCCGCACAGAACATTGGTATCAAACATATTATAAAAAACAAATGTGACTTTGCCCTATTCAGCGATCAAGACAGCATCGCAGAGTCTGACACTGTAGAAAAATTACTTGACACATATCTTTTTCTAAAATCGGAAGGCATAAAAGTCGGAGGTGTCGGCACAAGAGCCATCAACAAAGAAACGGGAATACCTTATCCATCAAAATCAAAAGAATACGAGAACGTCGAAATAAAAACAGACATACAGGGCAAAGCCACCGCCACAAGATGTAGCTACATACGTTCGTCCATCTCACTTATAGAAAGTAAGATTTTCGATGAAACAGGAAATTTCGATGAAAAACTATTCATTGATGGTGTTGACAACGAATGGTGTTGGAGAGCGGCATCTTTCGGATACTTATTCTACATTGCCGAGAATGCACAAATACGGCACATGTTAGGCAAAGAATCAAGAAAAATAGGCAATAAAAACATTTCAATTTCATCTGAATTCCGCATATATTACCAATTCAGGAATTATATATGGCTTTCCAGAAGAAGTTATGTTCCATCTTGGTGGAAATTCAGACATTTCTTAAAATACGCAGTTAAAACAGTTTATTTTCCGTTGTTTGTAAAACCGAGGGTGGTTTATGCCAGACAAATTATCCGAGGCATAAAAGACGGTCTTACCAAATAACAGAAAACAACATCATATTAATAATATAACAATATGAGCATATCCGTTCTCATGTCGGTTTATAAAAACGAGCATCCACAATATCTTGACAGATCAATAAAGAGCATATGGACCGACCAGACAATAAAACCATCAGAAATAATATTAATAGAAGACGGGCCATTATCAGACGAACTTGAACAGACAATAAACAGATGGAAAGAGCTTATCGGCAATAAGCTTATAATACACAAGAACGAAACAAATCTCGGACTTACAAAATCTCTCAACATCGGTCTGAAAATTGCATCTTCCGACTTCATCGCACGTATGGACAGCGATGACATCTCCGACCCGAAACGGTTCGAACGCCAGACCGCCTTTCTTGAGACTCATCCGGACGTGGCAATAGTCGGCGGATCCATGCAGGAGTTCAACAACAACAATCCCAAACTCAATGTGCGGCACTATCCGAAAAACAACGACGAGGTGATGCGCACCATATACAAGGCCAGTCCACTTGCCCATCCTACGGTAATGATGCGTAGCGATATATTCAAGAACGGCCTGAAATATGACGAACGCTACCGCACAAGTCAGGATATAGCCTTATGGTTTGACGCAATATGTGCCGGCTACAAAATAGGCAACATAGACGACGTCACGCTATATTTCCGCCGTGACGATGAAATGTTCAAACGCCGCAGCCGGGCAAAGGCATGGAATGAGTTCCATATATATATGAACGGTGTCAGAAGGGTTTACGGCTTATTTACATTCAAATACATTTTTCCAATAGGGCGACTAATATTCAGACTCATGCCACTGCGCATTGTGAAATTCATCTATGGCAGCAAAATAAGACATTATGTAGTGGACAAAAAAACAAAAGGCGCGCAATAATATTTACAATTGCACGCCTTTTACATAATGATTGCCTGAATAATATCATCGGCAATCTTATAATAAAGGATTTTTCTCGGATACAAACCATTTTATAAACTGTGCCATGCCTTCATGCAAGGATACATGCGGTCTGTAACCGATCTCATTTTCCAGTCGTGAAGTATCTGCATTTGTGCTGTAAACATCACCGGGCTGCATCGGAAGATATATTTTCCGGGCCTCTTTGCCAAGCGCATTCTCTATCTCACTTATAAAATCCATGAGCTTGACAGGATGAGAACAACCTATATTGTAAATGCGATACGGTACATCGTTATCACGTTTTATGCTTTCTTCCGGAGTATCTATTACTGAGATTGTCCCTTCAACAATGTCGTCAATATAAGTAAAATCACGCATCATATCGCCATTGTTGAACACTTTTATCGGCTCTCCCTTCAATATGGCACCGGCAAACAATGATGGCGACATGTCCGGACGTCCCCAAGGACCATAGACAGTGAAATAGCGCAATCCTGTGGTTGTAAATCCATACAGCTTGCTGTAACAATGCGCCATCAGCTCATCTGCCTTCTTTGTCGCCGCATACAGGCTCACCGGAGTGTCCACCTTGTCGTCTTCCTTATATGGAGTTTCCTTGTTAAGACCGTATATGGAGCTGGACGAAGCGAATATGAGATGGCGCACATTGTAGTTGCGACACGCTTCCAACACATTTAGAAAGCCGGCCATATTACTTTGCAGATAAGAATAAGGATTGGTTATGGAATAACGTACTCCGGCCTGCGCGGCAAGATTCATAACCTTATCAAAATGATATTTGGAAAATATTCTGTCCAACTCTTCCTTATCATCAATTGACATTCTGATGAATACGCAATTATCAAATTCGCTATTCTTTACTTCAGTCTTATCAGCGATTGATTCCGGTTCAATAAATCCACATTCTGAGAGGCGTCCATATTTTAGTCTTACATCGTAATAATCATTTATATTATCTATCCCGACAACAAAATCGCCACGTCTTGCCAACTCATACAATAACTTCGAGCCAATGAATCCGGCTGCACCGGTAACCAATATTCTCATATCTAATATCTATTGCTTTAATAAATTGTGGCAAAGGTAACGATTTTTCCGTTACATCCGCAATAAAAATCAACAAAACTGCCTTAGCTTCAATCGACAACTTACATTTAATATTATATGTACACATACAGCATGGCCGACATAGATATTTATGTCCAAATAAAACGTCTTTTTGACATTTGTTGCGACATATATAAAACATATCATACAATAATACACCTATTTGTCAGTTAATATTATAAACTGACATTATTATGGAGAACTATATCATTCTGGTATTGTCTGCTTTCATCATAAGCACCGTGTGCGGATTCATCATAATTCCGTACATAATAAACTTCTGCATAAGGAAGAAGCTATACGACATTCCCAACGCCAGGAAAATACATCAAAACGTGATACCACGGCTTGGCGGAATATGCTTTCTGCCGTGCACTCTGATAGCGTTCATCTTCGGAATATCAATCCTCGACCACCTCACAGGACGCCAACAGCTCACGGTAGGCACATGGTCGGTGATGTTTCTCATCAGTCTTTCGCTGATATACATCATCGGGATAGTGGACGACATTGTGGGAGTAAGGCCGCGGACCAAATTCTCGGTGCAGATAATAGCCGCCGCGCTGCTGCCCATCTCCGGCCTGTACATCAACAATCTCTACGGCATGTTCGGCATATATGAGGTGCCGTTCTGGATAGGCGCGCCGCTAACGGTGTTCGTGCTCGTGTTCATCGACAACGCCATGAACCTGATAGACGGCATCGACGGGCTCGCAGGCGGACTCGCCCTACTCTCGCTCGCGGGCTTCCTGCTGTGCTTCATGCACGAGGGCATCTACACATACGCCATTCTCATAGCCGGCCTCATGGGTGTGCTCACGGCTTACCTGTACTTCAACATCTGGGGAAAGGCTGAGAAGGGGCACAAGATTTTCATGGGCGACTCGGGCAGTCTGACGTTGGGTTTCATTCTCGGATTCCTGCTTATCAAGTTTGCCATGCACAATCCCAACGTCATGCCCTACCGCAACAACAGTCTGCTGATAACCTACACGCTGCTCATAGTGCCGTGCTTCGACGTCGTGAGAGTGATAATCACACGTCTGAGAAACCATTATCCCATATTCAAGGCTGACAAGAACCACATACACCACAAACTGATGCGCGCCGGAATGTCGCAACATCAGGCTCTCGTCACCATACTGCTCCTGGCTCTTGCGTTCGTATTCATAAACAAGATGCTGCGTCCGGGACTGGAAAGCGATATCATCGTACTGATAGACATCATCATATACACGGCCTTCCAGCTCATCATAGACGTATTCATAAGAAGAAAGGAGCGCACGCAGCAGCATGAGGGAAGCGTAATAAGCAAGTGATGTCCGACTGATTTCACAGCTCCGCAGTCACACCACCGCACGGCGGACTTGCGCGCGGCACAATCATAGACAAACCGCAACGCCACCATGCACAGCCGTCTGTCTGTAAGAAAAGGCACTTACGGCATCTCTCATACAGAAATGTTTATGCGCAGACATGCCGGTTACGGAGCTGTAGAACGAATCGTTTATAATAATGACATTTACAAAGATATATATCAGGATATCCTTTCCGACAAGAGCCGGAAAGGATTTTTTATGCCATAAAACGGATTTTAAGGATGGCTCCATCGGAGCACTATGGAAATTACGTGCGGACTTGTCTTAATGAAAAACCGCGACTGAAACACTGCTCCACATCATCCTCTTCTATCGAAATTAAACCCAAATAGGTCATTAGACCCCACATGGTTTTATCTGTTTATATTTCATTCTTTCAGTCGTCTTTTCGTTTTCCATTGGCCTCTTTTTGTCCGATTTTCTTGACATAGCCCGCTATGCCTGCAAAGAAACTGCCGAAAACACGCCCAATATAAAGCAAAAATACCGACTGAATCCTAAATAACCGATTCGGGTTAAAACAAGACAGATCGTCAGAACGCAGATATTTATTTTCCTTTATGATTATTATTCGTCCTACGTATCCGCTCTATTGCCGTCAATAACATCCGACACGTTGCCAAGGCTCAACACTTTACACACCAAATAAAACACACTTTACACACCAAATAAAAGATGCAATACGTACCGCCCGACAATAGGACGAAACTCACATGACGTCTGATTATCGGTTTAGGTTAAACCGATATTGGCAACTTTCAAATTGTAAGCGGTTTTCGATTTTTCGGTCTGAGTTTTCCACTATACCCCATAAAATAAGCGCGTATTTGCTTACAGACTCTCCTTCGGGCGCAAATACGTGAATTATGAGAGGTTTTCTTAACATATTGAATATCAATAGTTTATATTTAAGGGGTATTTTTTCGCATTGCAAAAAGCACCATTTCGGCATGCGAAATGGCCCATTTCAGGGGCTAATATAGGCCATATCGCACCCTAATATAGGCTTTATTGCAACACGAAATGGGCAATATCATAAGGCAATATTAATATTTTCGGACTATGTTATAGGGTATATGAAAACACGTTATGGTCTGAAACGGCTCTTATAACACAGGATTTAACATTCCTTTACATCTCTTTTGCGAAAATATTTTGTCAAAATATAGTCAAGAAAAATCGTAAGCTCATCGCCCGGTTTTTCATTGAAAAAACTGATATAAGGCGTAAGGAGACATGCGACCTGTCGCGTAAGTCTGCACCGTCAGCCACGACACAACAGGCAATACACGCTGTATGCCACGGCAGAAACGGCCGCCGCGAATCAGAGTTTTGTGAAACTAAGTTTCAGTTTATCAGTAGAAAGTTCCATCTTCGAGCCCGACAGGCGGTCCACCTTGAATGTCTCGTCGAGCGCGTTCACGCCGAACGGACTCAGCAGTCCTGCATCCTCCACAGCCGGGTCACCGTTCATTCTGTCGTTCACGTGCGGTTCATACAGGCGCAGCGTAGTGCCCTTGTGCTCAAAACGGAAAAGAAAATCGCCCGCACCGTCGCGTCTGTCAATGATGTTGAGCAAGTCTTTCTGCACCGCCCAGAATATGTATTTGTCCGACAAGTCCGCTCTTCCGCCGGTCGAAAGCGTATCAACCCTGTCGAGATGCCAGTATCCGTCGAGCTTGCCATTGTCCGATGTCTCTATGTCGCACGATACAAATACACTCATGACCAGCCACGCCGTCATTATTACGTATATGTTTTTCTTCATCATTTCCATTGTCTGTTGTCTTTAAATTCACGTTTCACCCGATGTCCTACCGTACGTTTTTCAGAACCATCCGCTCTTGGATATTGTGAGCTGGAAACCGGCGTTGTTGCCGAGAATATGCCCAAAGTCCATCGCATAGGCACCCGTCACCTTCCAGTTGTGTCTGAAACTGTATGTGGCCTCAGCCATGAAGCTCACGTTATGCTGCTTCTTTGTGTATGGCATGGCATACGTTCCCAGACCCTCCTGCCACGTGCCGAGCAAGCGATATGACAGATTCTCCGTAGGGCGGCCGTCTATGCCGAGATGGAAAGCCATGAAGCGCGAATCCTTTACCGATATTGTGCCGTCGTCGTTGTATATCGGCGAGCGGTAGAGCGGGTTGCCTATCACCTGTCCCCAGTGCTGCCAGCCGGTATATACATAATGATTATAATAATTGTCTATGCCGCCGATGTGGTCGGATATGTTCTGTGTGTGGTCGTGATACACCGGTCCGCTCTGATACTTCGTGTATATATATTCGAACACTATGTCGCGGAGCCACGTGCCGTATTTCAGGTTCACCTCAGCGCCGAGCATCATATCCTTGAGGTCGTAGAGTATGAACTTGCTCTTTTTCTTCTTCTGCCACTCATCGCCCTGGCCGTAACCGTCGTAGTCGAGCAGGAACATTGCCGAGTGGTCCTCGAAATACTTGTCGGCATAAATGCCCAGACGCCAGCGGTCGCCGTCGTAGTTCACACGCATGAGCCACGATCCCACCTGGTTGCCGGCGATGTTCTTGTAGAGCGTCTCGCCCGCGTCCGCGCCCCCGGGAATGAATGCGTGCCACATGCCTTTCAGTCCGCCCTCGCCTTTCAGGGCCAGCATCGTGCCGTCGCTCTGCGGGTGATATGCCGTTCCTCCGAACGTGGCGGCCATCTCCAATCCCAGTTCGAGCGACCATGGCATGAATCTGTCTTCGTTACCTATCTTTATATAGCCCGCCTTGCTGTGGTAGAGCACTTCGTCGGCATACTTCGACTTGCAGTCGGTCACCTCGTGCTGCCAGTTGTCATCGGTCATCTTGCCGTAAGCTATGTGTCCCTTCACCCTCAGCCATCCGTGCGAGAAAGGCAGCACCCAATAGTCGGGCAGCGCCAGTCGCACCTGTGGCACAGGCCTCGCATTGATGCCGAGTGTCTGCGATCCGCTGCTCAGCGCGTTGTTCTTCAGTTCCATGGGCTGCTGCTTGCTGCCCACGGTGAGCACTCCGTAGAGCCATCTCAGCTCGGCATAAGCCTGCTGCACCACCACGCTGCTCGTATAGTTCACCGGCACCGCAACGTCAACTCCGTAGCCTATGCCCCACCGTCTTATGGAATCCTGCGCCAGATCGCGCGCCACCATGCCTCTCACATATCCGTTGTTGCTCTCCAACGAGCTCAGTCCGTACTTGTTGGCGTTGAGCCACAACGGCGTCTTGTTGTTGGAGAACGAGCCTTGCGTCTCAACCATGTATCTCATTCCGTGAAAAGGTTTGAGTTTTCTCGGATTGTCAAAATCGGTCCACGCCTGCGCACGGGCCATAAGTCCTGCCGAAAGCAACAGCCCTATCACATATACATATCTCATACTATATTAACGTAAAATATCCTACAAAATTACATCACTCGTCCGATAAACACGTATTTTACGCTACATTGTGCAAAAAATGGCTCAAAGTCTGCTCATCACGACATTTTCTCGGCAATAGACAAACCCATATTACATTATAGGGAAATCCCCCGATAATATAGGAAATTTCCCTCTTCCGGCGGAAAAACTCATTGTATCTTTGCATCAGAGAAAAGATAAAGAATGTATAACGTCTAAATATACGATTATGAAAAAGTTTATATCTGCCCTTATTTTTCTGTTCGCAACGGCGATATCAGCAAACGCGATGAGCTATGAACAGGCACGCGAACAGGCGCTTTTCCTCACAGACAAGATGGCGTATGAACTTAATCTGAGCGAAGAGCAGTATGAAGCTGCATACGAGATAAACCTCGACTATCTTATGAGCATACGCACACAGGACGACCTATTCGGTATCTACTGGCGGCAGCGCACTCTGGACATGAGCTACATATTGCTCGACTGGCAGTATAACACGTTCTGCTCAGCACTCTATTTCTACCGTCCGCTCTACTGGAGCGCAGGCTACTGGCGGTTCAGAATATACGCACGCTATCCGCGCAGAGACTATTTCTACTTCGGTTGTCCGCACTTCGTGGTTGTGTATAAAGGTGGTCACAGCTGGAGACACAACGGCGGACACTCATGGTATAAGCGCCATGACTTCAGACCGAAACCGGGTGTAACTCACTTCGGCATGCGCGACGGATTCAAACGCGGCGACTATGGCAAAGGTCACACAGGCATATTCGGCAACAGAAAGAACGGCAACAAGCCACTCGTCACAAGCCGTCCCAACAACAACGGAGGCAGCTTCGGCAAACGGCCTTCAGGCATAACAAACAAGAAGGAAGTACCATCTATCAATGCTTCCAGCTTCGGAGGTATGCGCGGAGGAACAGTAAAGAAGGCCGAACAGAAACCGCGCAACACGTTCACACCGAGAAACGGCAACCTATCTACCGACAGAACGGTAAAGAACAAGTCGGCGTTCTCAAGAAGCGGACGTCTCGGAGGATCGGCAAGCAATAACCGCGACCTGATAAACAACATACGCAACAAGTCGCCAAGAAGCACCGGCAGCAGCACCAGATCGTTCGGAGGCAACCGTGCGAAAAGCAGCACGCGGGTATCGCGCAGCAGCAACCGCTCGTCGTTCTCAGCTCCGAAGAGCTCGCCAAGAACGAACAGGAGTACGGCATCACCAAGTCGTGGCGGTGGCAAATTCGGAGGACGCCGCTAAGCCGACGACTCATTCCAAACAAGCATAAGTGTAAGTCAACATAATTTAAAATTCAAATTCAACGGTATCTGTCTCTTCCATTATTAAATGATAAACATTGATTGATTAAGGACAGACAAGCAGCAGAGGTGCGGATCTATAAATCAAGAGTCCGCACCTCTGCATTTGTCATACGCTCTATCTCGTTCATCGGTTTTCCCCAATAAACACTCTGCACCGCCTTATTCACAATGCCGTGTCCCACAGCCAGCACAGTCTTGCCCGGATACGACTTGCGTATGAAGTCGAGAAAACGTCCCGCGCGCTCACGAAGAGCGTCGATCGACTCCACATCGTCGGGCCATTTCTGGTCCTTCAGGTCGGGAATATACTTTCCTGTGAACCCGCCCCAGTCACGTTCGCGAAGCAACGGAGTGGTGACAACGTCCATTCCGTGGGGTCCGGCTATTATTCTGCA
>OGYL01001535.1_pt1 | contig 17709 bp, 17 predicted proteins | sample 1576541 | NCBI WGS metagenome assembly OGYL01 (sample SAMEA3541551, study PRJEB24748) | human gut metagenome | biome: human gut; feature: human-associated habitat; material: faeces | place: China | collected 2012 | reverse complement strand
TCGTCACAAGAAGAATGCCACCGATGTCACCTTTCCGTCCAGTCGCTCAAGCAGCGCATCGATTCCCCGCTGCTCTCTCGCCGAGGTGTACACCACCGGATAGCCGCACTGTTCGTAGACATCCGAAAACGCATGCAGCTCCTCCCCGGTCAGAAGGTCGCACTTGTTAAAGCAGATCGTAACCGGCACTTTCTGATATTCCATCATAATCAGAAAACGGTCCAGCAGATTAAAATTCGGCTTCGGCTTTGCCGCCGCAAAAATCACAAGCGCCTGATCGATGTTGGCAACCGCCGGACGGATCAGGGCATTTTCTCTCGGAAGAATCTCCTCGATATTTCCAAGCATCTGCTCCTCATCCAGGACGGCAATCGTCACATTATCGCCCACCAGCGGCTTGATCTTCTGGTTGCGGAAAATTCCTTTTGCCTTACATTCATAAATTCCGGATCCCGCTACGTGAACGTAGTAGAATCCGGAAATTCCTTTTACAATCTTTCCCTGCATATTCTTATCCATTATGATTCCGGTGTAAACTGGTAGGTGCTCGTGGTCTGATCGTTGATCTTGTTGCCGTTTAAATCCAGCCATGAGATCACCAGATAGCCCTCTTTTGCAAGCAGTCCCGTCTTGCTGATGGAAAAATCATCTGTGATCGCCTTATCCCACTGTCCCAGCACATTGCCGGAAGTATCATACAACGTGATTGTTGCGCCTGATACGTTGGACGTATCGCCCGGCAGATTGATCGTCGCCTTGAAGCTGTAGGTCGTCGCTGTCACACTCTGGGACGGTGACGGTCCCATGCTTACCGTGATCGTGATGTCGCTGCCTTTTTCCACCTGCTTGCCCGGATCGATGCTCTGATCCATGACAATGCCCTCCGGAAGTGTATCACTGTATGCCGTCTTTACCGTTACATTAAAATCGGTAAGCAGCGCTTTGGCCTGATCCTCGGACTTGTAGGTCGTCTTCACATCCGGAACGGTCACTGCCTCTGCGCCCTGGCTGATGACGATCGTGATCGTATCGCCTGTTTTTGCCTTATCTCCTGCGGACGGTGTCTGGGAAATGACTTTTCCCTCCTCCACACTGTCATCGTAAGCGTATGTCTTGTTCGGCTTAAAGCCTTCCTTTTCCAGTGCAGACACTGCATCATCCTCAGAGTCTCCGGTCACATTCGGCACTGCCACACTGCCTTTTCCGTTGCTGATCACAACGCCGATTGTCGTGCCCTCTTCGACTTCCTTGCCGCTCTCCGGGTCCTGATTGGCGATCTCGCCCTCATCGTAGTCGTCAGAGGATACTTCGCCCTTATTCTCCAGCTTTAATCCCTTCTTCTCCGCCTCGGTCTGCGCATTCGCATATGTCATGCCGCGGAAATCCGGAACGGTAACCGTATCCTCGTTCTGGCTCTCGGTCTGTGTAGTCTCTGTGCGCGACGTCTCCGTGTCAGACTGCTTCTTGGACTTGATTCCGCCGAACAGATTTACCACAATCACAATGATGATAATCACAATCACGACTGCCGCAACAATTCCCATGATCGTGATCGCTTTCTCCATCTTCGGATTCAGATCGCCGTCATCCTCGTCATCCAGCTCATCATCGTCCACATCTTCTTCGTCGTCCTCATCCTCATCGTAGCGGTTCATCTCCTCCGCTCTCGCGTGCACCGCCTGATCCGCCTTAAGATAGAGGCTGTCTGCCTCCTCCTTGATCTGCTTTAAGTCATCCTCTCCGATAATGCGTGTCTTGTCCTGGTTGGTTGCAGGAACCATCACGACAAAATCCTCATTCGGGCTGACAAGCGCCTTGCGCAGATCCGTCAAAAGCGCCGTCATGGACTCATAGCGGCGATCCGGATTCTTCTGCGTACATTTTAAGATGATCTTCTCCATGCTGATCGGAAGATTCGGCGCGTAGGCACTCGGCGGAACGATCTCCTCCTGCAGATGCTGGATGGCAACCGCCACGGTCGTATCCCCGTCAAACGGCACACGTCCCGTCACCATCTCATACATCACAATACCGAGGGAATAGATATCGCTCTTGCCGTCCACAAATCCGTTGCGTGCCTGCTCCGGAGAAGAATAGTGCACGGATCCCATCACATCGGAACTGATCGTGTTACTGCTTGCTGCGCGCGCGATACCGAAATCTGTTACTTTTACTTTTCCCTCTGTGGAAATAATAATATTCTGCGGCTTGATGTCCCGGTGGATGATACCCTTGCTATGCGCCGCCTCAATACCTCTTCCCACCTGAATGGCAATGCTGACTGCCTCCTTAAAAGAAAGCTGCCCCTTTTTCTCAATATATGTCTTTAACGTGATGCCTTCCACATACTCCATCACGATATAATGCATTCCTTTTTCGCTTCCGACATCGTAGATATTTACGATGTTCGGATGCTCTAATCCCGCAGCAGACTGTGCCTCAGTGCGGAACTTTGTCACAAAATTCAGATCCTCCGAAAACTCCGGCTTTAAAACCTTGATTGCCACAAAACGTCCGAGCGTCAGATCTTTTGCCTTATATACGTCAGACATTCCGCCGGCACCAATTTTCCCTATGATTTCATAACGGTCCGCTATATACATTCCCTCTGTTAACATATTAAACCTCCAACCTGATTTACAAAGAACTTCATTCTCTATCTAGTCTCATCTGAAAACGGCTCAATCAAAACCACCGTTATATTATCCTTACCGCCATTCTCGTTCGCGGCGTCGATCAGCCGTTGTGTTTTCTCCACAATATCACGCTGTCCCAGCACGATCCGCTTGATATCCGTATCATCGACCATATTGGTCAGACCGTCCGAACACAACAGAACCGTATCTCCCGGCACAAGCACCGTCTCGAAGAAATCCGCCGACACCTCCGGAAGCACGCCGATCGCTCTCGTAATAATATTTTTATCCGGGTGCACTTTTGCATCCTCTTTGTCCATCTCTCCCAGTCGAACCATCTCTTCTACCAGAGAGTGATCTCTTGTAATCTGTGTGATACGTTCCTGGTTGATCACATACAACCGGCTGTCGCCGACATTTGCCGTGTAGAGCTTATCGCCAACCACGACTGCCGCAACAATCGTCGTGCCCATGCCCGCTTTGCTCGCATCCGCGTTCGCCTCCGCAAGCAAATGTTCATTTGCATATCTGACTGCCTCACCGAGCACGGTCACCGGCTCGCTCTCCTCGGATTCTGTTACGTATTCCACAATCTTTTCAACTGTGAAGCGCGAAGCATAATCTCCAGCCGCATGGCCTCCCATACCGTCTGCTACCAGAAATAAATCCGGAAGCCTGCCCACGGAGGTCTCTGATGTGTACATATAATCCTGGTTCGTCTCACGCCGCTGTCCCACATGCGTCATGGAAAACGTCTTCATTCTATTCCTCCATTATTAGAATAGCAGTACCTGCCTGCCATTTATCCAATTACCAATGTTAGCATACAACGCGAAAAAGGGCAAGACTTACTACTCCTGCCCGACATGCCCCGTCTCCTGTCCGATATGCTGCTCTTTGTGCATATGCTTGCGCCTCAGCTGCCCGCATGCACCGTCAATATCCCTGCCCATCTCCCGGCGCACGGTCACGGTGAGCCCGTTTCTCTCCAGCTTTTTCTGGAATGCATGCACTGCACCGTCATCCGGCTGTCTATAGCTGCGTTCCTTGATCGGATTAACCGGAATCAGATTGATGTGACAGTTGATCCCGCGCACAAGCTCTGCCAGCTCTGCGGCATCCTCCGCCGTATCGTTTACGCCCGCCACCAGACTGTACTCAAACGTGATGCGCCGGCCGGTCTGTTCAAAATAGTAACGGCAGGCATCGACCGCTTCCTTAATGTCATATTTGTTCGCCACAGGCATCAGCTGCAGGCGCTTTTCCTGGTTGGATGCATGAAGCGAGAGCGCCAGCGTGATCTGCAGCTTTTTATCCGCAAGCTCCCGCATGCGCGGAACAATCCCGCAGGTGGAGACCGTCAGGTTCCGCTGGCTGATATTGAGTCCGTTTTCATCGCTCAGCAGTTCGATGAATTTTAACAGGTTGTCATAATTATCCAAAGGCTCGCCGGTTCCCATCACCACAACATTGGAGATCCGCTCGCCGATGTCCGTTCCGATCTGATAGATCTGATCGAGCATCTCGGACGGCCGCAGACCGCGCACCAGACCATCCAGCGTGGAGGCGCAGAAACGGCAGCCCATCCGGCAGCCGACCTGTGAGGAAATACAGACGGAGTTCCCGTGCTTATAACGCATTAAGACACTCTCGATGACATTGCCGTCGTCCAGAAGAAACAGGTACTTTCTGGTACCGTCAATTTTCGAGATCTGCACATCCGCCTTTTTTAAGCTGGTCAGCGTACAGTTCTGATTCAATTTTTCAATGAGAGCCGCAGAAATATTGGTCATCTCCGAAAAGGATGCCACATGCTTTCTGTGAATCCACTCGTAAATCTGTTTTGCCCGGAACTTTTTTTCTCCGAGCGACTCGACAAATGCGGTCAGTTCTTCCAGATTCAACGATTTAATGTCTGTCTTTTCCATTCCTTATCCGTTGTCCTGCTTTCGCTTAAATTTTGCTATAAAAAATCCGTCCCCGAGATGTTCTTCCGGGAACATCTGCCGCATCGTATCGAGAGCGAACTCCGGGTGCGTCTGCTCAAACCATCTGGCATTCCCCTCGTTCTCCGCCGTGTGAATCGTACAGGTGGAATAAATCAGTGTCCCGCCCGGCTTCACATATTCACACACCACAGACAGTATCTGCCTCTGCAGCGCCACAAGCGATTCCTCCCCTTCCGGGTTCATGCGGTACTTGATATCGGTCTTTCTGCGCAGCACCCCGAGTCCCGAGCAGGGAAGATCCGCAATCAGCACATCCGCCGTGCGAACCGATGCCTCGTCCAAAACAGTCGCATCCTGACACTTCGCCGTGATATTCGTAAGCCGGCATCTTTTTATATTCTCATCGATCAGCGCCACTTTCTGTTCGCTGATGTCCCGCGCCTCCACATGACCGGTACCTTTTAACTTTTCCGCAAGATGAATGCTCTTGCCGCCCGGCGCCGCACAGACGTCAATGCAGTGGTCGCCCTCCTTTGGCGCCGCATATTCCGCCACCATCATGGAGCTGATGTCCTGCACATAGAACAGTCCTTCCTTAAAGCTTGAAAGACCGTTTAAATGATCAAACCCAAAGATCGTATATGCATACGAAAGTCCGGGATATTTTTCCGTATCCAGCGGAACCGCGGTAACGCCCTCCTCCTTAAAACGCTCTGCGAGCGCCTCCGGCGTGATCCGTTCCAGATTCGTGCGGACGGTGATCGGCGCTTCCAAAAGGGACGCTGCAAGAATCTCTTTTGTGCGTTCCTTTCCGTAATCGCCGATCCACTGCGCAACGATCCATTCCGGCATCGAGTAGCACACCGACCAGGCTTTTACGGCATCGGCGCTCTCCTCTGGATATGTAAGCTGATCCAGGCTGCGCGAAACACCGCGCAGTACCCCGTTCACGAAACCGGACAGCTGTCCGAAGCCCTTTTTCTTCGCAAGCTTTACCGCCTCGTTGCAGGCGGCGGATGCCGGTACACTGTCCATATATTTCAGCTGGTATACGCCCATCCTGAGAATGGCGCGGATCACCGGCTTCATTTTTCTGACCTTTACTTTTGAGAACTGATCCAGAATATAGTCCAGCTCAATCTGGCGCTGAATGGTACCCTCCGCCACTCTCGTTAAAAAGGCACGCTCTCTTTTGTCCAGATACTGGTACTTCTCCAGCACCGAACGGATCACCAGATGGCTGTACTGTCCCCTCTCCGTCACTTCTAAAAGGATCTCAAGAATCAGTTCCCGCGTATTCACGGAATCAGTCGTCACGTCTTCTTCCTCCAAATAATAACACCAGACGAAGCAGCTGCAGAATCGATGCCGCCGCACTCGCCACGTAAGTAAGTGCCGCCGCCTTCAACACTTTTCGCGTATAAGGCAGCTCACTGTCGCTTAAGATTCCCTGCTCTCCTAAAATGCGCAGCGCGCGGTGCGATGCATTGAACTCCACCGGAAGCGTCACAAGCTGAAACAGAACAGCGAACGAAAAACAAAGAATTCCAAGGTCGATTAAAAATGTCCCTGTATTGCTGGTAAAAAATAATCCGATTAAAATTAAAGGCCACGCCAGCGTAGAACCGAGATTTGCCACCGGCACGATCGCCGAGCGGAGCGTGAGCGGCACATATCCCTGCTGGTGCTGAATGGCATGTCCGCACTCATGCGCCGCCACACCGACAGCCGCCACCGACGTGCTTCCATACACAGAATCCGACAGATTCAGCGTCTTGTTCGACGGATTGTAGTGATCGGTCAGATTGCCCGATACATGCTGCACCGACACGTCGTAGATTCCTGCCGAGTGCAGAATCCGTTCCGCCGCCTGTGCTCCGGTCATGCCGGACATGCTGCGGTAGGAAGCATATTTGTTGTATGTCGACTTCACCCTCGCAGATGCAACCAGACAGATGACTGCTCCGATGAGCACGAGTATATACGTCGGATCAAATCCCCAGTAATAGTATGAATATGGCATAGTAATCACCCTTTCTTAAAATATGTGCCCTCTTCGATCTCATATCCGTTCAGAAATGCCTCCACCGGCATACGCTTCTTGCCCTCAAGCTGAAGTTCACTGATGGCAAGCATTCCCTTTCCGGTCTGCACCAGAATATGATCTTTTTCCACTTTCACAATGCAGCCCGGCTCCGCCCCGGACTCCTCAGAAACGACCTGCGCCTTCCAGATCTTTAACATCTTATCGCCCAGTCTGGTATAGGCACTCGGCCACGGATCCAGTCCGCGGATCAGGCACTCAATCTCTTTTGCGCCCTGTTTCCAGTCAATGCTTCCCATTTCTTTGTAAATCTTGGCGGTATGCGTTGCCTGGGAGTTGTCCTGCGGCGTGTAGGTTGCCGTTCCCGCATCGATCGCCTCCATCGTGCGCACGCACAGCTTCGCGCCGACCTCGGACAGCCGGTCGAACAGACTGCCGCCCGTCTCATCCGCACGGATCTTCACTTCTTCCTTTAAGATCATATCTCCGGTATCAAGTCCCTCGTCCATGCGCATCGTCGTCACTCCGGTGACGGCGTCGCCGTTTATGACCGCCCACTGAATCGGTGCGGCACCGCGGTACTTCGGAAGCAGCGACGCGTGCACATTCACACACCCGTAGCGCGGCATATCCAGAATCGCTCTCGGTATAATCTGCCCAAAAGCCTCCACAATTATGATATCTGGATGATATGTCCGCAGACGCTCGATACACTCGCTGTCTCTGACTTTCTGCGGCTGATATACTTCAATGCCGTGCTCGAGCGCACATGCCTTGACCGGTGTATAGCGGAGCGCCTTGCTTCTTCCCACTGCCTTATCCGGCTGGGAGACAACCAGCACCACCTCATGTCCCGCTTTTATGATTTCTTCCAACGTTCCCACCGCGAAATCCGGTGTTCCCATGAATATGACTCTCATCACTGACCTCCATTTTCACAGATCATCCATGCTTTATTCTTCCTCATCACTCTCATAGGTGACTTCGTGAAGCGGACCTTCCACCTTCTCAGTGTACATGTGTCCGTCCAGATGATCCAGCTCATGACAGATGGCACGCGCCATCAGCTCTGTCCCCTCAATCTCATACTCTTCCATATCCAGATCAAACGCCCGCGCTTTCACGTAGTTCGGTCTGGTCACGGTGCCTGCCTTGCCCGGAAGGCTCAGACAGCCCTCGTCGCCGGTCTGCTCGCCGGAAGTCTCTAAGATCACCGGGTTGATCATCACAACCGGTCCTTCGCCGATGTCGATGACGACGATGCGCTTTAACACGCCGACCTGCGGACCTGCAAGTCCCACGCCGTTCGCCTCGTACATCGTATCAAGCATATCCTCTGCCAGTTCTCTGATCTTCGGTGTAATCTCTGTAATCTCTCTGCATTTTTTGGTCAATACAGGATCTCCCTGTATTCTGATTGTCCTAAGTGCCATCTTTCCTCCATTCTGCCTAAAAGCCGTTCACCGGATTGAAATCAAACATCACGGTCACATTCTTATAGTACCGGCTCTCTCTGGCATACACTTCTGTCCTATTTTTTATCTTTACCAGCGTGTCATAACTTTCTGCCTTGAGATAAATTATTTTTTTATAAATATCATTCACTTTTGCGATCGCCGCGTCGACGGGTCCCACGAGATAGACCTTCTCTTTCGTATTCTTCCCTGTATACGCATCCGCTGCCGCCGCAAGCTCTGCCGCCATGGCATCCGCCGCCTCCTCGCTCTTAGAGGCGCACAAGATCACAAGCATGTTCCAGACCGGCGGGTAAAGCATGATCTTGCGGTACGCAATCTCCTGCTCGTAAAACGCATCGTAGTCCTGCGCCTTCGCCGTCTCTATGCTGTAATGCTCCGGGTCATACGTCTGGATGACGACCTCGCCCGGCTTATTCCCGCGGCCGGCTCTTCCTGCCGCCTGTGTCAGGAGCTGGAATGTCCGCTCCGCCGCGCGGTAGTCCCCGACATGCAGCGAGAGATCTGCTGCAAGAACGCCAACCAGCGTCACATCCGGGAAATCATGCCCCTTTACGATCATCTGCGTACCGATCAGGATATCCGCCTCGTGATTGGCAAATGCCGATAAAATCTGCTCGTAGTCTTCCTTGCCCCGCGTGGTATCCATATCCATGCGCAGCACGCGCGCTTCCGGAAATCGTTTTCTGACAACCATCTCGATCTTCTCGGTTCCAGCCTTAAACCCGCTGATGTACTTCGATCCGCACGCCGGACATTGTACCGGCACCGGCTCCGTATACCCGCAGTAATGGCAGACCATCCGCCCGTTCGCATGCTGGCTCAGCGATACATCGCAATGCGGACATTTTATCACATGTCCGCAGGCTCTGCAAGAGACAAACCCCGCCACGCCCCTGCGGTTGATAAAGAGCATGGTCTGTTCTCCCGCCCGCAGGCGCTGCTCCATCAGCCCGTCTAACCTGCGGCTTAGGATGGAGCGGTTGCCCTCTCTTAATTCCTGCCGCAGATCCACCACCCCGCATGCCGGAAGCGGTCTTTCCTTCACGCGCTTTGTGAGCGTAAGCAGCCGGTATTCCCCACGCTTCGCCCGGTAATAGCTGTCCACCGACGGCGTTGCCGATCCCAGCACAACGCTCGCGTCCAGCATGCCTGCCCGCGCAATGGCGGTCTCCCTGGCATGATAGCGCGGAACCGTCTCACTCTTATAGGAAGTCTCATGCTCCTCGTCAATGATGATAAGCCCCAGATTGGCAAACGGCGTAAACAGTGCTGACCTCGGACCGATCATCACGTCGATCTCCCCGTTTTTTGCCCTAAGGAACTGATCGTAGCGCTCCCCCGATGACATTCTGGAATTCAGTATGGATACCCGGTCGCCAAACCGGTTATAGAACCGCAGCACCGTCTGATAGGTCAGTGCGATCTCCGGAATCAGGACGATGGCCTGACGCCCCGCCTTCTGCATCTTCGCGATCAGTTCCATATAGACTTCGGTCTTGCCGCTGCCCGTCACGCCTTTTATCAGATAGGTCGACCGGATTCCCTTCTCGTAATCCGACCAGACCGCATCCACCGCTTCCTGCTGCTCATCGTTTAAAGTGAGCCCATATCCTCTGCTGGTCAGGTGGGACACCGGATTGCGGTACTGCGTTTCCCGGATTACTTTGACGACGCCGGATTCCTCCATCGCCCGGATCACGCTTCCCGACACCCCAAGCTTGTGTGTGACAAGATCCCAGTCCAGCTCCTCCTCTTCCAGCAGCGCACGAAGCAGCTTGGCGCGGGCGGTGCTGTGGCGTCTCTCATACGCTCCCAGCTGGTTCTTCGCCTCCACCGGATGAAGCGCAAGCCGCACCCTTTTATGTTCCACGGCTTTTTTCTTCTCCTTGATCGGAAGTACCATCTTTAGCGCCTGGTTCATCGTGCCGCCGTAATGTTCCCGCATCCAGCCCGCAAGCGCGATCAGATGGGACTCGATCGGCACACTGTCCGTCACGATCCCCGCAATATTTTTCAGCTTATCCTCGTCATACTCCGCCTCATCGGAAAGCTCGACCACATAGCCGGTGATCCTGCGGCTGCCAAACGGAATATAGACCTGCATTCCGACTGCGATCCGCTGTGTGAGATACGGCGGAATGCGGTACTCAAATGTCTTATCCAGTTTTTCCTGTGAAATATCCACAATCACCTTCGCATATTCCGCCATCTGTCCACCTCGTTTCTGTCTGTATTCTCCCCCATGTCAGGGCTTCGTCTCGCTTCCTCCACCAGCTCGTATTCACTGAGCGGATAGCGCACGCCGCGAATCTCCTGATATGCCTCGTGCCCTTTTCCCGCAAGCACAAGCATGTCATTCTCCATGGCTTGCGCCATGGCATACCGCACGGCTTCCCTCCGGTCCGCAATGCGCACATACTGTCCGCCGGTTCCCCGGATCCCGTCCTCAATGTCGTCCAGAATCTCCTCCGGGTCTTCCCAGCGCGGGTTGTCGGAAGTCAGTATCGTAAGATCCGCCAGATGTCCCGCTGTCTCTCCCATCTTCGACCGCCTGAGCTTCGACCGGTTGCCGCCGCACCCGAACAGTACGATAAGACGCCGCGGCTTAAATCCCCGCAGCATTTCCAGAAGATTTTTTAAGCTCATCTCATTGTGTGCATAGTCAATCAAAATGACATAATCTTCGGACTGCCTCACATTCTCGCATCTTCCGGGGACTTTTGCACTGCGGAGCGCAAGGCAGATGTCGCTCTCCGCGGCTCCCAGGTGTCCTGCCGCCCTTATGGCAGCCAGTGCATTGTAGACGTTAAACGTTCCTGGGAGCTGCATTCTCACCGGATACACCGCCGTCTTCCCGCGCACCAGAAAGCTTCCCCAAAGTTCTCCCGACTGCATAAAAAAGCGGATATTCTCCGCCGTCACATCCGCCGGATGCCGCAGGGAAAACGTCTCCACGCTGCAGGTATGTCCCTGTAGTATGCGCTCCGTGTGCGGATCGTCCCGATTGACAATCCCGATCCGGCACTGGCGCATCAGGCGGCTCTTGCAGAACAGATATTCCGCAAACGAAGCATGCTCGCCCTCCCCGATATGATCCGGCTCGATGTTTAAGAACATGCCGATGTCAAAAAATATCCCCTCCACCCGCTGCATCTTCAGCCCCTGGGAAGAGACCTCCATCACGCAGGTATCACAGCCGTTGTCCACCATCTGCGCCAGATACTTCTGTATCTCGTAGGCTTCCGGCGTCGTATGTACCGCCGGAAGAACGCCGTCTCCGGTATCGATTGCGATCGTTCCGATCATTCCGGTCTTATGCCCGCTCTCACGAAGAATGGCAGAAAGCAGATACGCCGTCGTTGTCTTCCCCTTCGTTCCCGTGATTCCAACCATACGAAGCTTTGCCGCCGGATAATCAAAAAAAGCTGCCGCAAGCTCTGCGAGCGCGTGTCTGGTATCCGCCGCAATCACAACGGAGACCTGCCACCGGTCTATGACCTCCGAGATCCGCACACCAAACTGTTCCGTGTACAAAAGCGCATCATTGTCCAGCGGAACCACATTCTCCGCCGCAACCACAACTGCTGCCGCCCCGGCCTCCAGCGCTCCCTGCAGATAGTCATGCCCGTCGGCATGCAGCCCTTTTAGGCAAACAAATAGGGAGCCTTCCCTGACATTCCCGGAATGGTAACAGATGTCTGTTATCTCACGGCTCTGGCTTCCCTGCACATGTTCATATGTAAGATGTTTCAATAATTGATTCAGCCGCATGTCATCCTCTGCCGAATTCACTTTTTTTATTATATGCCAGATCTTAAGGTTTTACAAGTTATCCCGATTTATTTCATTTTAATTTCAGAAAATGTACATATTTTGTCAGGAACCGGAAATACTGAAACACAAACGAAAACCGGAGGAATCTCTCATATGCGCGGACGTAATTTTCTCATCTGCGGACTGACCGGCTGGTGCATGGAAATTCTGTTCACCTCCGCAGGCTCCCTCGCAAGACACGACGGCCGTCTGATCGGTCAGACCTCCCTGTGGATGTTCCCCATCTACGGTATGGCTGCCTGTATCGGTCCGGTCTATGCAAAAATCAAAAAGCTGCCGGCACTTCTGCGCGGCAGCATCTATACAGTGGGTATTTTTTCATTCGAGTACTTAAGCGGTTCTCTCTTAAGGCGGCATCATTTCTGCCCCTGGGACTACAGCAGCGCCAGGGCAAATGTCAACGGGCTGATCCGGCTGGATTGTGCCCCGCTGTGGCTCGGCGCGGGTCTGCTCTTTGAGCGCATTCTCGTGCACGCAAACCGGCTCACATAGCCAGACCGCGCATGGCGCCCTTTCCCGGCACGCACTCCTGCGCCCTGTAAAAGCAGCGGCTTTTCCTACAGATCCACATCATCTGCAATGCCTGCACCGATGTCCTGCATGTTTAATGTGCGTCTCTTGATGCGCGCCGCCTCAGATGCCTTCAGAAGATAATTCTTAATCTCCTTTGCATGCTTGATATGACTCAGGCGAAGTTCCTTGTCTGTCACGTCTCCGGTGTAGCAGATGATCGTTCCCAGCCCGAAAATCCGCTCCGGCAGTGTGGCTGTCAGCTTGACATCCTGCACTTTGTACATGTAGCAGTCATTCTCTTCCACCTTGATCAATCCCTCATCGACGGTAATCATATCCTGACTGATCGTATATTTGGTAAATGTCCATGGAAGTCCGAAGAAAAGTAACCGCTTGCGCTCCTGATACTTTACCTCCTCGGCTTCTCCCTGACTAAAATTTGTCTCTTCTGCCATGTCTGTTCTTCCTTTCCTTGTATGTCCCGCCCCAGGCGAAACTTTTTGCATTCTTTTCTGCGTACCTGTAGTTTACTTCATTTTTCTTTTTCGCGCAACCAAATATCAGAAAACGGCTTCCATCTTTTGAAATATCACACAAAAAGTCCGCCATTTTGCGATTCGTGCGTAAATATTTTTCCCCTTGAATTCGCAGAGCGATTATTATATGATAGAAAAAATGCCTGGAGACAGACAGATTCACTCTGCTGTTTCCGGTCAATACAAGGAGGATTTTATGCGTCATTTAATGAGCCCATTGGACTTCTCCGTCGATGAGTTGGACAAGCTTTTGGATCTTGCCAACGATATCGAGAAGTACCCACAGAAGTATGCCCATGCATGCGAAGGGAAAAAGCTGGCAACCTGTTTTTATGAGCCAAGCACCCGTACCAGATTAAGTTTTGAAGCTGCCATGTTAAATCTCGGCGGTTCTGTTTTAGGTTTCGCCAGTGCCGATTCCAGCTCGGCAGCCAAAGGTGAAAGCGTTTCCGATACCATTCGTATTATTTCCTGCTATGCAGATATCTGTGCTATGCGTCATCCAAAGGAAGGTGCACCTCTTGTTGCCTCCCAGAAATCCCGAATTCCCGTTATCAATGCCGGCGACGGCGGTCATCAGCATCCCACCCAGACTCTTACCGATCTGTTAACCATCCGTTCTTTAAAAGGACGCCTTGGCAATCTCACGATCGGACTCTGCGGCGACTTAAAATTCGGACGCACCGTACATTCTTTGATCTCTGCACTGATCCGCTATCCGGGCATCCGTTTCGTGCTGATCTCCCCGGAAGAGCTTAGAATTCCAAGCTACATCCGCGAGGACGTCCTTGCAGCGAACAATATCCCATTTACCGAGGTGGAGCGTCTGGAAGACGCCATGCCGGATCTGGATGTTTTATACATGACCCGTGTACAGAAGGAACGCTTCTTCAACGAGGAAGACTACGTCCGCTTAAAGAATTTCTACATTCTGACCAAAGCGAAGATGGATCTCGCCAAGGATGATATGCTGGTGCTTCATCCGCTTCCGAGAGTCAACGAGATCTCCGTTGAGGTCGACGATGACCCGAGAGCTGCCTACTTCAGGCAGGCACAGTACGGCGTCTATGTCCGCATGGCGCTGATCCTAACACTTTTAGACATCAGGGTCGATTAAATAAAATCGGCAGAAAGGACAGATACATGTTAAATATCAGTGGAATCCACGAGGGTTTTGTATTAGACCATATCAAAGCCGGTATGAGCCTGCAGATCTACCACGACCTGAAGCTCGACGAGCTTGACTGCACGGTTGCCATCATCAAAAACGCGAAGAGCAGCAAAATGGGCAAGAAGGATATCTTGAAGGTGGAATGCCCGGTCGAAGCGCTGGATCTCGACATCCTCGGCTTCATCGATCACAATATCACAGTCAACGTCATCAAGGACGACAAGATCTATGAGAAAAAGGAGCTGCATCTTCCAAAGCAGGTCAAGAATGTCATCACCTGCAGGAATCCGCGCTGTATCACTTCCATCGAGCAGGAGCTTGACCAGATCTTCCTCCTGACCGATGAGGAAAAGGAAGTCTACCGCTGCAAGTATTGTGAAGAAAAATACTGACTGTTCCAACAGTAATAAAAAAGGACCGTATCATTGCTCTATATGCACTATGATACGGTTCTTTTGTATCTATCCTTTTTGATTTTGACGGTAAATAGTATACAATAGTAGAAGATCTTGGTGAGTTATTACACTTCAATGTCTAAAAAGTAAACATTAGTACAAGTGTTTTGATGTATTTTTGCTATTGGTAAAATATTGTTCAACCGAATCAATTGGTATAGATATGAAAAACGTAAAGTCTTTATTCTTGAAGGGAGGTTTTATTTGTGCATTTATGTTTTCAGCTCTCTCTTCTTCCGCCGAGAATTATCCTTATCGAAGTGATGTATTGTGGGTAACCGTACCCGATCATGCTGACTGGTTGTATAAAACGGGAGAAAAGGCTCAAGTAGAAGTTCAGTTTTATAAATATGGTATTCCTCAGGATGGGGTGGAAGTGAAATATGAACTCGGGGGCGATATGATGCCAGCAGATAAAACTGGCTCCGTGAAGCTGAAAAACGGACGTGCGGTCATTAATGTCGGAACGATGAAAAATCCTGGATTCCGTGACTGTCGTCTGGTTGCTGTTGTGAATGGTAAAACGTATAAACATCACGTTAAGGTTGGTTTCTCTCCCGAGAAGCTGCAACCATATACGGAGCTTCCTGACGATTTTAATCAGTTCTGTGCACCCTCTGCCACGCAGTTTGCCATGGTCTCAGTGTTGCCGGTTGCGCTCCAGAATACGACTGCTACTTTACTCATAAAGATCGTCCTCTCTCAAATCAATATTAGTTAGATGTATCTAACTTTATGTTCCATGAAAATGCGTCCAACCACGCAGACGCATCCTCATTTGGTTAGTATCTTCTAACCACCGATAGAATACCACAGCTTCCCGGCTGTGTCAAGCCTTTTATGCAAAAAGAACTGCCGCGGCTGAAAGTACGCCGTAGATCACCGGCTGGTGCAGCAGATACAGCAAAAGCGAGTGCCGGCCCATCCAGCCCAGCGCCGGGCAGACCGAACGGCGCAGCGGTTCCATCCGCGCCCGGCCCACCACGCCGTGCAGAAAGTACCCTGCCCAGAACAAAAACAGCCACGGCAGCAGGGCAAAATAATCGGTGGAATAAAAATCGAAGGGCAGAAAGCCGAAAAACGCTGTAAAGTAATTCGCGTACCATGCATCCGGCAACGCAAGGCGCAGCCCGCCGAAGCCGAGCCAACGCTCGTCCAGATGATAAGTCAGTGCAAACAGCACCGCCGAAACCGCCAGCCCTGCGGCGGGCGGGATCTTTTTCAGCAGCGGTTCCAGCAGGCCGGTAAGCAGCATGGCGCTGCCCAGAAAGGTCAGCACACCGAACACCACCCGGTCCTCCGGCATGAAGACCAGCGTCACCACCGTGACCAGTGCCCCGGCAGCAAACACCTGTGCGCCGCGCTTCAGGGTGCGGTGTCCCAGCGGCACGCAGAAGCCGGACAGCAGGATGAACACCCAGCAGATGCTCTGCTGCCACAGCCGCCCCGGCCAGCCGATATACCAGTCCATCCAGATGCCGAACAGAAACATCAGGTCCCAGCAGGCGTGATACAGCATCATGCTGACCAGATCCAGCCCGCGCAGCTCGTCCAGCAGGGCGTAGCGGCCCGCCGGGGCCTTTTGCCGGGTGGTGTGTCCGTTTTTCATTTCCCCGTCTCCCCTTTCGCAGTTCATTGAACATGAGATAAATTATAACCCGCCGCCGCTGTGCCTGTCAACGGAACAGTTCCGTAGGTTGAACAAAAAACCGCTGCACAGCGGCAAAGCCATGCAGCGGTCAGAATGGATAACCGGGGAAACCTTATCAGACTTCGGTGTTGAAGTAGCGCTTCAGCAGGCCCTCAAAGCCGCGGCCGTGACGGGCCTCGTCCTTTGCCATCTCGTGAACGGTGTCGTGGATGGCATCCAGATTCAGGGCCTTTGCCTTCTTGGCCAGATCCATCTTGCCTGCACATGCGCCGCACTCGGCCTCGGCACGCATCATCAGGTTCTTCTTGGTGCTGTCGGTGACAACTTCGCCCAGCAGCTCTGCAAAGCGGGATGCGTGGTCTGCTTCCTCGTAGGCATAACGCTTGTAAGCCTCAGCAATTTCGGGGTAGCCCTCGCGCTCAGCCACACGAGCCATTGCCAGATACATGCCGACCTCGCTGCACTCACCCTCAAAGTTTGCGCGCAGGCCGTCCACGATCTCCTGCGGCACGCCCTCGGCCTTGCCGATGCCCACAACATGCTCGGTGACGTAGGTGTTGCCGGTCTTCTCCACAAAAGCGGAAGCAGGAGCCTTGCAGACGGGGCACTGTGCCGGGATCTCGCCTTCAGCAATATAACCACAAACGGTGCAAACGTACTTCTTCATAAGAATAGACCTCCATCATTCTTTTTATATCAGTTAGAAAACAGGCTGGGCGGTGTTGGTACTCACCGGCCCTTGTCATGGCTCTATTATAGCGAATGATTCTTAGTTAGTCAAGGATAATTTTAAGAATAATTCCTATTTATTTTGCCTTACAGATAAATTCCGGCAGGGTCACTAAAAACCATCATCAAAAACTGTGTGCTTTGCCCTGTGCACCTTAAAAACAGCAAAGCCGCCCTGCACACACAGGACGGCTTCTGCCTTGTTCTTCCTTCTTCTATGGGAGATCAGACCTGCAGGTTGCTGCTGGTAGCGGCTTCGGAGCCGTCAGCAGCATCAAACTCGTAGTCGTTGCCGGGCAGGATAGCGTTCAGCAGGATGCCTGCGATCGCGGCCACAGCCAGACCGGACAGGTTGATGGTGACGCCTGCAACGGCAAAGCTGACGCCGCCCACAGAGTTGAAGCCCAGTGCGCACACCAGAATGACAGCGGCCACGATCAGGTTGCGGCTGTTGGTAAAGTCCACGCGGTTCTCCACCACGTTGCGCACACCGATGGCGGAGATCATGCCATACAGCACAAAGCTGATGCCGCCGATGATGCCGGTGGGGATGGTGTTGATGACAGCCTCAAACTTGGGGCTGAAGCTCAGGATGATGGCCAGGACAGCCGCAATGCGGATGACCAGCGGATCGTAGATCTTGCTCAGAGCCAGCACACCGGTGTTCTCGCCGTAGGTGGTGTTGGCCGGGCCGCCCAGCAGGCCGGCCATGG
>OGYL01001531.1_pt1 | contig 17727 bp, 17 predicted proteins | sample 1576541 | NCBI WGS metagenome assembly OGYL01 (sample SAMEA3541551, study PRJEB24748) | human gut metagenome | biome: human gut; feature: human-associated habitat; material: faeces | place: China | collected 2012 | reverse complement strand
GTCCGAGCAGCGTACGCGGACGGTGGATACCGGGGGTATCGACCAGCACGATCTGCGCGTTGTCTGTGGTCAGAATGCCGCGGATGGCCTTACGTGTAGTCTCCGGACGGGATGAGGCGATGGCGATCTGCGTGCCGATAAGCGCGTTGATCAGCGTCGATTTGCCGACGTTCGGACGTCCGACCACCGCGACGAAGCCGGAACGATATGGAACGGGGGCTTCGGCGTCGGAATGCTGGGAAGCCGGTTCGGTCACATCTGCGTCAGTCATGCTTGTCCTTGGAATCCTTGTCGTCATGGGATGCCTCTTCGGCACCGTTCGTATGGTCTTCGTGTTGTTCAGTTTCGTCCACGCCCTCGACGTGGGCCGGTTCCACCACGATGGTGGACACTTTCTTGCGGCGTCCCGCGGAGTCGACCGCGGTCAGGCGCAGGCCCCTGGTGACGGCCGTCGAACCGACGATCGGCACGCGGCCAAGCAGCTTGGTGAGCAGACCGTATACCGTGTCGACGTCGTCCTCGTCGATGTCGATTTCGAAGATCTCCTCCAAGTCGGCGATGGGCGTGCGTGCCGGCATGCTCCATTTGTTCTCGCCGATTTGTTCCGGATCGGCATGCTGGGTACGGTCGTGCTCGTCCTCCAGTTCGCCGACGATCTGTTCGATGGTGTCTTCGATGGTGACCAGGCCGGCGATGCCGCCGTATTCATCCACGACGATAGCCACATGCTGGCGGGTGCGCTGCATCTGGTGGAACAGGTCGTCGACCGGCTTGGATTCGGGCACCAGCATCGGGTCACGGACGATGGATTCGACATCGCGGGATATCGCCGCGGGATTGAACGCCGTGGCGCGCACGGCATCCTTCAGGTATGCCACGCCGACCAGATCATCCACATCATCGCCGATGACCGGTATACGGGAGAATCCGGAACGGGAGCACAATTTCAGCATGTTCTCCAGCGTCTCCCCGCGTTCGATGCAAATCATATCAGTGCGCGGCACCATGATCTCACGCGTCAACGTTTCGGACAACGTCAATACGTTGCGCAGCATTTCGGAAACCTCAGGGTCGAAATCATTCGCCTCGACCAGACGATCTATGGTGGCGCGCCCTTGTTCGAGTTGGATTTTTTCAAGCTCCTCATCGTCCGACAGATCATTCGAATGACGTTTCGCATCCTTCTGTCCGCCGATTTTAGCGAATGGCGTCAAAGCCACCGCGACCGACGCCGCATCGGCATGCTTCAGCATCAGATCGACCGGTTTGGAGGCGCCCGCGCTACGTGGACGGACCAGCAGCGAAATCACCGCGACCACCAGCGCGAACACGAAGCCGACAAGCAGTCCCGCCCATAACGGCGCATCGCACAACGACGCGATCGCGGCGACCAACACACCGTCAAGCACATTGCAGGTGATGCGGAAGAACGCGCATGAACCGGCGGTCGCGTAGCGGTCGGCGATCAGCCGCTGCACCTTGTGGATGCGTTTGATCTTCTTGTCGCGTATGAATTGCGACGCCTCCGTATCCGTCTGAATCTCAAGAATGAGGTTGTTCAGACTTGCCCTCGTGACACGTCCCACCGCGCCTTCCGTCGCGGCCATCGACAGCGACAGCCAGACCAGCAGCAATGCGATGACGACGAGAATCGCAATCATCGTGATAGTCGTTGTTTCCATGGTTCGTCAACCCCCACTTTCGAAACCGTCGGATGATGCATCATGCCGTCATTTGGACGTTTTGCCGCCGGCCCCGTGTTCGCGGTCCCATTCGGCGAGCGCATCCGGCGTGCCGGCGGGAAGCGTCGCCCGCGCGCCGGCTCCCTGTCGAAGCGCAAAGAACGTCAATAGCAGCTGGCGTTGCAAGCCGAACATCTGCCGTTCCTGTTCGGGTGTGACATGGTCGTATCCGAGCAGGTGGAGGATGCCGTGAATGATGACGCGGTGGAGCTCGTCGGAGTATTCCTTGCCGAAGAGCTCGGCGTTTGACCTTACGGTGTCGAGGCTGATGACGATGTCGCCGTTGATGCGGTCGCCCTCGTCGTAGTCGAATGTGATGATGTCGGTGTAGTAGTCGTGGCCGAGGTACTCGCGGTTGACCTCGAGCATCTTCTCGTCGCCGACGAACATGTAGCCTATCTCGCCCACGCGACGGCCGTATAGCCCGGCCACGGCTTTTATCCATGCCGTGGTCTCTCGTTTCTTTATTGACGGCATCTTGACGCCGTCTGCGTTGTATGTTATCATAATCGTTACTTTGATGTTGCTTGCCTGGGGGTGTGCTGCTCCTGGGGCGGGACGGGTATGAACTCGCTTGCGTCTTTGCCGAAGTGTATCAGTTCGCGTACCATGCTCGACGACACGCTCTCGTATTGTGGCTCGGCGTAGAGCAGTATGGTGTCTACACCGCCTATCTTTCGGTTGATGTCGGCTTGCTCGCGCTCGTACTCGAAGTCTTTGATGCTTCGCACGCCCTTGATGATGAACTGGGCTCCCTCGCGACCGGCGAAGTCGATGGTGAGGTCGTTGTATGACTTTACTTCTATCTTTGGCTCTGAGGCGTAGAGGGCCTCTATATGCTGGAGCCTCACCCGGGTGCTGTACATGTATTTCTTTCGCTCGTTGATGCCGACGCCGATGACTATCTTGTCGAACAGGGGCAGGGCCCTGCGGACTATGGCGTGGTGGCCGGTGGTGAATGGGTCGAAGCTGCCTACGAATATTCCTATTTTCATTGTTGGATGGTTTTTTTGATGGGAGGGCTGGGAGTGCTGGGAGTGCTGGGAGGTCTGGGAGGTCTGGGAGAGCTGGGAGCTCTGGGGGCACAGCCTGTGGCTGCGACTATTGGCCCGAGCGGATTTCGCCCCTTACCTTTAATTTTTCATCCTTAATCCTTCATCCTTAATCCTTTATCCTTAACACTTAATCCTTCATCCTTAATTTAAATTTTGTCGTCGAACAGCGATTGCTGCATGATGTTGCCGGAGTAGGGGTTGCGCCCGAAGTGGCGGTAGGCCAGTTCGGTGGCCATGCGCCCCCGGGGCGTCCGCTTGATGAATCCCTCCATGATGAGGAATGGCTCGTATACCTCTTCCACCGTGCCGGAGTCTTCGCCTATGGCGGTGGCTATGGTTGACACCCCTACGGGGCCTCCCTTGAACTTGTCGATAATGGCCAGCAGAATCTTGTTGTCGGTCTCGTCGAGTCCGAAACTGTCGATGTTGAGTGCAGAGAGCGACAGCGTGGTTATGTCGATGTCTATGCGCCCGTTGCCCTTCACCTGCGCGAAGTCGCGCACCCTCCTGAGCAGGGCGTTGGCTATTCGTGGCGTTCCGCGGCTGCGTCGCGCTATCTCCATGGCGGCCTCGTCGTCGATGGGCACGTTGAGTATGCCTGCCGACCGCTTGAGTATCTTCATGAGCGTGTCGGGCTCGTAGTACTCCAGGTGCAGGTTGATGCCGAAGCGTGCCCTGAGCGGCGCGGTGAGCAGTCCGCTGCGCGTGGTTGCCCCCACGAGGGTGAACGGGTTGAGGTCTATCTGTATCGACCGTGCCGAGGGCCCCTTGTCGATCATGATGTCTATGCGGTAGTCTTCCATGGCCGAGTAGAGGTATTCTTCGACCACTGGCGAGAGCCGGTGTATCTCGTCGATGAAGAGCACGTCGTTGCGCTCGAGCGAGGTGAGTATGCCGGCCAGGTCGCCGGGCTTGTCGAGCACCGGCCCGCTGGTAATCTTGAATCCCACCCCGAGCTCGTTGGCAATGATGTTGCTCAGTGTGGTCTTGCCGAGTCCCGGCGGCCCGTGCAGCAGCGTGTGGTCGAGCGGTTCGCCGCGGTACTTGGCTGCCTCTACGAACACCTCGAGGTTTTCGACCACCTTCTGCTGCCCGCTGAAGTCGCCGAAGCGCAGCGGGCGCAGGGCGTTCTCAAACTCGCGCTCGGCTGCCGAGACATGCTCCTGCCTTATGTCAAAGTCTGCGTCCATTGTATGTAGTGGTTTGCTTATCGGTGTGCAAACTTACAAATATTTTCCGAGATACGCGCCTTTGCCGGCTTCAAAAGTGAGTTTTTTGCATGCCCGTGGCCCAAGCGGGCGGCCCCCGCCGCGGGCGCTCCGTGCACGAGAGTGCACCGGTAGCTTCGCGGCGGGGGCCTGCGTTTTCCGGTTGGTCAGGCTGCCTCGGGCAGCCCCGGTATCAGAATGCCGCCTTTGCGGCGGTGGCTCCCAGTGCTCCGAGCAGAGCCGAGGCCACGGCGATGATCACCTTGATGACTGTTTGCCAGGTGCTGTTTTTCATGTATAATGCCTCCTTTCCCCTTTAGTTGTTACAGTTGGTTGAAGATGCTGTGCCGCGTGCGCCCGTCGTCACTCGTCGGCCTTGGCGTCGCCTCCGTCCTTGGCGTTGCCGCCCGGCAGCTCCGACACCTTGCACCCGTCGATGAACGACTTCGTGCGCCTGCCGTTCTTGTCGATGTGCAGTTCGGGCTGGAAGAGCACGTGTATGTCCTTCACGTTCTGCGCCGCGGTGAACTCCTTGGCCGAGGGGCTCGGCCCCGTGGCCAGCCCGAGCTTGAACGTTCCGAAGTGGTCGAGCTTCACCCTCTTCGAGCTCTGCAGTTCCTGCTTCATGACCACCACCAGTTCGCTGAGCACCGCGAGCACGTCGGCCCGCTTCACCGTGCAGTTGGCCTCTATCTGCTCGGCCAGCCTGTTGGTGTCGACCGTGTCGACCATCACCGCCCTGGCATACCATTTCCCGAACTGCTTGCTCCTGGAGTTGTTGTTCTGGTAAAGTTTGTACTGTACTGCCATAGTCTTGTTTCCTTTCTTTTGTTTTTGTTGATTATTAAAGTTATGCTGCCACCGGCCGGATGACATTGCAAAGATACGTCGCGGGCACCGCCCTGTCAACAGCCCCGCGGGGTACAATTCGGGGTACATCCCCCTTTTGGCCTGCCCCGCGCTCCCCGCAGGCACTCCCGTAGCGGAACAGCGCGTAAAAAAGGCGCCCCCGCCATGCCCGCTTGTGCAGAAGTTTTATTACCTTTGCATCCGCACGCAATGTTGCGCCTGCGCTAAATAGCAAAGAAATGAACCTGAACGAAATCCTCGACACCACCGTCTTCGGCCTCTCGCTGCGCTGGGTGGCCATGTTCTGCCTTAAGGCAGCCGTCATCTACCTGTTTGTGCGCGCCGTGACGGCCTTCATCAAGTACCTTTTCCGCCGCTCGCTCAGGCGCCAGGGCAAGCTGGCCATCGACGAGACCAAGGCCGGTTTCGTGAGGCAGATAGTGGTGGCCGTGGTCTACATCATAGGCACGGCTGCCGTGCTGTCGCTCATACCGGGCATGGAGAAGGTGAGCAACTCGATACTGGCCAGTGCTGGCATCGGCGCCATGGCCGTGGGCCTGGCCTCGCAGGACGCCCTGTCGAACATCGTTGGCGGCCTGTTCATCATCTTCTCGCGCCCGTTCAAGGTAGGCGACTTCGTGATGGTCGACGACATAGTTACCGGCACGGTGGTCGAGATAACGCTTCGCCACACGGTGATACGCAACGCCGAGAACCGCATGATACTCATCCCCAACAGCAAGATGAACTCGAGCACCGTGGTCAACTCGTCGTATGGCGAGACCGACACGTGCGCCTTTGTCGAGGTGGGCGTGTCCTACAGCACCGACCTTGACCGCGCCATGGCCCTGATGGCCGACGAGGCCCTGCGCCACCCCCTGATAACCGACCACCGCAGCGAGGCCGACCGCAAGGCCGGCGTGCCCCAGGTGGTGGTCAGGGTGATGGCCCTGGGCGACTCGGCCATCACGCTTAGGGCCTGGGCCTGGGCGGCCACCCCCGGCGGTGCGTTCACGATGAAGTGCGACCTGCTCAAGTCGGTCAAGGAGCGCTTTGACCGCGAGGGCATCGAGATACCCTATCCCTACCTCAACGTGGTGAGGGCCGAGGGCTGACGCCCCCGGCCCGTTCTCACCGCCAGTCGAGCATCGCCTGGTGGCGGTTGGGCCGCCGGGTGGTGAACGACACGTGCAGCCACCAGTATCCCCCCTTGATCCTGCGCTCGAAGAGCAGCTGGTCGAAGTCGGTGTGCAGCCTGATGAAGTCGAACACCTTGCGCCCCACCTCCATGTTGGATATGTGCAGGTCGGCGGCCTCGCCACGGAGGTGCTGCGAGTCGGGCGCCCCGCCCACGGCGGCGTTGAGGGCCTGGCTCCTGAATCCGCTGGTGATTCGGGTCACGCCGAACCGGCGCCTGACGGGTTCGAGCACGTTGCGGCACAGTTGCCTCATGTTTTCCACCTGCTCTTCGTCGGGGTTGTTGTCTATCCTCATCCTGATGGCCACTCCCGAGCGTGTCGTCTCTTCGAGCGAGAAATGCTCGCTCAGCATTTTGTTGTCTTCCATGGCTTTTTCCACAATCATTGTTTTGCTTGTCGGTTAGGTAAGTATTGCATGGCGTCAGAGGCTGTATTGCAGTCTCCTGAGGCCCGTTTTGCCGTCGGCGCCGGCCGCCAGCCACAGCCTGTAGCACTCGAGCAGCGAGTTGCCCCTCATGCCCTTGCGCATGGCAGCCCTGGCGGCCCTGCTCCTGGGGTTTCTCGGCACGCCGATGCCCATGCGCCGGCATGTCAGCTCGACAATCTGCCTGAAGGTGAGCGGCTGCCCGTCGGCATGGCGCAGGCATCCCTCGCTGTATGCGTTGTGGGCGGCCTCCATGAGGTCGGTCACCGAGGCCTCGCAGCGTGCCGCCCCGGTGTGTGCCCCTGTGAGCAGCATGGCCAGGTCGGCGGCCATGATGCGGCGCGCCTCCCTGGTCAGTCGGGCCTCTTGGGCCATGTGTCTTTCAATGGCGGCCTGGCATGGCCGCGGCTGGTAATAGATTTTTTCCATTTCTTGCGTTGATTTTGGGTTAATTACAGTGGGGGCTGCGGCGCCCCCGGTGTCGTGGTGCAAAGGTAGGGGGCGGCTATGCACAAATGGTTCACGATGGTGGCGGCGGCGGTTAAAGATGGTTAACGGATGGATGGAGCATGGTGGCAATGCTGTGGGCGAGCCAGATACCTGTAGGTAAGTGCCAACTGCAATATATTTATAGAAATATATTGCAGTTGGCACTACCACGGACAGGCATCGAGAGAGAAAGTGCTGGGAGGACTGGGAGAGCTGGGAGAACTGGGGGAACTGGGAGAGCTGGGAGAGCCGGGAGAGCTGAGAGGGCTGGGAGGGCTGGGAGGACTGGGAGAACTGGGAGGGCTGAGAGGGCTGGGAGAGCTGGGAGGACTGGGGGAGCTGGGAGGACTGGGAGAGCTGGGAGCTCTGAACTGTAGAATTGTTGTGGCAGTACTCCCAGTACTCCCAGTACTCCCAGAACTCCCAGAGCTCCCAGAACTCCCAGCCCTCCCAGTCTTCTTGTCACCAAAGCTTAATTATTTTAATATTTGCTGACTATTTGTCATTGTTTGTCGTGGTTTGGCGTGTTTTTGTCGGGTGGCACGTTAGTTGCACTTACGTTATCGGGAGTTGCGAGCAAAAGCGAGGGCTTCCAGCAGGCCGAGGGGCCGGGCCGTATGGTTGGGCTGCCGGGGCCGCTACATTAACAATAAAGGACAAAACAAAAAATAGGAGGATTGATTATGTTACCAGTATTGAACAGAAACTCATGGATACCTGATGTGTTCAGTGATTTCTTTGACACCGACTTCATGCCGCGCACCAAGGCTACGGCACCGGCCATCAACGTGAAGGAGACCGACAAGGCTTACGTGGTTGAGGTGGCTGCGCCGGGATTGAAGAAGGAAGACTTTGAGGTCAACATCGACGATGACGGCAACCTGCACATCAAGATGGAGAGCAAGGCCGAGAAAAAGGATGAGGACAAGAAGGAGCACTACCTGCGCCGTGAGTTCGCTTACAGCAAGTATGAGCAGACGCTGCTGTTGCCCGACGACGTGGTGAAGGACAAGGTGGCTGCGCATGTCGACAATGGCGTGCTTACCATCGACCTGCCTAAATGCGAGGAGGCTGCCAAGAAGGCCTGCCGCAAGATTGAGATTGGTTGACGCCATGGCCTTTTGGCCTGAGCCATGATGGTAAGGCGTGGTTTTCTTGACTGGGTTTTTAAGTTATATATGGTGCTTTCCCCGCTGCGGACATCGTTCCGCGGCGGGGATTTTTCATTCCAAACGGCATTCGGCCACCACTGTTAGTCCTGTTGCCGTCGACCGGCCTGTGGCTTGAAGCATGGGTGTGGCGGCGTTGGCCCATGGCTCTTTATTGTCCTTCCAGCCTAAAAAACGCGCAGTGGCTTGCCTGTTTGGTGTCATTGTGCTAACTTTGCGCCCGCTATGATGAAATATGCTTTCTCGAGGCATTATTCGCCTTTGATTTCGCTTGGGGTGCCAATTATTGTAGGCCAGATAGGCAACATCGTGCTCGGTTTTGCCGACACGCTCATGGTGGGGCACCACAGCATGGAAGAGCTGGCGGCAGCCAGTTTTGTAAACACCATGTTCATGCTTTTCGTTATCTTTGCCATGGGCTTCTCGTACGGTCTGACGCCCTTGGTGGGCTACAGTCACGGGCGTGGCGAGACGGCGGCCATAGGGGCCACGGTACGCGCCGGGCTTGTGGGCAGTACGCTGCTGGCGGTGCTGCTGCTTGGTGTGCTGTCGGGCCTTTACTTTGGGCTCCACCTGTTGGGCCAGCCCGACGAACTGTTGCCGCTGATGCGCCCTTATCTGCTGGTTAACATGGTTTCGCTCCCTTTTGTGTGCTGGATGAACACTTTCAAGCAGTTTTTCGATGCCGTGGGTGACACGAAGACCCCCATGGTCGTGCTTGTTGGCGGCAATGTGGTGAACATTGCAGGCAACTGGTTTCTCATATACGGTGTAGGGCCGTTCCCTGAGCTTGGGCTGCTTGGTGCCGGCATCTCGACGCTGGTATCCCGCGTGGGCATGGCCGCGGCCTTCGCCCTGCTGTTCTTTTTCTCACCGCGGTGTTCGGCCTACAGCGAGGGGTTCCGTGCGGGCGGCCTCGACAGGCGTCTGTTGTGGCGTGTCAACGCCCTGGGTTGGCCTCTGACCTTACAGATGGGCATGGAGTCGGCCGCATTCTCGCTCTCGGCGATACTGGTGGGTTGGATAGGTACCACGGCGCTCGCCGCCCACCAGGTGATGCTCACGGTGTCGCAGCTGTTCTACATGGTGTACTACGGCATGGGGGCAGCCGTGGCCGTGCGCGTGAGTTACTTCAGGGGGCAGGGCGACATGTCGGCGGCGCGGGCCACGGCGTCGGCCGGTTTCCGCATAATCCTTGTCATTGCTTGTGTAGTGGCTGTGCCCATATTCCTGTTGCGCGGTCAGCTGAGCCTTTGGTTCACCGACAGTGGTGAGGTGTGTGCCCTGGTGGCCCAGACGGTGATACCGCTCATGGCTTATCAGTTTGGCGACGGGTTGCAGTGCACGTTTGCCAACGCCTTGCGCGGCATGGCGCACGTTAAGCCTATGATGTATATTGCCTTTTTCTCTTATTTCATTGTGTCGCTGCCGCTTGGCTGGTTTCTTGGCATAAGGCTGGGGTATGGCCTGGTGGGGGTGTGGTGGGCTTTCCCGGTGTGCCTGACGTGCGCCGGGGTGCTTTATAGGATGGCTTTTGAGAGGAGGCTGAGGGAAGGGTGAGAGAGCTGGGAGGACTGGGATGACTGGGAGAGCTGGCTACCTCATCATCAAAATGCTGCTTTATGGCGTTATGCCGCAAGGCAAATTCGTCTTGGCTTTTCTTTTATTGGCTTATTTGTATGGTTTTTGCGGCTTGGGCGTATTTTCTAAAGAAAAAAGCTTTGCTGTTGCTTGATTTTGGCTATATTTGCATATTGTGTCTGACAATCTTAATGTTAACGAAATCAATGTCTTATGCCGAATGCTTTCTTACCGCAGTTGGGACATTATGAGGAACTGATAGCTTACAAGAAGGCTGAGTGTATATATGATGTCACTTACTTTTTTGTAAACCACTATCTTTCCAGGGGAGACCGGACGGTTGACCAGATGTTGCAGGCTGCACGCAGCGGCAAACAGAACATTGTGGAGGGCAGTGCGGCGGCAACGGCATCGCGAGAGACTGAAATCAAGCTGTACAATGTGGCCAAGGCCAGTCTGCAGGAGTTGCTGGCCGACTATGCTGACTATCTGCGTGTGCGCAACCTTGAGTTGTGGCACAAGGAATCGCCAAAGGCTGTGCAGACGAGGAGGGTGTGCAGGGAGCACCCTGACTCGGCTTTCTACCGTGAGCGGATGGGGGGGCGCTCGCCCGGGGCTATTGCTAACATTGCCATTGTGCTCATCCACCAGGCTGACTATCTGCTGGCCAGGCTTATCGATGCCGCCAAGAAACGATTCCTGGAGGAAGGGGGGATAAGGGAACAGATGACCCGGGCCCGACTGGAATACAGGAAGGGAAAGAGGGGGTGAGGAGAGCTGGGAGGACTGGGAGAGCTGGGAGTGCTGGGAGGACTGGGAGAGCTGGGAGTACTGGGAGAGCTGGGAGGACTGGGAGTGCTGGGAGGACTGAGAGTGCTGGGAGAGCTGGGAGCTCTGGGAGGACTGGGAGCTCTGGGAGACCGGATGGTGGGGCTTTGAGCTCTGAAACCATAAACTACTGTCATGAATCAAGAAACTTTATCATTTATCAATGAACATGCCGGTGACGATGTGCGCCGGCTGGCTTTGCAGGGCGGGCGGCATCCGGGGGTGGACATGCCTTTTGCCCTCGACCAGATTGCCGGGCGGCAGATGGCGCGGCGCAAGTTGCCGTCGTGGGCTGCCGTTGACGGCATTGTATATCCGCCTCAGCTGTCGATGGAGCAATGCTCGGGCGAGGCTGCTGCTGCATACAAGGCTGCTGTGGCACGCAGGGTGGCCGGCGGCGGACGGTTGGTGGACCTCACCGGCGGCTTTGGCGTCGACTTTGCCTTCATGGCTCCTGCCTTTGCGTCGGCGACGTATGTGGAGCGGCAGCCTGGGCTGTGTGCCATTGCTTCGGCCAATTTCGGGCTGCTGGGCCTTGGCCGGGCGGAGGTGGTGTGCGCCGATTCCGCCGAATATCTGGAGCGCATGGGCCCGGCGGGCCTGATATATGTTGACCCTGCCCGCCGTGATGCGGTTGGCGGGCGCACTTTTGCCGTGAGCGACTGCACGCCCGACGTGGCCGCGCTGCGCGGCGCGATGCTTGCCAAGGCCGACAGTGTGATGGTGAAGCTGTCGCCCATGCTCGACTGGCGCAAGGCCGTGGCCGACATGGGTGGCGAGGTGGGCGAGGTGCACATCGTGTCGGTGGGCGGCGAGTGCAAGGAGCTGCTGCTTGTGATGGGCAAGGGCTGTGGCGTCGGGTTGTCTGTGCACTGCGTGAACGACGGCTCGGACTTTGCTTTCGATGCCTCAGGGATTGGCCCCGTGCCGTCCACGCCCTGCGGCTTTGCAAGTCTTGATGGGCTTCGGGGCATGATGGTCTACGAGCCCAACGCCTCGGTGATGAAAGCCGGTTGCTTCGGGCTGTTGGAGCGCCGCTTCGGTGTGAAAGCCCTGGGCCGCGACAGTCACCTGTTTGTGTCGGGCGGGCCCGTTGACGGTTTTCCGGGGCGCGGCTTCGTGATAGAGCGGGCCACGACGATGAACAAGCGATTGTTGCGCGAGGCGTTGTCGGGCATCGGCCGTGCCAACGTGGCTGTGAGGAACTTCCCCTTGACTGTGGCCGAGTTGCGCCGCCGGCTGAAACTGGGCGAGGGTGGCGGCGTTTATGTCTTCGCCACCACCCTCGCAGACAGGACCCACGTCCTGCTCGTGTGTTCAAAGGCCACCCCGGTCAGGGGCTGACCCCAGTGTGTTGCCTTTCCGGTGTCACTTTACCGGGCCGATGATAATGACGCAGCGGTTCTTGTCGTTGTCGGCAAACGGCTGCACGGTGTCGCCCTTGGCGTCGGTGATTATCCGTGAGGCATTGATGCCATAGTTCTTCACCAGTTCGTCCTTGAACTTGTTGGCGCGCTCCTGCGAGTACTTCTTGTTTATCCTGGCGTTGCCGGTTCCCTTGTCGGCGTATCCCGTGATGCTCACCTTGGCCTCGGGGTTGCGCTTCATGAACTCGGCCACGGCCTTGAGCTCTTCGGTAGCCTTTGCCGGGTCGGACTGGCGTATCTGGTAGAACACCTCCTCCTTCAGCGTCTCGGGCTTGGGCTCTGGCTTTGGCTCAGGCTTCGGTGCCGGTGTGGGCTGGGGCTTCGGTGCCGGTGTGGGTTGCGGCTTGGGCTCCGGGGCGGGTTCGGGCGCAGCCTTGCGCTGGTTGTACTTGTGGCCGAAGCGGAAGCTTACGCCGAGCTGTGCCGTAATCATCCAGTCGTCGCTGTTGTTGTATTTCGAGTTGAACCTGTCGTCGAGGCTGTTTGCCGTCACCTCGAGCGACACGCCCACGGGTTTCGTCACGTCGGTCTCAAGCCTTATTCCGGCCCTGATGTTATGGCTCAGCCGGGTGCCGTCCCATGCGAATGGCATGTTGAGCTCCGGGTTGTCGGCCAGCTTTAGGGCCTCGTCGTTGCCCCACGAGGTGTTCAGTCCGATACCTCCGATGAGCATGGCGTTGACGGCGTGGTTTTTCTTGCTGAAAAGCTTGTTGAGGTTAAGCATCAGGTCGATGTCGGTGGTAATGTAGTTCCACTTGTAGTAAGAGCTCAGCCCGGCCCTCTCGAACCCGCTCTTGCCCTGCCATCCGCTCACGTGCAGCCTGGCTCCCACGGCAGGGGCGAAAAACCTTCCGAACGACAGCGATGTCATCGGCGTTATCAACTTGCTGTTCTTTGCATCGGTGGGCGTGAACTGCATGCCGCCCTGCGCCTCCACGAAATTGTAGGATTTCAGCCCTTCGTTGCCGTTGTCCTGCGCCATTGCCGGTGCGGATAAGAGCAAGCCAAGAGCAAGCGCGAACATAGTCTTGTTATTCATTGTCCCAAATTTTGATGTTGTTTCGCAATCGTCTTGTTTGGCTACAAAAATACTCTAAAATGTTGAAATTTCCAAATATTTCTTTCTCTTTTTGATTTTTATGCCTACCTTTGCAGTGGGCGCGGCGGAATCGTCAAGCTTCCCCATGCGCCACGTGTTTTAAAAGTAAACATTGCTTTCAAAATGTCATCAGTAAGAATTGTAAAAGTGGCCGACCGCAAGGGCCTCGAGGAATTCATCCAGTTTCACTATGACCTGTACCGGGGCGACCCTTATGATGTACCCAACCTTAGGAGCGATGAGCTGCGCACCCTGTCGAGGGACAAGAACGCCGCTTTCGACTTCTGCGAGGCAGACTATTTCCTGGCCTACAAAGACGGTCGCGTGGCGGGCCGCGTGGCAGCCATCGTCAACAACCGCGCCAACGAGCGCTGGCAGCGCAAGAGCGTGCGCTTCGGCTGGATTGACTTTGTCGACGACCGCGAGGTGTCGTCGGCCCTGTTGAAGGCTGTCGAAGACTGGGGCCGCGAGAGGGGCATGACCGAGATAGTGGGCCCGCTGGGCTTCACCGACATGGACCCCGAGGGCATGCTGACCGAAGGCTTCGACCAGCTGGGCACCCAGGCCACCATATACAACTACCCCTACTACCCGCAGCACATCGAGTCCATGGGCGGATGGGAGAAGGACAACGACTACGTGGAGTTCAAGATGTTCGTGCCCGACGAGATACCCGACAAGTACACCAAGGTGGCCCGTATGGTTGAGCAGCGCTACAACCTGCGCGTGAAGAAGCTCACCCGCCGCGAGGTGCTGCGCGAGGGCTACGGCCAGAAGATATTCGAGGTGATAAACGAGACATTCAAGGACCTTTACGGTTACTCGCAGCTCACCCCGAGGCAGATAGACCAGTATGTGGACATGTACCTGCCCATGGCCGACCTCAACCTCATCACCCTGGTGGAAGACTGGAACGCCGACCGCAAGCTGGTGGGTGTGGGCATCACCATCCCGTCGCTGTCGAGGGCATTCCAGAAGTGCCGCGACGGCAGGCTGTGGCCATTTGGCTGGTGGCACGTGCTGCGGGCCCTGAAGTTCCACAAGACCGAAGGTGTCGACCTGCTGCTCATGGGCGTGCTGCCTGAGTACCGCATGAAAGGGGCCAACGCCCTGATGTTTGCCGACCTGATACCTTGGTACAGGAAGTACGGCTTCAAGTGGGGCGAGAGCCAGGTGGAGATGGAGACCAACGAGAACGTGCAGAGTCAGTGGCAGTATCTGGACAAGGTGCAGCACAAGCGCCGGAGGTGCTATAGGAAGGGATTGTGAGAGGACTGGGAGCTCTGAGAGGACTGGGAGTGCTGAGAGAGCTGAGAGCTCTGAAACAGATTGAGCGGCGTAAACAGCACTCTCAGCTCTCTCAGCACTCCCAGCCCTCTCAGAGCTCCCAGCCCTCTCAGCACTCCCAAAGCTCCCAGTCTTCCCAGCCCTCCCATCAATTAGCCTTCTCTATCAAATAACCAGCAAGCATGAATGAAAACGACATAAACACAGAAATCATTGGAAATGGCGGGCAACAGCCCGTGGAATACACAGACGATAACATACGCCACCTGTCCGACATGGAGCATGTGCGGACAAGGCCGGGCATGTATATCGGGCGGCTTGGCGACGGCTCGCTGCCCGAGGACGGCATATATGTGCTGCTCAAGGAAGTCATCGACAACTCCATCGACGAGTTCAAGATGCACGCCGGCGACCGCATAGAGGTTGACATCGAAGACAACCTCCGCGTCAGCGTGCGCGACTACGGCCGCGGCATACCGCAGGGCAAGCTCATCGAGGCCGTCAGCGTGCTCAACACCGGCGGCAAGTATGACTCCAAGGCTTTCAAGAAGAGCGTGGGGCTCAACGGCGTGGGCGTCAAGGCCGTCAACGCGCTCAGCTCGCGCTTCGAGGTGAGGTCGTACCGCGACGGAAAGGTGCGCCGGGCCACGTTTGAGCGTGGCGTGCTCACCTCAGACTCCACCGAGGACAGTACCGACGAGAACGGCACGTACATATTCTTCGAGCCTGACGCCACACTGTTCACGGGCTACTCCTTCCACGCCGACATCGTGGAGACGATGCTCCGCAACTACACCTACCTGAACACCGGGCTGGCAATAATGCACAATGGCCGACGCATTCTCAGCCGCCACGGCCTCAAGGACCTGCTCAACGACACCATGACCACCGACGGCATATACCCCATCATACACCTGACGGGCGAGGACATCGAGATTGCCTTCACCCACACCAACCAGTATGGCGAGGAGTACCACTCGTTTGTCAACGGACAGCACACCACGCAGGGAGGCACCCACCAGAGCGCGTTCAAGGAACACATTGCCCGCACCATCAAGGAGTTCTACGGCAAGAACTTCGAGTACACCGACATACGCAACGGGCTCGTGGCCGCCATAGCCATCAACGTGGAGGAGCCCATGTTTGAGAGCCAGACAAAGATAAAGCTCGGTTCGCTCACCATGGCGCCGGGCGGCGGGGTGAGCATAAACAAGTATGTGGGCGACTTCGTGAAGACCGAGGTAGACAACTACCTGCACAAGCACGCCGACGTGGCCGACGCCATGCTCCAGAAGATACAGGAGAGCGAGAAGGAGCGCAAGGCCATGGCCGGGGTGACCAAGCTGGCCAGGGAGAGGGCCAAGAAGGCCAACCTGCACAACCGCAAGCTGCGCGACTGCCGCATACACTTCAGCGACGCCAAGAACGACCGCAAGGAGGAGAGCTGCATCTTCATCACCGAGGGCGACTCGGCCAGCGGGAGCATCACCAAGAGCCGCGACGTAAACACCCAGGCCGTGTTCTCGCTGCGCGGCAAGCCCCTCAACTCGTTCGGGCTCACCAAGAAGGTGGTTTACGAAAACGAGGAGTTCAACCTGCTGCAGGCCGCGCTCGACATCGAGGACGGCCTTGACACGCTGCGCTACAACAAGGTGATTGTGGCCACCGACGCCGATGTCGACGGCATGCACATACGGTTGCTCATCATCACCTTCTTCCTGCAGTTTTTCCCCGACCTGATAAAGAAAGGCCATGTCTACGTGCTCCAGACACCGCTGTTCCGCGTGCGCAACAGGCGCACCAAGATAAAGAACCGCGCCGTGGTGGCCGCTGCCGACGCCAGGGCCGACGCGGGCAAGAAGACAGACTTCATCACCCGCTACTGCTACACTGAAGACGAGCGGGTGCGCGCCATTGCCGACCTTGGCCCCGACCCGGAGATAACCCGCTTCAAGGGTCTTGGCGAAATATCGCCCGACGAGTTCAAGCACTTCATCGGGCCCGACATGCGCCTCGAGCAGGTTACTCTGCACAAGACAGACCAAGTGCAGAAGCTGCTTGAATATTACATGGGCAAGAACACGCCCGAGCGCCAGAACTTTATCATAGAGAACCTTGTAATAGAGGAAGACCGCCCGGAGGAAGAGGATTAAGTATTAAGTGATTAATGATTAAGTATTAAGGGGGGATAATGGGAAGTATTAAGTATTAATGATTAAGTATTAAGGGGAAGATAATGGGAAGTATTAAGTATTAATGATTAAGGGGAAAAAGGGGAGGAAGCCGTGCGGGCGGATAGTTGCGGCCATAAGTCGAAACTATTGTCTTAACTCCCTAACTCCCTAACTCCCTGACTCCTTAACTCCAAAATAACTCCTTCTAACTCCTTCTAACTCCTTCTAACTCCAAAACAACTCCTTCAGACTCCTTAAAACGAAACCAATGAAACCATCAAAGATAATAGCCGCCGCACTGCTGTTGCCATCTCTTGCCTCGGCCCAGTTGCGGATAAACATGGGGCCCGACAGCCCTATGCGCAAGCTACAGATAGCCGAGGTAGCCATCAACAGCCTATACGTAGACAGCGTCGACGAGCACAAGCTCGTAGAAGACGGCATACGGGGCATGATAGAAAAGCTGGACCCCCACTCATCATACTCCACGGCCAAGGAAGTGAAGGCACTCAACGAACCGCTGGCCGGCAACTTCGAGGGCATAGGCGTTCAGTTCAACATGATAGAAGACACCCTGCTCGTCATCCAGCCCGTCAGCGGAGGGCCTTCGGAGCGCGTGGGCATCGTTGCCGGCGACCGCATCGTGACCGTCAACGACACCGCCATAGCAGGCGTTAAGATGCCCCGCGAGGAAATAATGAAGCGCCTGCGCGGCCCCAAGGGCACACAGGTGCGCCTCGGCGTGACAAGGCGCGGCATCTCCGGCCTGCTGTCGTTCACCGTCACCCGCGACAAGATACCCGTCGAGACCATCGACGCCGCCTACATCATACGTCCCGGTGTGGGGTATGTGCGCATAGGCAGCTTCGGCGCCACCACCCACGCCGAGCTCACCTCGGCCATGCAGCGGCTGCGCAAGGAAGGCATGGAGAGCCTCGTGCTCGACTTGCAGGACAACGGCGGCGGCTATCTGCAGGCAGCCGTCGACGTGGCCAACGAGTTCCTGGCCAAGGGCGACCTCATCGTCTACACCTCCGGCCGCGCGGCCCCCCGCGTAGACTACAAGGCCAAGGGCGACGGCAGCTTCACCAGCGGCCGCGTGGTGGCCCTGGTCAACGAGTACACGGCCTCGGCGGCCGAGATTGTCACCGGAGCGCTGCAAGACCAGGACCGCGGCGCCGTGGTGGCTGCCCAAA
>OGYL01001525.1_pt1 | contig 17756 bp, 14 predicted proteins | sample 1576541 | NCBI WGS metagenome assembly OGYL01 (sample SAMEA3541551, study PRJEB24748) | human gut metagenome | biome: human gut; feature: human-associated habitat; material: faeces | place: China | collected 2012 | reverse complement strand
TTATGACCGGCAGCGATGCACTGATCTACCGGCTGATCTTCAACCTGACGGAGAACGCCGTCAAGTACAACCGGCCGGGCGGTTCGGTGCGGATTTCTGTCACACAGGAGCCGGAAAAGCTCCTGATCTGCGTTTCCGACACCGGCTACGGCATTCCGGAGGAGTATCGGCGGAGCATCTTCCAGCCCTTCTTCCGGGTGGATAAGTCCCGCAGCCGGGAGTACGGCGGCGTAGGGTTGGGGCTTTCGCTGGTATGGGAGATCACCAATCTCCACGGCGGCTGCGTCCGGGTAGAGGAGAGCTCAGATAAGGGAACCACCATTGCGGTGGAGTTGCCGGCAGGGGCGGAAACCGAGCCCTCCGGTGCGGATATATCATAATGATCCTTGGCTGTTTCATGGCGGCCACGGGCATGGCTCTGCCGTGCCGCGCTTCTTATGGTATATTCACCCTGTATCATAAAGCTGAAAACGGTAGCATTCCATTGATAAACATATTCCCCAATAACCCTATTGTAATGTTTTAGAACGCTTCAGAAATATAGAAAAAGCGCCGTCTCGGAATCACTTCCAAGACGGCGCTTTTCTGTTGTGGATCAGAGCGAACACTTCACGGCGAAACCGCCGCTGAAGAAATAGGTGTTCGTCCAATACCTGTTTGCCTTGCAACGATACCCTTGATACAATAATACGATTTCAGCAAGGGGGTTCATAAGGGGGTGCAGATTGGTTTAGGGGGGTCAAAAGCCGATAAATGCCGTGTTTATGCGGATTTTTTGAACGTTTACTCCATTTACGCTGCCACTGCAATTGGATATGGAAAACCTCACATAGATTCAAAAAACCTCGTTGACAGACTGCAATGATCATCATTATGTACGCAAAAATAAGGGTAAAAAACTGGGCTACATTTTATGAAATCGACCCCTCAAAGGAGCCAAAAATCAAAAGTGTAGCCCAATTTATTCTTTCTTCCTGCCAAACCGAGGCTTCTCATGGATGGTTTTATTATGTACTAAGCAGTGCAAATGCTAACCCCAGCAAACCTACGGGGATTAGTAACAGAAGGCCACCAGCAAATATAAAGCAAACAATCAGTGCGGGCAGAGCCATAACATATGTTCTCTTACTCGGCTTCGCTCCGTGAAGATCGACAAAAACAGAATCCTCCGGTGGTTTACGCCACCGTTCCAGTGATCCATCCGTAAATCTGTAAAACCTTGCAAAGCAGTCCTCCAGATCCCGATACTCCCGCAAGCTGATCCGCTCCTGCTGATACATGGTGTTCACCAGCCCCATTGCGCAGATATACTTCATGCGCCTGTCCACATACTCCTTATGATCCGCAGCCCTTTTCGCTTCGGCCACCGGGTCCGGTTCATGGGTGACGAGTTCAACATTTGCTCGGAGTGTGGAGGTAACCTCCTCAGTGATGTCCATGCGGTTGCCGGGGGAGATGTCATATTCCCCCGGCTTGAAGCCGGTAACCTCCTCAGTGATGTCCATGCGGTTGCCGCCTTGGTCATTCAAAACAATGACGTTACGACCGGTACTCATTCCGCAGTTCACGCCGAGGGTGGCGGAAGTGTCGTCCGTCAGACTGCCGTTGTATCCGTCATAGCCTGCCGCTCCAGCGCAAGGCGTAAAACTTCCGGCAGCTCTTTGCCACGAGCGGAAGCCCTCCGCAGAATACCCAGACAGGCCTTCTGACTCAAATAATATTTTTCCGGCACTTCCGCCTGCAAGATCTGCGACAAGGTAGATGCGGCGTCTTCGCTGGGGAACTCCCCAGTATTGTGCGTCAAGAGTTCGGTACGCAACGCTCCATCCGTCTCCCATGTAAAGGTCAGCGTAGGGCCATCGTGCCTTTTCAGGCATAGGCACCTGGGTGTCCGGCTCGGCGATGCCGATGACCGCTTCGAGGACGGCTTTGAAGTCCTCGCCCTTGTTCGAGGAGAAGGCACCGGGGACGTTATGAGTTGTAAGCAATTATGAAAAGACCTCATTCCAAAATATTGAAATTTCTTTGAGAATTAAAAAGATGCTGTGCATAATTTCCCTTTATACTGTGAGCATCACAATATAAAGGAGGCAAACTATGCACAGCAGAAAGACAGTTCCAATCCCTGACTTGATGAGCGCAGCAAATATGGAGTTGATCCGTCTGGACTTCAAATCGTCAACCCTCAGTCGGCATAGCAAGGAGTTCCGTAGCTTCTCCAATTATTGCAGAGAAAACGAGATTACCGCTTATGACGCAGAAACCGGACCACAATACTTCCAACACTGTTATGGTTTGGACATCGGTAACTCCACCGCAAAACTGACCAAGCAACAACTGGACACACGCTGTTCGATTCGTTTTTTGGATGACATCTTTCAATTTGGGTATGCACTGCGATACAGCCACCATGACTACACAGTGCCACGGCAATATGTCGATTTGCTGGAAGAATACCTTGCATGGTGCCACAGAAATAATAGTTCTGATGGTACTATCCGTGTCAAGCGGACAAAGATACGGCAATTTTTTTGCTTTCTGGATGGGTGCGGAATAGAACTTTCAGATTTAACCGCTGCAGAAATTTCGGACTTCATGACCACCCTGTGCCGCTACCATCGTGCAACTATCCATGTATTCAGCAGCGTTTTACGTGATTTCTTCCGCTATCTCCATGAAAATGGGATATTGGACGATGACTTATCCTCAAGTGTTCCAAGGCCAAAGATCTACGTTGAAGAAAATATCCCCGAAACGTGGGCCCCAGAGGAAGTACGACAATTATTGTCCGTTATTGACCGCAGCAATGCGATTGGAAAAAGAGATTACGCGATGCTTCTGCTTGCTATTCTGCTGGGCATGAGGGCTGGAGACATCTGTGCATTGAAATTCAAAAATCTGGACTGGCACCAGAAACTGATCACCTATACACAGCAAAAAACGCAAAAGGTCAATACACTGCCTCTGCTCCCTGTAATTGGCGATGCCATCATTGACTATCTGAAAAATGGGCGGTTGGATTCTGACTGTGATAATGTGTTTATCCGCCATATCCATCCTTACGGAGAATTCCAGTCCAGCACAACTCTTTCCGAAAACCTCAAGCGATATATGAAATATGCAGGTATGACAGTAAAGAAGCGCAAAGCAGCCCATTCACTGCGTCATACTCTGGCAAGCAGCCTCTTGTATGATGGTACACCGCTTATGACGATCTCCAACATCCTTGGGCACAACAGCCCAAAAACGACCTCCGTATATACCAAAGTAGACCTTCCGGCCTTGCGGAAATGTGCATTGTCTTATGGAGAACGGGGGGAATTGATATGACTTCAAAAATGTTGTTGGAGCAGTATATGGCGGAACGTCATGCTCTTGGGTTCAGCCTGAAAACGGACGAGGGTTGTATCCGGCGCTTCCTCCAGGACTTTGCTGAGCCCGATGATGGAGAGATTTCGTTTACAAAAGAATATGTTTTAGACCATATTGGAAACAGACGGAACCTGCAAACCAATACCATCCTCAGAGATGTCAGCGCAATCAATGGATTTCTCGATTTTGTGATCCGCAAAGGCTATACAGCATATAAGATCCCTCCTAAATCTCTCCCGAAAGAAAACCGCAATTTTAGAGCCTATATTTTTACGGACGACGAGATTGAGCGGATGCTGACTGCAGCGGATCATGTGCCATTTACGGAGCAGAACCCTGCACGAAAATACCAGATTCCTGTTATGTTCCGAATCTTATTCAACTGCGGATTGCGTACTTCTGAATTGCTTAAACTGCGCATGTGCGATGTAAACCTCAAAGAAAATGTGTTTACCATTTTGGATACGAAATTTCACAAAAACCGCTTGGTGCCATTCTCTGATACAGTTGCAGAATCCTTGACTCAATATCTGGAAATGTCCCCTCCAAAATCTACAGATTCCTTGCTTTTTCCAAGTTTGAACCCACGCAGCAACGGCGGAAGATACGGGAACAGTTGGCTGCAAGCTCAATTTCGCCAGCTCCTCAGAACGGCGGGTATTCCTTACAATGGTTCAGGGAAAGGCCCTCGGCCTCATGATATCCGCCACACATTTGCGGTACACTGTCTTAACAACTGGGTCCTTTCGGGTGAAGATCTTACCGCTGCGCTACCCGTACTTTCACGGTATCTTGGACATAATGGACTGACCGGCACGCAAAAATATCTTCAATTGACGGCGCAAATGTACCCAGATATTGTTGCCAAATTAGAAGTGCAATTTGGTGGTCTCATTCCCCAGATGGAGGTGTCCAATGAAAGCATCTGACTTCTCCAAATTTTTGACGCAGTACCTTACACACTATCTGCCCGTCCAGAGAAATCTGAGCAGCAATACAATTCGTTCCTACCGGGATACGTTTAAACTCCTCCTGATTTTTTGCAGAGACGAGAAAGGCTTTAATATTGCAAAGCTGAATCTGGCCAAGTTGGACAAAAAGTGTATATATAAGAAAGGTTAGGAACACAGGAACAAGACCGCCTGTTTTCTTTGGTACTTATGGGGCCGCCGCCGTTCCCATGAGGTGTTCCCATAAATGTGCCGAGCGGATATGCTTCTTCCCGGAACCTGTTCCGAAGGATGTCGGGTACAGTCATTTTCATTAACCTGGTATGGGAAAAAGTCTGTGCAGAGGTAATGGATAACCAGTTGCAGAAACCTATCGGTGGTCTGCGGTTGCCTGTGCCGTTGGCAGAGCAGTACCGTGCTATGCGGCATAAAAAACTCATTGATTTGATTGACAAACCGCAGTGGTCTGGGTCTGCGCCGAACGGAGAACCGTTTGTGAAGCAGGCTGAGGATACATTAATCCCAGACCTCATTTCCATAGTTCATGTTGATGAGGACTATCAGTTTATCATCTTTGACGCCAAATATTACAATATTCAGCTGGAACACAATAAAAAACTGCGCGGTCAGCCCGGTATCGAGTCTGTTACCAAACAGTATTTGTACCAGCTGGCATATCAGCCGTTTGTGGAAGCGCATCAGATACGCACCGTGCGGAACTGCTTTCTCATGCCAACTGCAGGTTCTGAGGTCGTCGAAAAAGGAATAGTATCGCTTAATATGCTACAAAGTCTTGGACTACAAGACATTCAGATCCGTTTGATGCCTGCAAGTACAATGTATAAGCATTATGTGGATAATACCAAGTTTAACCTGCAATCATTAAATCTCTAAGCTTTGTGGAGTACATTTTAACGATTACCCAATCTTTCAACGAATACCCACAATTTTAACGCTTATTGCGGCTCAGAATGCCGCAAACCCCATAAAACGCGCGAACCCCGCCGCAGAATTGCTCTGCAGCGGGGTTCGTTATATGCCGGAACAGCCGAAAAGCCTTGATTTAACAAGGTTTTCGTAAGGATGTTTTTAAGATTTAGGATTATGCGGTATGGCACGGGATATGCTATACCGCATTTCCTTTCCAGAGAGTGACCTTTGAATGGTCAAATTCTCCGATATGGTTATAGATGATTTCAATTTCCTGTAACCGTCTGCCGCTGCTCTTGTCAGGTGCATGGACGATAATCTTATCGACAAACTCCCGTAAGATTTCAGGTGTCAGTTCAGTCAGGTCCGTGTATTTCTTTACGATGGCAAGAAAGCGTTTCACATCAACACTTTTCTTTTCTTCCTGCTGAAGCTCATTCTGAATTTTGTCTGCCTCGGCCTGTAAGGTATGCTGTTCATCCTCATAGCCTTTTGACATTTTCATAAACCGCTCGTCAGAAAGTTTGCCTGTGATATTGTCCTCATAGATACGCTGGAAGATGGTGTCCAGTTCCCCGATACGCTTCTGCAGCTCAATCAGCTTCTTTTTCTTCTGCGACAGCTCACGGTTTTTTTGCCGCACATCGGCATCCATCACCATCCGCACAAATTCATCCTCATAGTTGGAAACATAGCGGATGACTTCTTTCAGGTTTTCCAGGACGATTCGCTCCACTACCACGTTACGGATATAGTGCATGGTACAGTTGGAAGTATTGCTCCTGTAATTTCCACAGATATAATGATGTTTTTCTGCCGGTTCATCAGCTTTCCGATGGAAGGTCAGTTTGCTCCCGCAGTCTGCACAGTAGAGCAGGCCGGAGAACATGGGCATTTCCCCCATCCTGGTAGGCCGCCTTTTCCCGGCCCGGATTTTCTGGACGATCTCAAACGTTTCCTTGTCAATGATGGCCTCATGGGTATCTTCAAAGACCTTCCACTGATCGGGAGTATGCTTGATTTTCTTATGGCACTTGTAAGACTTGTTGTGCGTCTTAAAGTTTACCGTATGCCCCAGGTAATCCACCCGGTCCAATATCATTGCGACAACCGGGCCGTTCCATGCGTATTTATGGGGAGGGAGTACGGTACGCGGTTTCTCGCCTCTTTCCAATGCGTAGTAGGTGGGGCAGAGGATTTCTCTTTCCGTCAGCATATTTGCAATCTGGGTAGGACCATAACCACTGACACACAGACGGAAGATTTCACGGACCACTTCGGCGGCTTCTTCATCCACGATCCATTCCTTTTTGTTTTCAGGATTTTTCCTGTAACCGTAAGGAGGATGGGAACCGATATGTTCTCCGGCCATTCCCTTTGAACGCTTCACTGCACGGATTTTCTTGCTGGTGTCCTTTGCGTACCATTCATTGATGATGTTGCGGAAGGGGGTAAACTCGTTATCTTCCTGGTTGCTGTCCACCCCGTCATTGACTGCGATAAAATGAACATCATGCTCCGGGAAAAAGATTTCCGTGTACATACCTACTTGCAGATAGTCACGGCCCAGGCGGGACATATCCTTGACGATAACCCGCTTTACCTTGCCGCTCTCCACATCTGCGATCATGCTCTGGAAGCCGGCCCGGTTGAAAGTCGTGCCTGTGATACCATCATCAATGTAAAACTGGATGTTGGTGTATCCCCTGTCCATTGCGTACTTTTTGAGGATTTTCTTCTGATTTATAATGCTGTTGCTGTCGCCCTCCTGTTTGTCGTCCTGGGATAACCGACAGTAAAGAGCGGTGATTTCATCGCTGCTCAAAACGGTAAAAGGAAAACTGTTCACGGCAGGGCGGGTGTTTGACTGTAACATTTTACCCTCCTTATCCGACAGTCAAACAGACAATGCTTTTCCTAACTCAATTATACCGCGCTGCCTGGAAGCTGTCTGCTGCCTTTTTCTATTTGTTTGCAGTATTTTTTCGGAGGTCATTCCGTATCAGACGCTTCACTTTGGAAACGGCGTCCTCCGTGGCGTCAGGTCTGGAATGGGATTTCACAACATAAGTTGTATTCCCAATTTTATATTCACGCACCATCTGCGGCGCGGAAGTCACCAAGGAACACAATCCCGCCGTGCCTTACACGGTTGAAGAGATTGCGAACGAAGCCTATTCCGCATACAAAGCGGGCGCAAGCATCATTCACCTGCATGTCCGCTATGATGACGGCACACCCACCCAGGATAAGGCACGCTTCAAAGAATGCATGGATGCCATCTATGCAAAATGTCCCGATGTTATCATTCAGCCCTCCACCGGCGGTGCAGTCGGCATGAGCGATGACGAAAGGCTCCAGCCCATCGAGCTTATGCCCGAAATGGCAACCCTCGACTGCGGCACCTGCAATTTCGGCGGGGACGACATCTTTGTTAACACCGAAAACACCATCAAGTATTTCGGCGAACGCATGATCGAGCGCAATATCAAACCCGAAGTCGAAGTTTTCGACAAGGGCATGATCGATATGGCGATTCGTCTCAACAAAAAAGGCTTTATCAAGAGCCCCATGCATTTTGACTTTGTTATGGGCGTCAACGGCGGCATCAGCGGTACGCCGCGCGACCTTGTATTCATGGCAGGCAGCATTCCCCAGGGTTCAACCTTCACGGTTGCGGGCGTCGGCAGAACCGAATTCCCGATGATCACCCTCGGCATTCTTCTCGGCGGCCACGTCCGCGTCGGCTTTGAAGACAACGTCTACCTTGAAAAGGGCGTTCTTGCAAAGAGCAACGGCGAGCTTGTTGAAAAAGCAGTCCGCATTGCAAAGGAACTCGGCAGGGAGATCGCAACCCCCGCCGAAGCACGCGAGATCCTCGGCCTTGCGCCCCGCGCATGACCGATAATCCGCCATAAACCTAAATTTTATTCGGAGGAAACCAAAATGGAACTTAAAGGCAACAAATACGGCACTCACAGAGTTATCGAACCCAAGGGCGTTCTCACTCAGGCAGCATGGAAAATCGACAACGACATGACCAAGCACTACTCCAACGAGATCATCTGCGACGTTATCTCCCTTAACATCGACTCCGCTTCCTTCACTCAGATTGAAGAAGCATGCGGCGGCGACGAGCAGAAGATCGGCGAAATGATCATGGGCATCGTTGCAGAGCGCGGCAAGCAGCAGAACCCCGTTACCGGTTCCGGCGGCATGTTCATCGGCAAAGTTGCATACATCGGCGAAGATCTTAAGGATCGCGACCTTAAAGTCGGCGACAAGATCGCTTCCCTCGTTTCCCTCTCCCTCACTCCGCTCAAAATCGAAAAGATCCTTGCTATCCACAAGGATATCGACCGCGTTGACATTATCGGTCAGGCTGTTCTTTTCGAAAGCGGCATCTACGCAAAGCTGCCCGATGACATGAGCGAACCTCTCGCACTTGCAGCTCTCGACGTTGCAGGCGCACCCGCACAGGCCCGCAAGCTCCCCAAGGAAGGCGACAGCGTTCTTATCCTCGGCGCAAACGGCAAGAGCGGCGTTCTCTGCGGCTACGAAGCAATGAAGAAGGTAGGCCCCAAGGGCAATGTTGTCGGCGTTGTCCGCAACCCCGCTCAGGTTCCCGCCCTTATGGAACTCGGCGTTTACAACAAGGTTATCGTTGCAAGCGCAACCGAACCCATTGCAGTGCTTGATGCCGCACTGGCTGCAAACGACGGCAAGGAATACGACATCTCCATCTGCTGCGTCAACATCGAAAGCTGCGAAATGAGCGCGATCCTCCCCGTTCGCGACGACGGCATCGTTTACTTCTTCTCCATGGCAACCAGCTTCACAAAGGCTGCACTCGGCGCAGAGGGCATCGGCAAGGACGTTACCATGATCATCGGCAACGGCTACACCAAGGATCACGCCGAAATCACCCTCAACGTTCTCCGCGAGAACGAGAAGCTCCGCAAGCTCTTTGACGAGAAGTACTGCTGATAACCGTCTGTTTATCGACACGTCAACTGAATAAGGGCTTATAAATTCGTTTTTTGCGAATAAACCTTTTCCGGGCTGCTCTCCGCGCTGCGCAGATTTGCGGCAGGGGACAGCCCATATAAAACACCGTTTATCGATATTATTTTTATCGATAACTTTCGGGCAGATTGTTTTTTATCGCCCGAAATCCGGTTCACACCCCGGAATACCCGCAACGACAGCCGAAAGGCAAGGAGGCAAAAATGAATAAAAGCAGGCAATACGGTCTGTTCACCGATGTTCCCGATGAGCTTTGGAACGATTGGCATTGGCAGGTTGCAAATCGCATCGAAACTCTTGAAGATCTCAAAAAATACATCTCCCTGACTCCCGAGGAGGAAGAGGGCGTTGCGAAATGCCTCGGCACGCTCCGCATGGCGATCACTCCCTATTATCTCTCCCTCATCAACCCGAACGATCCCTATGATCCCGTTCGTCGTCAGTGCATTCCTTCCGCGGCAGAGCTTTATCAGGCTCCCGAGGACCAGCTTGACCCCCTTCATGAGGACACGGATTCCCCCGTGCCCGGTTTGACTCATCGTTATCCGGACAGGGTTCTGTTCCTTATCACCGACCAGTGCTCCATGTACTGCCGTCACTGCACCCGCCGCAGGTTTGCGGGGCAGCACGATACCGCCGTTCCCGATTGCCAAATCGAGAAATGTCTCGACTATATCCGCAATCATACCGAAGTTCGCGATGTTCTTCTTTCCGGCGGCGACGCACTCATGCAGAGCGATGAAAAGCTTGAATACATCATCAGCGAGCTGCGCAAGATGCCCCATGTTGAAATCGTCCGTCTCGGCAGCAGAACCCCTGTTGTCATGCCGCAGAGGATCACCCCGGAGCTTTGCGCAATGCTCAAAAAGTACCATCCCGTTTGGCTGAACACGCATTTCAACCATCCCAATGAAATCACCGAAGAGAGCAAGCGCGCATGTGAGATGCTTGCAGACGCAGGCATTCCCCTCGGCAACCAGAGTGTTCTGCTTGCAGGCGTCAACGACTGCGTACATGTGATGAAAAAGCTTGTTCAGGATCTCGTTCGCATCCGCGTTCGTCCTTACTACATCTATGTTTGCGATCTTTCCATGGGTCTGACCCATTTCCGCACCCCCGTAAGCAAGGGTATCGAAATCATCGAGGGTCTGCGCGGCCACACCAGCGGCTACTGCATCCCCACCTTTGTTGTTGACGCACCCGGCGGCGGCGGCAAAACCCCCGTTATGCCCAACTACGTCATCAGCCAGACTCCCAGAAAGACGATCCTCAGGAATTTCGAGGGCGTTATCACGACCTATACCGAGCCGGAGCATTACGAAAACGTATGTCATTGTGAAGTTTGCCGCAAGGCACGCGGCGAACAGCCCGACCTTATCGGCGTTGCAGGCCTTGAACAGGGCAGGCGCGACGGCAAAATCTCCCTTGAACCCTCCGATCTTGAAAGGCTCAAGAGGGGGCATCACGAATAATCGGCATTTAATTGCTCCGCAGAAAGCTGCTTAAGCAATTGCAGGTTAACCACTCGGTGTGTTCTGTTCCGCATGAACGCGCCGCACACCGCCCGCCGGGCGCAGGGATTATGTCCCGGCGGGTGACTTTAAAAGGATTATGGAAAAGTGTCAGGAGGATAAGCACTCAATGGAATCAAAACTTAACCTCAATCGAAATCTTGTTGATAAAGCCCGCGAATCTGCCCGCCGCATTGCGGAGGATACCCAGAACTTTATCGACCTTCACACGACGGTAACGGTGGAGCGCGCCGTTTGCCGCCTTCTCGGCATCGACGGTGTAAACGCACTTGAAGTTCCGCTGCCCAACGTTGTTGTCGATCACCTTTTCGACAAGGGTCTGCTCCCGGGCGGCGCAGCCTACTATATCGGCAACGCAATGGCCGAAACCGGCATGAATCCGCAGCAAATTGCGGAGAGCATCGACCGCGGCGAGCTTGATCTTTCCGCCGTTGCTCCCCACAGCATTGAAGAGATTCGCGCCGCCGTCATGCCCGTTGCGGAAGCCACGGCGGAACGCATTCGCACAAACGTTGCAAAGCGCAATGATTATCTCAACAGCTTCGGCGACAAAACCGACCCCTACCTCTATGTTATCGTTGCAACCGGCAACATCTATGAGGATATCGTGCAGGCAAAGGCTGCCGCAAAACAGGGTGCGGACATTATCGCCGTTATCCGCACCACCGGTCAGAGTCTGCTTGACTATGTTCCCTACGGCGCAACCACCGAGGGTTTCGGCGGAACCTATGCAACTCAGGAAAACTTCCGCCTTATGCGTGCTGCGCTTGACGAAGTCGGCGAACAGGAACATCGCTACATCCGTCTGTGCAACTACTGCTCCGGTCTCTGTATGCCCGAAATCGCCGCCATGGGCGCGTTGGAACGCCTTGACGTAATGCTTAACGATGCTCTTTACGGTATCCTCTTCCGCGATATCAACATGCAGCGCACGATCGTTGACCAGTATTTCAGCCGCGTTATCAACAGCTTTGCCGGCGTTATCATCAACACCGGCGAGGACAACTACCTTACCACAGCCGATGCTGTCGAAGAGGCGCACACCGTGCTTGCTTCCCAGTTCCTCAACGAACAATTCGCACTCAAAGCCGGGCTTCCCGAAGAGCAAATGGGTCTCGGGCACGCATTTGAAATATCTCCCGATGTTGAAAACGGCTTCCTCTACGAGCTTGCGCAGGCGCAGATGGCAAGGGAGATCTTCCCCAATGCACCGCTTAAATACATGCCCCCCACCAAGTTCATGACGGGCAATATTTTCCGCGGGCATGTTCAGGACGCACTCTTCAACATGGTCACGATCCTCACCGGACAGAAGCTCCACCTTCTCGGTATGCTCACCGAAGCTATCCACACTCCGTTCATGAGCGACCGTGCACTCTCCATAGAGAACGCACAGTACATCTTCCGCACCATGCACGAGCTCGGCAGTGAACTGACCTATAAAGAAGGCGGCATCATGCAGACCCGTGCAAACGAAGTTCTTCGGAAAGCAACCGATCTTCTCGGTGAAATTGAGCAGACAGGCTTGTTTGCAACGCTTGAAAAGGGCGTGTTTGCGGACATTAAGCGTCCTCGCGACGGCGGCAAAGGTCTTGCCGGCGTTGTTACCAAGGATGATTGCTATTTCAACCCCTTTGTTGAGCTGATGCATAAAAAAGGAGGCAACGAATAATGAGCGGCGGACTTTATAACACCCACAAGGCTGATTTTGACACAACTCTCGACCTTACACGGCTCAAGGCATACGGCGATACCATGAACGACGGCAAGGTTCAGTTCAGCTTCACCCTTCCCGTTAAGAACGATGAAAAGGGCATGGAAGCTGCACGCCAGCTCGTCCGCAAAATGGGCGTTGAAGAACCCAACGTTGCGCTTGCAAAGTCTTTGGACAAGGAGTTCACATTCTATGTTGTTTACGGCAGCGTTGTGCATACCGTTGACTATGAGAACATCCATGTGCAGACCGTTGAAGCGGAAACCATGAGCATGGAAGAAACCGACGAATATATTCGCGAGCATTTCGGCAGGAAGATCGTCATGATCGGCGCTTCCACCGGCACCGATGCGCACACCGTCGGAATCGATGCAATCATGAACCGCAAGGGCTTTGCAGGCCATTACGGACTTGAACGCTATGACATGATCGAAGCTATCAACATGGGCGCACAGGTTCCCAACGAGGAATTCATCAAAAAGGCGGTTGAAGTCAATGCCGATGTTCTTCTTGTTTCCCAAACCGTCACCCAGAAGGATATACACATTCAGAACCTTACCGAGCTTATCGAGCTGCTTGAAGCGGAAGGCCTGCGCGACAGGTTCATCGTCTGCTGCGGCGGCGCACGCATCACCCACGAGCTTGCAAAGGAACTCGGCTTTGATGCAGGGTTCGGCGCAAGCAAATATGCCGACGATGTTGCAACTTTTGCCGTCACCGAAATGGTTAAGCGCGGAATGAAGTAATCTTTTTTCGATTTCGTTTAAACACGCTTTCGTTTTAAACAACACACGGGACTGCTCCGAAAGGGGCGGTTCCGTTTTTGTTTTTCTTTCCTTTATGCAGTTGCCGGCGGGCAGCGGTTGGATCCGATATTAAAAATATACTTGCATTTTTGCTCAAAAGCCTTAAAATTTACTTCACCGAAATATTTTGAAAAAAACTGCGGTATACCGAATCCGCTGCCGAATAAAGAAAGGATGCACCGAAACCATGGACGAGCTGCTTGAACAACTCATTGACCAATGCCTCCCCTACACTGCCGAGGGCAGATTGGCAAGCTATATTCCGGAGCTTACAAAAGCCGACCCGAACGCACTGGGGGTGTACCTTATCGGCAGCGACGGCAAACATTACTGTGCGGGTGATTACACCAAAAAATTTACGATTCAAAGCGTTGTGAAGCCGATTCTGCTTTTGCTTGCGTTAATGGACAACGGCATTGAACAGGTTCGCTCACGCATCGGTGTTGAAGCAACGGGCAAGCCCTTCGATGCAATAAATGTTTCGGCGCAGTCCCTTTTGAGCGAGCATCTGAATCCAATGGTCAACATGGGTGCGATCGCCCTCTGTCCGATGATACGCGGAAATGACTACAACGAGCGTTTCGAGCGTCTTCTTGACCTAACGCGCCGCCTTGCGGGCAATCCCGATATCGCACTTAACGAAAGCGTCTATCTTTCCGAAAAGCGGACGGGCAACAAAAACCGTGCGCTTGCATACATGCTCAAATCCCAAGGTATGATAGCCGATGACGTTGAAGATGTGCTTGATTGTTATTTCAAGGCCTGCTCAATCTCTGTCGACTGCCGCGACCTTGCAAAAATCGGCTGGGTGCTTGCCTCCCACGGAAAACCCCTCAAGCGGCTGTTTCCGTATGAATATGCACGCTATGTGAATGCGGTGCTCATGACCTGCGGCATGTATGACGGTTCCGGCGAGTTTGCCGTGCGCGTCGGCGTTCCTGCCAAAAGCGGCGTCGGCGGCGGAATAATGGCGGTTGTGCCGACAAGAATGGGCATCGGGATTTTTTCTCCCGCACTGGACGAAAAGGGCAACGGTTATGCCGGAATAATGCTGCTTCAAAAGCTTTCGGAGCAATTGTTCCTGAGCATCTTCTGATTTTCCCCCGTTTTTTGACACGACTCCAAAATAAATCTTTGATTTGATTTTCAAATCGGGCAATGTCCTGCATTTGCCGAAAAAGCGGAACACGGAGTTTTCTCCCCCTGTTCCGCTTTTGTTTTTAAGCGCATATTATTCAAAAATTCGCTTCACCTTCGGAAACAGTGGTTCAAACACAAAGAACCTGTCAAGAACTTTTCCGAAAAGCCCGATAAGCGCGCCGTTGACGGCCGTCATGATTATCGTTCCGACGCCTATGCCGCGAAATCTGCCGAAAAAAGCAAGCGTCAGCACGCACGCGGCTGCAAGGCAGCAAAAATCAAAACATGTTTTGAATTTCGGCAGCGCAATGTTGAACCTGCGGCTCAGCATTTTAACAAAAAAATCATACACCTGCGGATAAAGGTAGACTTTGTAGAACGAAGCGATCGAAAATGAACAGAGCAGCACGCCGCCCGCAAACAGAAGCAGGCGCACAGGCAGAGCAAAACTTCCCGGTGCTGTCACTGCGGGATTGAACGCCGGCACAACGCTGCGCCATGCGTCAAGCACAAAGCCGTAGATTATGCACGTCACGAACGAAAACAGGTACACCGGCTTTACGCGGCGCATCAAAATGCAGAAAACCGCAAACAGCAGTGCTTGAATAATGTATTCCGCCCTTCCGAAAGTCAGGAACGGAAATTTAAGGCTGAGGATATACGCCGGAGCAACGATCATCGAAACGCCGAAATCCGCCGCCGCCGTCATTGCAACGGCAAGTGAAAGCATCACAAGTGCGGCAAGGTAGACCGGCTCCTCATAAAGCCGTATTCTCCCCGCCGCCGGTCTTGCACTTTTTTCAGTTGAATTTTTCAAAACAATACCTCTGCATCCGCCTGCATGTGCAAACGCCGCGCCCGTCGGCATTTGCCGAAAGGTATTATAAGAATATCGGCGGAAATTGTCAATCGGAAAACGGAATAAACGAATTAAACCGCCTGTGCGCTGCCGTCAGCTCTCCAAGCTCCGCATAAGCCCGGGCAATGCCTTCTCGAATTTGACCCCGTATTTGTGCCCGCTGTCCCCGACGGTTGCTTTTATTGATGCAACCGTGAAATCAACCGCCAGCTTCATTGCCGCCGCAATATCTTTGCCGAGAACGAGTGCACCGAACAGAACGGCCGCAAAAACATCGCCCGTTCCGTGGAACGAATCAGGAATGTTCTCCGAATAATATGAGCGGAATTCGCCGTCAACACTGTCATATGCCATGACGCCCTGATGCGCGCTGTCCAAAGAAACGCCCGTGATCAGCGCACGGCGCGGCCCGAGAGCGCAGAGTCCGCGCAGCATTCCGCGAATGTATTCCTCATCGTATCCGCTCTGTTTGTATTCCGCGTTTAGCAGCATCGATGCTTCCGTTATGTTCGGCACAACTATATCAGCCTCACGGCAAAGCTCACGCATCGAGTCAACAAATGCGCTGTCGAATCCGCTGTAAAGCACGCCGTTATCTGCCATTGCGGGATCTATAAAGACCAATGCCCCTTCACGACGGTTTTGCGCGATAAAGTCCGAAACAACATCAACCTGATGACAGCTGCCGAGATAGCCCGTGTAGATTCCGTCAAAGGTGATTCCGCAGGTTTTCCAATGGTCGGAGATTTTCTGAATGTCCTCCGTGAGATCGCGGAAAGTGTAGCCTGTAAACCCGCCGGTATGTGTTGACAATACCGCCGTCGGAATGATCGAGCAGCTTATCCCCATTGCCGAAATGACCGGCAAAGCGACCGTAAGCGAACATTTGCCGAAACATGAAATATCTTGCAGAGTAACAACTTTTTTATCCATAATGCATACCTCCTGAGTATGCACCAATAGTACTCCCGCGGCCGCATTCTGTCAATCGTCAAAATGTTGTCATATTGTGTTTAGATTTATTCCATGTTATTTTTCTTTACATATCGAAAGGGATTCATGCTCTGCGCCCTGCCCGAAAAAGTGCCGTTTGAAGCGTGTTTTCCGCAAAAACCGCATAAGCTTCGGTTTGTGTTTTGTAAAGATAAATTACTCAAGGAAATTCTTAAAGTTTCCCCGCCTCCGACAGTGCCGTTGCCATGATTCCGACATTATCGTTATAAATCCTTCCGAATTGGCTGAGCGGCAGGGGATTCGTGCCGCGTCCGGCTTCAACAGTGTATCCCGGGCGATTATAAAACAGGATGAACCAATCCTTGTACCCGGCAAAGCCGCTCTCCGTCGGCACTTCGTCCAGTTTATAGCCGCTGACGGCAGCAAGCGCACGCCCGATATCATAGCCGTTCGGCGGTTCAATATCAAGGTATTTCCAATAAATCACCTCGCCCTGCGTATGATAGGCAAGGATAAGCCGAAACTCGTGATCGGCGGTGAAATCAAACACGGCGCGGCTCTCCGGCGCGGAAAGAGGCTCAGCGCCGACAAAATCGCGCGGTGCGGGCGAAACCCAGCCTTGAGCATATTTCGTTTCCTTTGCCGTATCCCAGCCCGCCGGGTAGTTAAGGTTCAGATCCGTACCTTCAATATTCGCCTTCCACCCGCTCGGGAAAGGCACCGCAGGGTATTGCCGCGCAATGCGCTTCACGGACTGCCAAAGCGGCGTTGTTTCATCCAATGCACCGTTAACAAGATCCACGCCGTCCGGATTGACAAGCGGGGCGATGAAAAGCCGCGTTTTTGCAAAAAGTTCACGCGCATCCCTTCCGAAAATGCTGCTCCCGTTGATATATGCTTTCAGATAGTTTTCTGCAAATTTCAGCACAAGCGGAGTTGTTATCCACTCGTTCGCATGATGTGACGCATTGAAAAACGCCTCAGCCGAGCCCGCACCGATTGAAACTGCGCGAAGCGGCCTGCCCATGACGGATTTTCCGTATGTTTCCGTTCCGATAAAAGGATAGCGCAGCTTCAACCCTTCAAGCACAAGTTCATTCAGCTTGGAGGTCCACCGAACATCGGACGGCACAAGGTCAAAGCCGTACGGAATATAAATTTCCGTTCCCGGAACCAATTTCTCCGGATTCAATGCGGGATTCGCCGCCGCAATTGCGGCAATCGTTGTTCCGTAATGCTTTGCAAGGCGGTAAAACGTGTCTCCGCTGCGAATTTTTGTTGCAAACCCGCCGAGAAGGAAGGGGAGCAGAGCCTTTTTCGTGTCCCTGCCGACAATGCCGTCCGCCGCAAGCCCGAATGCAGCCTGAAACCTGCGCACCGCGTTCTGCGTGTCCGCACCGAAAATGCCGTCAATTCCGTACGGCGAATTATAATATCCGCTGCGCGTAAGCGTCCCAGTCTCTCATCCACTCT
>OGYL01001524.1_pt1 | contig 17779 bp, 17 predicted proteins | sample 1576541 | NCBI WGS metagenome assembly OGYL01 (sample SAMEA3541551, study PRJEB24748) | human gut metagenome | biome: human gut; feature: human-associated habitat; material: faeces | place: China | collected 2012 | reverse complement strand
CTCTCATCAACCACATCATCATGTACCAGCGAAGCGGTATGAAGAAGCTCCAGACGTCGGCTCCGGCTCGCCGTCGCACGCCAGCGGCGCGGAGATGAACGCCATCGCGGCCTCCATCATCGGCGGCACGATGCTCACCGGCGGCGTCGGCAACATCATCGGCACATTTTTCGGCGTTCTGTCGCTCAGCACGATCAAAAATATCGTTTCTTCCCTCGGTTTGGACGAAGCATGGTGGACAAATATCACGGTAGCTGGTATGATATGCTTGTTCCTTGTAATTCAAAGTCTGGTCCTTTCCCGCAAAAATAAGGATTCTTGAGGTGACAAGTATGAAACAGTATTTTCTCGGCATCGAATTCGGCTCGACACGGATCAAAGCAGTGCTGCTTGACGAGAAGCATGCGATCGTAAAAAGCGGCGACTATACCTGGAAAAGCAGTCTGGAAAACGGCGTGTGGACGTACCACATGGAAGACGTGCAGGAGGGCCTGCGCACGGCGATCCGCAACCTCGGCAAGCTGCCGGGCAAGATCTCCGCGATGGGCGTCTCCGGCATGATGCACGGCTATCTGGCCTTTGATAAAGACTGGACCCTGCTCGCGCCCTTCCGCACCTGGCAGAACACCATGACCGGCGAGGCCGCGGACAAGCTGACCGAGGCCTTCGGCTTCAACATCCCGCAGCGCTGGTCCGCCGCGCACCTGTATCAGGCCGTCCTGAACGGCGAACCGCACGTCAAGAACATCGCCCACGTCACCACGCTCGCGGGCTATGTCCATTACCTGCTGACGGGCGAAAATATCCTCGGCGTCGGCGAAGCCTCCGGCATGTTCCCCATCGACAGCGAGACACTGACGTATGACGCGGCGATGCTGGACAAATTCGACGCGCTGATGGCGAAATACGCTTTTGACTGGAACATCCGTGCAGTCCTTCCGGAGGTCCGGACTGCCGGTCAGTCGGCTGGCCTGCTGACGCCGAGCGGCAGCGAATACCTCGGCGGTCTCCTGCCCGCGGGTTATCCTTTGGATAAAAATATAAAATCACTTTTTTCCCTGCATAATCACTTAATTTATGCATTACACCGTCCTGATCCGGCAATTCAAAATCGGGTGCTTTTTTTCCTGCTTCTAGCATATATGTTTTCCTCCACTTTCTTATCTAATTTGGTTTTTACATTATAATACATCACCTTGCTGTGATAAAGTCTTTTTTGATGTCAAGAAACGCTTTCATGTCTTCCAGGATATGATACAGCATGGACCGGTTTTCAAATTCCTGTCGTGTGACCGGGAGCTGCTGCTGTTCATAATGGTGGTGCAGTCTCTCTAACTCCGACAGCAGGGTTTCCACATTATTTTGTTCTGCAAACTCATCGGCAGTCTGCCGTATAAAATCTGCCAGTGCTTTTCCCTGCTCCGGTGTAGTGGTCAGGCGGATGATGTCCGCATATATTCTTTTCAGTATCACGCACTGTCTCGCTCTCATCTGCATATATTCATAATAGTAATCATCCTCTGTGATCAGATGATTATTCATATATCGTAATGCCTCTTTTTTCAGATTCACAAGCATTGCATCCAGTTCATCAAAGCAGCTTCCGGTATAATCCGTCTTATCCTCCAGTTCTATGTAGATCGCCATTCTGTGTAAGATGTATACGATTTTGTCATCCACTGTTTTCTGATACTCTAACAGTTGTCTTCTGCCATCCGGCATAAAGAGATTCCACAGTGTGCCTATCCCCGCTCCGATCATAAGGATCAGAAATTCGTTCAGGATCATGGACGGACTGCAGCTCTTTGCTGAAACATAATGCGTACAAAGCACTGCAATAGGAGCAATCGCTTCCTTCATGTCTAATGCCATGCAGCTAAACAGATATGGGATCAGTACAATACCGAACGCCCACACGTGATATCCGGCAAGCGGAAAGATCACTGCTGACAAGATCGTCATGATCACAAATATGATCATGCGCTTCGCTGTTATCCGCACAGTTTCCTTCTTCGTATCCTGGATCGTCAGGAGAGTGATAATTCCTGCGGCATACGCAAACTGAAGCTGCAGGGCTGCTGCAAGCAGTACGGCCGCTACGGAGCCGGTAACATATTTGATAAGTTTTATGGTTTCCTCAGTTTTCATTTTCATAGGCATGGCTTTTGCAAACTAAATTAACTGTTCATAATTGGCGAAATAACAGGCTTCCCTTCTCTATCCAATAACGGTGTCAAACCTCCGAATGATTCCCTTATAAAACTCTACCGCATCTTCCAGATCTTGATCATTTGGATGCCCCTTTGCAATCCCTCCAACCAGCTTGAACGGACCTTGTGCCATGGCTTTTCTGCCATTATAAACTATCTTCCTGACTTTATCTTATCATGCTAAAAATACCAGTGCAATGAAATTTCTCTGTATTTTCACCATTATTTTTCGTAGAATATAATTAAAATGATGGTTTTTTAGGCAATATAAACAATCATTTTAATGGTTTCTAATTTGCAAATCAAAAAGCTTCGGAAGGATTTACATCTGACATAGAAAGACTTTGCCGAACTGATCAACTGTTCCAAACCCACCGTAGAGCGTTGGGAGCGAAGTGAAGAGGTGATCCGTGGACCGATTGTTCCTTTACTCAGGATATATGTACCCTGATCGATGTGAATGAGCCGGAACGAAAAGTAAAAGTGAAAAATTATACAGATAAAATTATGTTCCGCGCTTTCGGTGTGGTTGAAACTCCGGATTATGATCAATACCTGGAGTTTCTTGAGTCAAGATGTTTCCCGTCCAGCAGGGATAAAATGAAACTGATACTGAAAGATCTTGACTTGCCATTTTATGATCCGATGATGATCATTGAGAAAACAGAAGGTCGAATGGCAGAAGATGATTTCTGGATTCGTATAGAAAGGTAGATACATGATAGAATCACCAAAAAAGACGTGACTGAATTACTTGCAAATGCAACATCCTACCCGGAAGAGATCCGCAGCCGGGTGGAAAAGATTTTATCTGCCCAAATGCGTAAATACGCGTATCTTTTTCCCTGACACAATCGAAAAGGCCTCAGAAATATTACATTTCGGAGGTCCTTCAGCACTTTGGATAGTCTACCAAATAAAATCAATCCGTTATTCCTCTACGTGCATTCGATAACCATTGAGAAAATGCCTGGGACTGTTTTTCGGCTGTTTAATAGTATGGTTCTGCATTTATAAATAGACCCACAATTTCCATATCATCTTTTCCGAAAATTTTTTCTCCATTTAGCCACACGTTCCCCTGAATATAATCTTCTTGATTTCCCCAGATATAATGCGCTGTCTTTCCCCGCATCTCTACCGATACTAATTCGCCATTCGTAAAATCGCTCAAACGCACCAGCATTCCCGTACCGATATATTTATAATCTTTTTCTATTGGTGCATTGTAATATCGTATCCCATAATCTCCCAGGCATAATATCACAAGTATGAGGATTCCTCCGAAAATAACTGCTATATAATTTTTCTTATTTTTATTCCAATACAGAATCTTTACCTCCTATACCAACGGCGATTGTATTTTCAATATATTCTCCACTTGTAGCACCATATAATAGCTTTTTCATAAAATATTGGTTCACTATACACATTATCTATAGCATCATTTGTGTTTTGGGCAAACACATTGACAGAAGATTTTCTTTTTCGTTTTCAAGCATTCTATCTCTTCAATATTCTTTCTAATTGCCTCTTTATCAGATTCAGAAGGCACAAACTTCTCATTGTCATTTTGGATCTCTATTTCTGTAAAAAACAATCCTCCACCTATAATCTCGATATTACTATTTTCCATAAGCATTACCAACTATCCCTTTAACTGTTAGTGTTCCATATGATGAAAATCATATATTTTTCCTTTTCATAAACCGTAACATAATATTTCCTATGTATTGTTGCAAAAGTACTCTGAAAAATCAATAGTCTTTTGTGGCACAACATTAGCACTAAACTGTCCTCGCATGGCACGGCTTTGCGATTTTCATTGTCACTTTACTATGCTACAATATGAAACGTGAATAACTGTTCTCCAGCAGCCAATACTGTTCTTGAAGAATATACCTACCGGTGCGTTCGCGATAATGGTGAAGGATGTGCTCTTCGACCGCTGGACTTTTTTCAAAGTTCTATTCTACTGTTTCAATTTCTACACCATGTCCAATATCCTCGGATGTTAAGTCAATACTCATATAAGAAATCGGCTGATTATCCCTGATGGCAACAAAAATCATTCCGACCGCTGGAGAATCATTTGCTTCTGCTATCTCTGCTGAATATACAGTCACATCATCTTGTTGTAGGATAGCACGAAAGGTACGCATATAATATGTTTCTTCTCCAATTACCTTCTGTGCATATTCTTCCGCCCAGACGTATTCCTCCCTGCAATATCGGAACTCCTTCGTATTCAGATCGATCGCTCCTAATTCTTCCTGTCCTGCAATGTATAAGTCATCTCCGATCCGGTAGCCCTCGCAGTACCAGCTGAACATATTTCTAGGCTCCACAGAATATGGTGTTGCCTGATAGTTCTCCGAATCCGCCGTATCGAATTCCACCAGGATCAGCTGCGGATCCCGCTCTCCGGCATTCGTCAGGTCGTTAAAATCATAATAGCAGAGGTAGGTTTTGCCCTGCTCCTCATCACAGAAAGCCCCTGCCGATGCCCAGTCCCATTCGTCTGCCTCTGCATCCGTAAGCAGATCGTCCAAATGGAAAAATACAAATTGAGGCTCGGTATCTTTTTCATATTCTATGTAACTGATGAACAGTCCGTTTTCTTCTCTTCCGCCGTTGAACAAGCCACTATCACAGAACGCATCCGTGAGTCCCGAGGTGGGATGTCCTTCACGATAAGTCGTCCAGCTAAAGGTCAGTTCCTGAATAACCGGCTCAAAATAGGAAGGATACACCTGTTCTGCCTTTTCCGAGGCACATCCGCCAAAAGAGAAAACCAGAAAACTTAATAATAATGGCAGTGCTATTTTCCTCTTCATTGCTCACTCTTCTTTCGTTTTTGCTTTCGGTCCCCATAGATAACCGCCTAACATTCCGGTCAGGATAAATACCATAAAATAGAGTCCCGGAACACCTGCGACAAAAGCATAAAACACTATCTGGAACTGCCAGATGGGAATTAACAGATTGAGCGCTGCCACACAGACAACGGCAAAAGCAACATATTCCACAACTTTTGCTTTGTCCCGTCTGGTCTTCGTTGCCAGCAGGAATCCCCATGCCGTGTAAATCAGCATGCGTACCACCGTCCGTACTCCGCTCATTCCATCAAAAGAAGTTTTGTAATCCTCCTTTAGTGCCACCAGGACAATCAGGATCACAACAGACAAAATAATTTTGTAGTAATTTGAAAAAATTTTCTTCATAGCTGCTCCTTTCATTCTACATTCAGGAATGTATATCCCCAGTCCGGATCATCGATATATCTTGTGCCTATCTGCTGATATGCAGGTTCTCTTTCTGCATGATGTTTTTGCTCCTTAATTGTACTTGATAATGATATCATTATACAATTGAGCAATCGGAAAAGCAATTGAGCGGATGGAAACCTTCCTCTTCATTAACCATAACGAAAGATTTTGCACTATTTGTTACAAATCCGTTGAAGATTTATACTGATTTGCATTTTCAGAATAGCATATTTCAAAAAACGAGACATCCCTTCCGAACCGAAAAGCAAAAACTAAGGCAAAAATGGGTGAAAACGACATTCTATTTTGGGTTTTCTTATTATATAATGATGCCAGTGGCACATGTCTGGTACGGAACAATCCGCAGGCATCAATGATATCGAATGGAGTATAAGATGCGTATTCTTATTTGCGATGACGATTTACTGATCGTAGAAAAACTGCAAAAATATCTGAAAAGCTATTTCAGTCATCTGCACCTGAGCTGTCCGGAGATCGTCTGCTTTTCAGACGGGGAGTCCCTGCTTGCGGATCCGGGAGACAAGGATATCCTTTTTCTCGATATCGAGATGCCGGGGCTTGACGGAATCTATGTAGGAAACGAACTGAAAAAGAAAGATAAAGATATTATCATTTTTATTATTACTTCTTATTCCGAATATCTGGATGAAGCCATGCGGTTCCATGTATTCCGTTATCTGTCCAAGCCCATAGACAGGCAGCGTCTGTTCCGGAATCTGAAGGACGCTCTGGATCTGTATCATTCCAGACTGATGAAGGTGCCTATTGAGACCAGGCAGGGCGTACACGTTCTTCCGGTCTCTTCTATCATTATGGTGGAGGCACAGGGGAAAAAAGTGATCGTCCACACCACGACGCAGGACTTTGAAGCCATCCATACCATGCCATACTGGCTGGAGCTGCTGCCTTCCAACCGCTTTTTTCAGACGCACCGGAGTTTTATTGTCAACTATGAGCACATTACCGACTTCGACCGTATGCTGGTGCATCTGGCGAACGGTCAGTTTGACGCTTATCTGACGAAACGGAAATACAGCGCCTTTAAGGAAGCCTATCTTCTCTATTTGGAAAGTACGAGGTAACTTATGGAAAATGCTTTTTCTCTTATTTTTGCATTTCTGGTGGAAGCCATCATTCTTCTGCAATATGCCAGCCGGCTATTTTCTCCGAAACGCCCCCTGTCCGGCAGGCTTGTCGTGCTGAGCCTTTTATATACCTGCCTGTGTGCCGCAGCCTTTTTTAACATCAAATGGCTGAATATGCTTTGGTATCTGTTTGCTAATTTTCTGTTTCTGGTCACACAATACGATGTCAAATGGCGCGCAGCTGCCTTCCATTCCGCATTGCTTGCTGCTGTCATGGGAATGTGCGAGCTGATCGTATATAGCATCATCGCCCGGACCGCTCCCCATTTTTATATGCAGATGGGTTCTTTCCACAATACCCTTCTTTTTATCCTGTGCAGCAAGATTTCTTTTTTTGCAGTCATTTATCTGATTACGCATTTGTTCAAAAGTTGGCAGAAAACTACAGATCCTTACGATAGTTCTGTTGTGCTGCTGATGATCATTCCCGTCACATCGATATTCATCATGCTTACTTTTGTGGGAATGGGTGATCAGTATACATTGACTCCCGGGACGAACCGGATGATCTCTCTCAGTGCCTTTTTCCTGTTACTTATGAATCTGTTGGTATTTGGAATCAATCAGTACAATCGGGAAAAAAATCGGAAATATACAGAGGTGCAGCTGTTACTGCAGAAGGAAACAGATTTTACGGAATATTATAAGATGCTGCTTTCGCAGAGCGAAAACCAGGCAATTCTCATTCATGATATTAAGAAGCATTTGCAATCCATTGCATCTCTGAACGAGCAGAATGCCCCGGACAAAGTCAACGCCTATATTAACGAACTGCTTCTCTCTTCGGATTTCAAAGAGTCCGCCCGCATCTGCGACAACGAACTTCTGAACGCCATTATGGCAAGGTACAGGCGGCAGTGTACTGAACAGGGAATCAGTTTTACCGCTGACATCCGCAGTGGTGTACTGCATTTTCTGCCGGACAGTGACCTTACTTCTCTTTTTTGCAATTTGCTGGATAATGCCATGGAAGCTGCCGGGAAAGTTCCCGACGCTTATATCGAAGTTAATGGCAGCAAGCGGGAAAATACACCTTTTGTTCTGATCACAGTGGTCAATTCCTGCCGCGTAAACCCTTTTAAAAATGATGCGGCAGATCCAGCCACTACCAAAGCGGATAAGCGTTCTCACGGCTTCGGGCTGAAAAGCATCCGCAAGATCTGCGAAAAATACCACGGGGATATCCAAATGTACTATAATGATGCTACTCTGACCTTCCACACGGTGATAACGCTCCGGGGATAGGTTCCGTTATTCCCACATTCCCGTTACAAAGCACATCAGTGCCGCCCAGGTATATAAGGGATAAAAAAGTCCCTGATCATCCACGCCGTCTTTTAGGATTTTCTGTGCTTCTTCTCTGGTCAACAATAAAAAGCCGTCAAAACATTCCGTGCCAACGGCACCATCCTGACTTACCTTCGGCATTTCTTCCCTGTTCAGAGTGATCTGCACCAGTGCATTGCTCTCGTCCGTCATGCCCGGGGTGCTGAATACCAGAGGATTCACCAGACGGATGCTGTCACATTCTTCCAGTGTGATGCCGGTCTCTTCCTGCAATTCCCGGATGGCTGCATGAAACACCGGTTTTTCCTGTGCCGCATCCTCCGGATCTAACAGTCCTGCCGGAACGCTTAGCAGGAACTGTCCCGCCGGATAACGATACTCACGGCTCAGGCAAAGTCTCGGTTCCTGATCCTTAACGTTCAGGATCACGACACAGCTTACCGCATCCGGCAGCATCTGTTTAAATTCTTCGTCATTCTTTACTGCCGCCAGATTCTCAACGCTTCTTCTGGTGGCATCAAAATAATGTTTTCCCGGCTCATATTGCAGATCAAATACCTTGATGAATCTGCTGTCATAGACGGTCTCTACCTGTTCTTTTTTTATGATCGGTCTGTTCTCCATTTTCATTTCCTCTTTCCAGTCTGCAGAGGACCTGTTCATAACGTCTCTCCGCCTTTTTCCAGTGGATCAGCTTATGCCACCCTTGCACATAATCCGGTCTGCGGTTCCGGTACTGTAAATAATAGGCATGTTCCCACACATCTATCAGCAATATCGGTGTATATAATCTCAGATCCGGCACATCCTGGTTCGCTGTGGTCAGGATCATAAGGGTACCGTCCTGATCACTTACAAGCCACGCCCATCCGGAACCGAATACTCCTATGGCACTCTGCGACATCTGCTCTTTCCATTGTCTCACCGATCCGAAATCACGGATCAGTGCCTCTTCCAATGTTCCGCAGGGTTCCTGCCCCACAGGGCTTCGCATGCTGTCAAAATACAGCTGATGGTTGTATACGCCGCCTCCGTTATTGTGAATGCTTTCCCGGGCTTCCTCCTGCAAGGATGCAAGTTTATTATCCTCCGAAGTGAGCAGTTCCGTCAAGGTCATTTGCTGTAACTGAGGATAATCCGCGAGAATTGCATTCAGCTTGTCCACATAGGTCTGATAATGCTTATCATGGTGAAAATGCAGTGTCTCCTCATCCAGTACCGGAAGCAGGGCATCATATTCGTAGGGCAGGGGCTGTGCGACAAAAGGATAATGTTCTTCTAACATGAGACTCCAATCCGCCTGCGGGATACAGGCTTGCGATCATACAATATTTACCATACGCCTATTATATGCCGCACTTACGGATTTTATTTTCGGATTTGCACTTTTGCAGTCAGCGTTCTTCTCTTTTTGACATAAATCAAGCAGGAGAGAAAATTTATTAAATATTCCCTCCTGCTCAATTCCATTTTTTATATTTTTACAGCTGTGCAATATCCACCAGTGTCAGTTCCTTACAATCGTTCATATGCTCCATGCTGGTCACGAGAGCATTGGCGGTGTCCATTGCGGTGATGCAGTAGATACCGGTCTCGATAGCGGTACGGCGGATCAGGAAACCGTCTCTGGTCTTGTCGCGGCCCTGGGTAGGGGTATCGATGACAAGGTCGATCTTGTGTCCCAGGATCAGATCCATCACGGTCGGGGATTCCTGAGAGATCTTGTTGACCTTTCTCGCCTTCACACCTGCTTCATTCAGAGCAGCTGCGGTACTTCTGGTAGCATAAATGGTGTATCCCAGCTTTTCGAAGCGTCTTCCGACTTCAATGGCTTCACCCTTATCCGCATCCTTTACGGTGATGATCATGTTCTTGTACTTTGGCAGTTCCACACCTGCTCCCAGGAATGCCTTGTACAGAGCCTCATTGAAGGTCTTGGCGATACCCAGACACTCACCGGTAGACTTCATCTCCGGTCCTAAGCTGATCTCGGCACCACGGATCTTCTCGAAGGAGAACACAGGCATCTTGATGGCAAAATACTCTGCCTCAGGCTGTAAACCGGGCTCGTAGCCAAGCTCACGAATGGTCTTGCCGATGATCACTTCGGTAGCCAGATCCACGATAGGAATGCCGGTTACCTTACTGATATAAGGTACGGTACGGGAAGAGCGGGGGTTAACCTCAATGACATATACTTCCTCACCGATGGCAATGAACTGGATATTGATCAGTCCCTTGACATGCAGTGCCTTTGCCAGTCTTCTGGTGTACTCTGCGATCTTCTCTTTTACTACTTTATCAATGGTCGGAGCCGGGTATACGGAGATACTGTCTCCGGAGTGGATACCGGTCCTTTCGATATGCTCCATGATACCGGGGATCAGGATATCGGTACCGTCGCATACAGCATCAACCTCAATCTCCTTACCCTGTAAATACTTATCTACCAGGATCGGGTGATCCTGTGCGATACGGTTGATGATCTCCATGAACTCTTCGATCTCTTCATCGGAGATAGCGATCTGCATGCCCTGTCCGCCCAGTACATAGGAAGGACGCACCAGTACGGGATAGCCCAGTCTGTTGGCCACCGCCTTAGCTTCCTCTGCGGTGTATACGGTACCGCCGGCTGCACGGGGGATCTCGGTCTCTTCCAGAATCTTGTCGAACAGCTCTCTGTCCTCAGCGGCATCTACATCCTCCGCCTTGGTGCCCAGGATAGGCACGCCCATCTTCATCAGACTCTCGGTGAGCTTGATAGCGGTCTGTCCGCCGAACTGTACCACAGCACCATCGGGATGCTCAATATTTACGATAGATTCCACATCTTCCGGAGTCAAAGGCTCGAAATACAGCTTGTCCGCAATATCGAAGTCGGTACTTACAGTCTCCGGGTTGTTGTTGATGATAATGGTCTCATAGCCTGCCTCGGAAAATGCCCAGGTAGCATGTACGGAACAATAGTCGAACTCAATACCCTGTCCGATACGGATAGGACCGGAACCCAGTACCAGGACTTTCTTGCGTCCGGTGGTCTCCTTGGCTTCGCACTCGCCGCCGAATACAGAGTAATAATAAGGAGTGGAAGCTGCAAACTCTGCGGCACAGGTGTCTACCATCTTGTAGACAGCCTTAATGCCGTTGTCATAACGCATCTTCTTGATCTCTTCCTCGGTCTTGCCGGTCAGTCTTGCGATGACGTTATCCGGGAACTCGATTCTCTTGGCTTCCTTCAGCAGATCCACTGTCAGGGGCTGTGTCTCCAGTGCATGCTCCATCTCGGTCAGAATGGCGATCTTGTCAATGAACCACAGGTCGATCTTTGTAATGTCGTGGATCTGTTCATAACTGATACCCTTACGGATTGCTTCAGCGATCACATAGATTCTCTGGTCATCCACGATCTTCAGACGCTCTAACAGTTCCTCCACAGACAAAGTGCTGAAATCATAGCTGCGCAGGCAGTCCACATGCTGCTCCAGGGAACGGATGGCCTTCATCAGTGCTCCCTCGAAGTTATTGCAGATACTCATAACCTCACCGGTTGCCTTCATCTGTGTGGTCAGAGTACGTTTTGCAGTGATAAATTTATCGAAAGGCAGTCTGGGGATCTTTACTACACAGTAATCCAGTGTCGGCTCGAAGCTGGCATAGGTCTTGTGGGTAATGGCATTTTTGATTTCATCCAGAGTAAAGCCCAGTGCGATCTTCGCTGCTACCTTTGCAATGGGGTAACCGGTCGCCTTACTTGCCAGTGCAGAAGAACGGCTGACACGGGGATTCACCTCGATAACACAATATTCAAAGCTGGTGGGATGCAGTGCAAACTGTACGTTACATCCACCGGTGATCTGCAGTTCGTTGATGATCTTCAGAGCGGAAGTACGTAACATCTGGTACTCCTTGTCGCTCAGGGTCTGGGAAGGCGCTACTACGATACTGTCTCCGGTATGCACGCCGACGGGATCGATGTTCTCCATGTTACATACGGTGATGCAGTTGCCTGCGCTGTCACGCATTACTTCGTACTCGATCTCTTTCCAGCCCGCGATACAACGCTCTACCAGTACCTGTCCTACACGGGACAGACGTAAACCGTTCTCCAGGATCTCTTCCAGTTCTACCTGATTGTGTGCAATACCGCCGCCGGAACCGCCCAGGGTATAAGCAGGACGCAGTACAACAGGATAGCCGATGGTGTTGGTGAATTCCACACCGTCTTCCACGTTCTCAACGACCTTGGATGCTGCACAGGGTTCGCCGATACGCTCCATCAGATCCTTGAACTCCTGACGGCCTTCCGCATTACGGATGGTAGCTGCGGTAGTACCTAACAGCTTTACATTGTGAGCTGCCAGGAAACCGGATTCCTCCAGCTCCATGCCGAGGTTCAGACCAGCCTGTCCTCCCAGGGTGGGGAGAATGCTGTCGGGCTTTTCCTTTTCAATGATCTGCTCCAGAACCTTTACGTTCAGGGGCTCAATATATACCTTATCTGCGATATCTTTATCGGTCATGATGGTCGCAGGATTGGAGTTCACCAGGATTACCTCTACTCCCTCTTCCTTCAGGGAACGGCAGGCCTGGGTACCTGCATAGTCGAATTCCGCTGCCTGTCCGATGACAATAGGACCGGAGCCGATTACCATTACTCGTTTTACATTAGGATTCTTGGGCATCTTAGTTCTCTCCTCTCATCATATGAATGAACCGGTCAAACAGGTAACCGGAGTCCTGGGGTCCCGGACATGCTTCCGGATGGAACTGTACGGTAAAAATATTCTTGCCGGTGTAGGACAGACCCTCGTTGGTACCGTCGTTGACATTGATGAATGCGGGAACCGCTACGGACGGATCCAGCTTATCGGTATCTACCACATAGCCGTGGTTCTGAGAGGAAATATATACTCTTCCGGTCATCAGATCCTTTACCGGATGGTTGCCTCCTCTGTGTCCGTATTTCATTTTATGGGTATCTGCGCCGGTAGCCAGAGCCATCAGCTGATGTCCCAGACAGATTGCGAAAATAGGGATCTCGGTATCGTATAACTTTTTGATCTCGGCGATCACACCGGTACACTCCTTGGGGTCTCCCGGTCCGTTACTTAACATGATACCGTCGGGATTATCATCAATGATCTCCTGTGCGGGAGTTCCAGCGGGGTATACGGTCACCTCACAGCCTCTCTCTGCCAGGGATCTGGCGATATTTCTCTTGGCTCCCAGGTCTAACAGAGCTACCTTCAGTCCCTGTCCGGACAGTTCCGTTACCAGTGCGGGCTTGGGCTCTCTGACGCCCTTTTCATAAGCATCTTTATCAAAACGCGCTGCACCGGAGAGAGGTCCGTTCTGTGCCAGCTCCGTGGTGGGCGCTACCACATATTTTTCCCTGCAGGTCACCTTTTCCACGACCTTGCCTGTGGTATACTCCTTCAGCTTCGGAAGTACTTCGTTCAGGTCATAGGCTTCGTTAGTGGTGATCATGCCATTCATGGTACCCTTCTCACGCAGGATCTTGGTCAGCGCACGGGTATCGATACCGGCGATACCGGGCACGCCGTTCTCCTCTAAGTATTCCTGTATTGTGCAGTCACAGCGGAAGTTGCTGGGAATACGTGAAAGCTCTCTGACGATGAATCCATCCGGCCAGGGTTTCTCCGACTCGCAGTCATCCCTGCATATGCCATAGTTACCGATCAGGGGGTAAGTCATGCATACAGCCTGTCCTGCATAGGACGGATCCGTCAGGACCTCCAGATATCCGGCCATGGATGTGTTAAATACGATTTCACTGATGATCTCTTTGTCTGCACCGATGTGCGTTCCTTCGAACACCGTTCCATCTTCCAAAATCAAAAATGCCTTCATTCTTTCCTCACATTCTGCCGCTTTTTGCGACGTTTGTATTTCTCTCAGTCTCCTACAATACCTGCGAATTGCTCCGCTGGGTATCTGCATTGTCTACGATACCCACGAATTGCTCCGCTGCTTCGCAGCTCCCGCACTTCTGAAAACATTCGGATTCCGCGGATTTGCTTCCGCAAATCGCTGCATCCTCATGTTTTGGCGATTTAAATCGGCACCTGCCTCCCCGTGCAAGCACGGTCGGCCTCTGCCGTTTAAATCTGGTATCTGCATAATCGATTTATTATATCATAAAAAAAAATGCGTCGCAATAGACCCTGTCTGCGTAAAAACCTACAAAAAACAATTACGCAATCCCGATACTCCTTGGAGAATCTGACAAAGCTGTGTAAAAGCTTACATTTTCCATTGCTTTTTCCACCGGGTCTGATATAGAATAGATATGTATTTTCTATTTTTCAATTATCACAAAACGCTGTTTTCCTACAGCAGATTGGACAGGCATCTATGGATCGTATCGAAAATGCTCAAATGAACTCCCTGGGAACCCGCAAACTCTATTATGAAGATGTGCATCAGACGGATTTCACCGCTGTGGTGATGGAATGTGTTCCCGACAAGGAAGAGGGATATTACAGGATCGTTCTGGACGCTTCCGCTTTTTTCCCGGAAGAAGGTGGTCAGTCCGCCGACAAAGGCACCTTAAACGGTCAGGAAGTACTGGATGTCAGCATCAAACAGGGCATCCTGTATCATAAAACGGCCTGTGAGTTTCCCGTCGGCACCCGGATCACCGGTCATGTAGACTGGAACCGCCGGTTTGATTTCATGCAGCAGCACTCCGGTGAGCATATGATCTCCGGCTTACTGCACTCCCATTTCGGACTGGAAAACGTAGGCTTCCATTTAAGCGACAGAGAAGTGACACTGGATATGAACGGAGAAGTCTCTCTGGAGCAGCTGCGTCTCATCGAACAGGAAGCCAACGCTTATGTCTGGAAAAATCTTCCGGTCAACATCAGCTGGCCCTCCTCCGAAGAACTGGCGAGCTTAAATTACCGCAGCAAGCTGGCTCTCACGGAAAATGTACGTATCGTCGAGATCCCCGGCGTGGATCTGTGTGCCTGCTGTGCTCCGCATGTAGATACCACCGGACAGATCGGTCTCATCAAAGTTGTAAATGTGCAGAGCCACAGAGGCGGTGTCCGCATCAATATTCTCTGCGGAAACCGTGCTCTGGCAGATTATACTGAAAAACAGGATTCTGTCTGGGCAATTTCTTCTCTGCTCTCAGCGAAACAACCGGAAGTAGCAGGTGCTGTTGCCCGCGCAAAAGAGGATGCACGGCTGCAAAAAGAACGCGCCAATGCTTTACAGGCAGAACTTCTGAAGGTACAGATGAACGCACTTCCCTCCCCGGAAAAAGTACGCCACGTGCTTCTCTTCGTCGGTGAACTGGATGCCATTGCCCTACGTAACGCTGTGAATACCCTGACCGGAAAATATTCCGGTTACTGTGGTATCTTTGCCGGAGATGATACAAGCGGTTATCGATTTATTGTAGGCAGTGCTTCCTGTAACTGTCAGGAACTGGCAGACCGCATGCGCCGGGAGCTTTCCGCAAAAGGTGGCGGATCCGCTCCCATGATCCAGGGGAATGTTGCTGTCACGGCAGATACCCTGCAGACAATGTGGGCGTCGCTGTAATGACCATCCTTTCTGCCTATATATGCATTTCGGCACATGAATTCGTATCAATATTTTCACATGGAAAACCCCCGGCATGACCATCTGTCATACTCCGGGGGTCTGTTTGTATATTTTATATATTCTTCGTTTCGGAAAATCTGATTATTTCTCTTCTGTTGCTGCATTCTTCTTCAGTGCTACGCTGACTGCCTTCGCAACGCCACCACCTACTACACAGCTCATAGGCATCTCCAGTGCTCCGTTGATACCACAGAATGCTACGGCGAACATAAACAGATTCGCTCCGGTTGCATTCATGCTCTGCAGATACTCGGTATGACCGAAGCAGATCATCAGAGTAGACATGAAGAACAGGGTGTTCATAAATGCTCCCAGCAGACCGGTCACGAAGTAAGTTACGGTCTTCGTCTTGTCGATCTTCCACAGTGCCTTGAAGATCACGCCGGACAGCCATCCCATCAGAGTTCTGGTGGGGATGCATACCAGGAAAGTGAAAAACGGATTCATTGCTACCAAAGCTGCTCCAAAAGGATCTCCTGCAAAGCACTGGTAAAAGCTGGTAAGTCCAAATACCAGTCCCAAAACGGCTCCGCCTGTGGGTCCTAAAAGCATTGCACCGATGACTACGGGAATGGTCATCAGGGAGATTGCTAACGGTCCGATGCGCAGATACCCAAGCGGGGTAAATGCCAGAATCAGCATGATCGCGATGAGTACGGCCAATTGTACCATCTCAAGTGTCTTGTTTTTTTTCATATGAAATTTCCTTTCCGCGCTTTTTGCGCCTTTGCTACTATTCCTCCATCTGGCGTCCTTTGAACTGCCGGAGGATATAATTACAAGTCATTCAAGAAAATAACATAAATGTATACAAAACACAAGTACATTTTTTAATACAATCAACGTACGGTGCGATACCACTTCAACGCCGATGTATAGGCTTCATATACTGTATTCATATCAATATTCTTTAATAGCATCAGGCGGGATACCTCCGCCCAGTTGGCTGTCTCATACTGCAGCATAAAATCGTACACCGGTGCCAGTACGCCGATGCGGTAGATCAGTGCATTGCTGATCTCGCCAGCCACATGGACCACCTTCAAAGCCTCTGCCATGGGTTTCTCGAGGATCACATCCAGCACGGAGAACAATCCCATCAGGAACAATTCATCCTTCTGCGCCTTCAGGCCAAACGCTTCCGCCAGATTCTCGGCAAATTTCGCACGAAGCAGAGATAATCTGGTGACCTCATTCGGCTTATCCGCATACAAAGCATTGGCTACTGCCGTATTGATCCACTTTTTCAGTTCCCGCTGTCCCAGCATGGCAGCCGCATGACGGATAGACGTAATCTCCGAATTTACAGCCAGTGGCTGAACCATTTTCAGCAGATCGATCGTGAGTGCGGTATCACGGCTGATGATATCCGCCGCTGTTGTGAGTTCAAAATCCGGGCTGTTCACAATATTCAGCAGGTCAATATAGTTACCCTTCAAGGGTGCCACATCTGTCTGTCCCTTCGTAATGGGAACACGATAGAACTTACCCTCATAGAAACGATATCCGCCGGTCTCCTTCAGTCTCTCGAAGTCCTCCATGGTATCAATATTACCGGCACACAGACTGATATTCGGGAATAATTTTCCGAAATAAATCTTGGCTTTGTCAATGGCTATTTTACGGTTATTCAGAAGGACATAATCCATCAGCTTCAGGACTTCTCTGTAATTTTCAAAATCACTGACCGCAAGCTTGCGAATGGCAAGTTTATAGCCTTGCTGTTTCAATTCCTTCAGACGATTGACATACATTTCAATCGGCGGAATGGTATTATCGATCAAAAGTACGATTTTTTCATGAGGTGCATCGCACTGCTCCGTAATATCCGCAAAAATAGAAATATTGGTGATCGGTACAAAAATCTCTTTTCCCTGTGACAATGTATCGATTCCCATCTTTTGGATCAATTCCAATCCGGTGATCTGTGATGCTCCATCAAATTGTGCTGTCCCAAGCAGCAACGGATTCAACAGGTAATTTTCTCTCTGGGTAAAAAAGGAATAGGCACATACGGCCATATTTTCATCAAAAAGCGGTACTAATGTAAGCAGCATATTTTTACCTCCCAATTACTTATATTATACCGATTCCGACAGGACTTTACAAGTGGTACTATCAGCACAGAGATGTTGTAACTTGAGAGTTTACGAACCATGCAAAAATAGAACGGAATACCTCGGTGGGAGCTTGCTCACACAAGAGGTTA
>OGYL01001517.1_pt1 | contig 17843 bp, 13 predicted proteins | sample 1576541 | NCBI WGS metagenome assembly OGYL01 (sample SAMEA3541551, study PRJEB24748) | human gut metagenome | biome: human gut; feature: human-associated habitat; material: faeces | place: China | collected 2012 | reverse complement strand
ACCAGTTGTCGGTGCTGTCCTTGACGGTGACGATGCCACCGGTGGTCACCTTGCCCGAACGGGGGTCGCGCTTGCAGATATTCATGATATATCTGATTACTTCTTCATTTGAGGTGGCAACGGTAGCGCTCATCCAGTTTGTGGCGTCGACATTTCCGCAGAATTTTTCGGGATTGCCGTATTCGCCGTTTTTAGCCTGTCTTGCGATATTCTTCCAAAGATCCCAGGATTCGCCGACGCCGTCGCGAACATTCGAAATATCGGGTGCATGGGTTTGGTCGCCGTAGCAGGAAGTGTTCTTATTTGATCAGACAGCGACAACGCCTTTGATGTGCGGGTGTGGGTCGTAACCGATCAAATGAAAATCTTCATATTGGAAATCAAAGATGCTTTTGACATCCGGGTTCAATTCCATACGCGGAAGCGGACGCGGTTCGCGCGTCAACTGGAGTTTTACCTGCTCCAGGTGATTGGAATAGATATGGGCATCGCCTAATGTATGAACAAAATCTCCGGCTTTCAATCCGGTTACCTGCGCCATCATCTGCAATAACAGGGCGTAGGAAGCAATGTTGAACGGAACACCCAAAAAGATGTCGGCGCTACGCTGGTACATTTGCAAACTTAATCGTCCGTTTGCCACATAGAATTGAAAGAAAGCATGGCAGGGCGGCAGATTCATATTATCCAAATCTCCCACATTCCAGGCGCTGACAATGATACGGCGAGAGTCAGGATTATGCTTGATTGTCTCGACAGCTTCGCTGATCTGATCAATCGATCCTCCTTGATAATCGGGCCACGAACGCCATTGATAACCATAAATGTGTCCTAAATTTCCATCCGGATCGGCCCATTCGTTCCATATCCGCACACCATTGTCCTGCAAATACTTTACGTTGGTATCACCTTTCAAGAACCAGAGCAATTCATAAATGATGGATTTCAAGTGAAGCTTTTTCGTTGTCAGCAACGGAAAGCCGTCTTCCAGGTTGAATCGCATCTGATGGCCGAAGATACTGGTTGTGCCCGTACCGGTACGATCTTCCTTATGAACGCCTTCTGTCAGTACACGGTTGAGCAAATCAAGATATTGTTTCATTCTATTTTTCTGTTTAATGGAACAAAGGTACTATTTATTTCTGTATTTCCGGGTGTGATAGTAGAATTCTTTCATCAGAAAGCACCGGGATATTTTTTTGTATTGCCTGGAATTAAACTTCCATCGATTCCGAGATATTCTTTGAAATCTATTCCTGCTGGGACTTTAGAAATAAACCGGATGTTGGAAGTGTTTATTCAGCCTATATTCGTACTTTTGCAGGATAAAAAAACAGGAAGATGAGTAACAAGACACAGCAAATACGTATAGAAGAGTATGATTATCCGTTACCGGATGAGCGAATTGCCAAATTTCCTTTGGCAAAACGGGATGAATCAAAACTGTTGTTATATAAGGACGGACAAGTTTCGGAGAGTGTATTCAAGCATATTGCTGATTATTTGCCCGCAGGTTCGTTGTTGGTCTATAACAACACACGGGTAATTCAGGCACGGTTGTTGTTCCAGAAAGCAACAGGTGCACGGATTGAAGTCTTTTGTCTGGAACCGGCTGAACCGCATGATTATGCTTTGATCTTTCAGCAGATAGAACGTTGCAGCTGGATTTGTCTGGTTGGAAATCTGAAGAAGTGGAAGGACGGTTTATTGACTAAAAAGGTGGCCATTCAAGGAGAAGAAGTGATTCTTTCGGCGGAAAAGAAAGAAAGTCATGGCGATAGTCACCGGATTGAATTTACCTGGGATAATCCGAAATATACGTTTGCTGATCTGTTGGATGCGGCAGGCGTCCTTCCGATTCCTCCTTATTTGCATCGGGAAACGGAGAAGAGCGATTTGGTAACCTATCAGACGGTTTATTCCAAGATAAAAGGGTCGGTAGCGGCTCCGACTGCCGGTTTACATTTTACACCCGAAGTCCTGGCAGATGTGGATGCGCATGGCATCGGAAGGGAAGAAGTAACTTTGCATGTAGGTGCCGGAACTTTCAAACCCGTCAAGAGTGAAACCATCGAAGGCCATGAAATGCATACGGAGTTTATTTCCGTTCGCCGTTCGTCGATCGAGCGTATCCAGAAGAATTTGGGAAAGATCATCGCTGTAGGAACTACTTCTGTTCGTACGTTGGAAAGTCTATATTATATAGGTGTCAAATTAGCGTCGCATCCGGATGCGACATCCGAAGAGCTTGTTGTAAACCAGTGGATGCCTTATGAGGCAGAGAATAACCGGATTCCGGTAGCCGAAGCGTTGCAACATATATTGGATTATCTGGATCGACATCAGGCCGACAAACTGGTAACAGCAACGCAGATTATCATTGCTCCGGGCTATGAGTTTAAAGTTGTTCGTGGAATCATTACCAATTTCCACCAGCCAAAGAGCACCTTGTTACTGTTGATTTCTGCTTTTGTCAAGGGCAATTGGCGGACTATCTATGATTATGCCCTCAGTCATGATTTCCGTTTCTTGAGTTATGGAGACAGTTCGTTGCTGTTGTAAGCAGATAAGCAGACGGGTTGTTCTTCCTCTTGTTTTTTCCCGGGGTCAGAACTCCCTTCCAACCATAAATATCGATATTTGTCACTAACCGGCGTTCCGTTTAATGCCTCATATCAATATTTGTTACCAATCGGACTCCGTTTAATGTAAAATATCGATATTTCCTGCTAATCGGCGTCCATCTAGTTCCTAATATCGATATTTCCTGCTAATCGGTGTGCCATTTAATGTAAAATATCGATATTTGGCATTAATCGGCGGTGTAGCAAGCCTGACTTTTGCCTGTTTCATATTGTCTGGAGACGAATTTTCCATGTTTGAGGGTTGGCAACTTGCAAAAGCGTGACGGAATGCCTATTTTTATCGGCAGTAGTACATTGTATAGGGTTTAATACTAAAATAGATAAGGTAAATGATGAAAAACTGGATTGTTTATGTATTGTGTTTGCTATTATAGATACATACCGTGAAATTTATCCGGATGTTTTAGCTTATCCGGGTTTCACTTTCCCTGCAGACAATCCCTTGATCCCGGTTAATAAGCTGACTTGGGCTCCTAAAGCGGATGAAAGAGATCGCATTGATTATATATTCTATTATCCTGCAGAAGGACTGTCTGTAAAAGATGCGGTTATTTTCGGTCCGGAAGGAAGTATTTGTAAAAGCCAGCGTATCAAGGAAACTTCCAAAGATCGTTTTATTACCCCATTGGCTGTTTGGCCTACAGATCATAAAGGCTTATTGGTCACTTTCGGACTTACTGCTAATTCAGGAAGATAACCAGGAGGGTAATATGTTTGCGTAAAAACTTCAACGCTTCGGAGACCTGATGTTCGACTGTCTTTTCCGACAGGTGCATCAGGTCTGCTATTTCTTTATAGCTTTTATGTTCCTTTCTGCTGAGATGGAATATTTTCTGCCGTTGCGGAGGTAATTCGGCGATCAGCAGGTCGATGTAAGCGCTTAAATCTTTTGCTTCCAATTCTTTTTCGATGTCATAACTGTTCTCTTCCGGCATATTCTCCAACGCCTCCAAAAGGGAAAGCGTATAGAAATCATGGTTAAAGCTTTTGCGTGTTTGGTTAAAAACCAGATTGCGTGAAATGATGAATAGCAGGCCCTTAAAATTATCATTTTCCCGTAAGAAATCACGGGATTGCCATAAACGGACAAAAACATCTTGTACAACTTCTTCGGCTTCTTCCGTATTCGTCAGATATAGCCGGCAGAAATTGTAAACCTGCTTCCAATATTGTTTATAAAGGGTATTGAAAGCCTTTTCGTTTCCTTGTTTCAGGGCGATTATGAGTTCTTTTTCTTGATCCACCAATCTATTGTTGTTGTGTTTGCAAGTTGTTATTCTTAACTTTTATTGTTTCGTTTTTCAACAAAAATAGATAAAAAGACGTTTCTTGCCAATACTATTGAAAAAAAACGCATTTTTTTTAATCGGGAATAGGGGGGAGATAGGATATCGCGTGTATTTATTAGTAAAGGCGAAAAAAGTATGAATATACAAGAGAAAAAACATATAGTCCGGAAGTTGTTGTCCGGGACATTATCCGAAGAAGAGAAAGCAAGGCTGTCTCAAAGTCCGGAAATGGAACAGATCTGGCTTCAACAATGGGAACAGGCATCAGACAGGAGTCTGGAAGTAAACCCTGATCAACTGTGGGCCGGTATTCGGCAACAGACCGATCAAAAAAATAGACCATGGAAGTCTTATTTTTATAAATGGTATAGTGTGGCGACATCTATCTTGCTTGTTATTGCTTTGAGTGGAATTGCCTATTTGTGGAATCAAAAGACTGCCGCACCGGTTTATGTGGTTACTTCCGGTATTCAGAATCTGGAGAAAATCCAATTACCTGATGGAACCCATGTCTGTTTAGGACCTGGTAGCCGGTTGGAATATCCATCGGAGTTTAGAACCGATAGCCGAAATGTCCGCTTGGAAGGTCAAGCCTTTTTCGATGTGGCGAAAGATCCATCCAAACCTTTCCGGGTACAGATGGACGATATGCAGGTAGAAGCTTTGGGTACGGCTTTCGAACTGTTTAATTACGAAGACTCGGAGGACATGGAAGCCATCTTGGTGAACGGAAAAATAAAAGTTTGTTTTGAACAAGATAATAAAGTAGTTAAGGAGCAGATTATAAATCCAGATGAACGACTGATTTGGCATAAAAAAAGCAATCAGGTAGAAGTTGGAAAGATTGATGCAGATAAATATACTTCATGGAGGACAGGTGTTTTGTCGTTTGAAAATGAGAATCTGGCTATGATCATTCCTCGTTTGGAACGTTGGTATGGACGGAAGATTCAATGTGAAGAAAGTTTGTTGAATAACTATCGTTTCACGTTTAAAGTACGCGATGAATCGTTGGATGTAATCCTGTTTATCATGCGTCAATCGGCACCTCTACAATACAAAAAGAATACAGATGAAAGCTATATATTAACCAGGAAAAAATAAAATGCCTATGGGAAAGGAGTAAGAAGTTAACCTAAAATGAACGGAAGATACCGGCAAGTACCTCCCGTTCAATCTGAGAGTTTAAGAAACACAAGCCTGCCAAACGGAGTCCAAGCCAGTGGCAAGCAAAATTCATGTATCAAAAACAATGCAAAAGTATGAAAAAAAATGACAGGGATCGTCATGTCCCGCTGTTAACAAAAACAATCCGTATCATGAAAGTTACGTCTTTGTGCAATTTATTGGCTGTTTGTTCCATCTCTGCTTCAACTTATGCACAAAGTTTGAAGTTTTCAATCCACAAACAGAACAGCAGCATCAGCGAAGTTTTCAAGGAAATTGAAAAGAAAAGCGACTTTACATTCTTCTTCAACGACAACCAGATTAATGTAAAGCAAAAAGTGAATGTCAGTGCCAACAACGCCAGCATAGAAGATGTTTTGGCACAAGTCTTGCAAAACACAGGGTACAATTACCAGATTATCGACAAGCAAATCCTGATCAAGGTATCGGATAAAGAGGTGATGGCTGTTCCTTTTGCTGCCCAAAGCAGTAAAAGAATTACCGGTATTGTATTAGATGCTACCGGTATGCCAGTAATCGGAGCCAATGTCATGGAGAAAGGAACAACCAACGGCACCATTACAGATATGGATGGTAAGTTTTCATTGAATGTAGAGAAAGGTGCAACTCTGGTTGTTTCTTATATCGGATTTAGCAACCAGGAAATTAAAATAGGAAACCAAACTAATTTGTCCATCACCATGAAAGAAGATGCTGAAGCGTTGGATGAATTGGTGGTCGTAGGATATGGAGTACAGAAGAAAGCTAATTTGAGTGGGGCTGTAGAGACAGTATCTTCTACGATGTTGCAAAACCGTGCGACTAATAATGTAGGTATTGCTTTACAAGGTTTGGTGCCGAATTTGCAGATTTCTCCGAATGGTGGATCTGCTGATGCAGTACCTTCTTTTAATGTACGAGGTGAAACTTCTATTAATGGAGGAGCTCCGTTGATTTTAGTGGATGGAATTCCTACTTCTGCTGGTGATTTTGCTCGTATCAACTCAATGGATATTGAGAATATCTCTGTCTTGAAGGATGCGTCCTCTGCAGCCATCTATGGTGCAAGAGCCTCGTTTGGAGTGATTTTAGTGACCACAAAGAAGGGGAAAAGCGAGAAATTGCAGGTGCAATTCAATAATACCTATAATGTGCGTAAATTGACTAATATGCCAAAAGTGGTTAAAGATCCCTACATCCAAGCCAGTTATAAGAAAGAGATGGGTAAACCTTGGTATGATCTTTATTCCGATGAAGAAGTAGAATATGCACAAAAACTGTTGCAAGATCCGTCATTGGAGTCAACTATTATCAACCAAAAGAACCCGAACAGTTACACCTATCTCGCTTCGACAGATTGGTTTGACGAGATTTTTGATAAGCTCGGAACCTCCCATCAGCATAATCTCAGTGTGTCAGGAGCCTCAGAAAAAGCCTCCTATTACTTAGGTACGGAATACTATGCCGAGAGTGGTTTGTTGCATTATAATAAGGATCAATATAGCCGCTTTAATGTTAGAAGTAATGTAGAGTATCGTCCTTTCGATCGTTTGACGGTTGCTAATAACACTGCTTTTACTTACTATAAGTATGATAAACCGAACAACTTTGGATCATGGCTATATAGTATAGCCAATGAAACTAACACTTTGGTGCCTGTGAAAAATCCAGATGGCTCATACACCAAGGAGGGTGCATCAATGATTGGAACGCTCATTGATGGAGGAGAACGAATGAATAAATATAGTTCTGTATATACTCAGTTTACTGCTTCTTTCGATTTGATACCACAGATGTGGAAGATGAAAGCGGATTTTACTGCGAAAATTAACAACGACCGGGTTGATGTATGGGACAGCGACAAAGAGATTCCTTACACTACAGGTCCTTCTGCTCCTCTACTTTATTTGGGTTGGGATAATTATGCACAAAAGGAATCTGCTCAAGACATCTATACTTTAGTGAATTTATATACCGATTTTAACAAGAGTTTTGGTAAGCATAATCTTTCAGCTATTGTGGGTTATAGCCAAGAATATGAACATTACAACAGCTTTTTGAGCAAGCGAAAAGATTTGATTACAGACTCCAATCCATCGGTGCAGTTAGCTACAGGTGATATGACTGTAACTGAAGATGATTATGCTTGGTCTATACGAAGTGCCTTCTACCGCCTGAATTATACATTTGACCAAAAATACATAGTTGAGGTGAATGGTCGTTATGACGGAACATCTCGTTTCCCTTCTGTTAATCGTTTTGGTTTTTTTCCATCTGTCTCTGCAGCTTGGGTTTTCTCAAAGGAAAATTTCATGAGTCCTTTAGGGTCTTGGCTGGATCATGGTAAGTTCCGCTTATCGTATGGTTCGTTAGGGAATCAGAATGTAAGCTATTATTCTTATATTGCATCTATGAGTGCAAGTAAAATGAATTATTTGTTGAATGGAGAGAAGCCAATGGGGGTTTATCAGCCTGGTTTGATATCTAATGACTTGACTTGGGAGAAAGTTTATACTATCAATGCCGGTATAGACTTGAACTTGTTGTCCAATAGATTGGTTCTTGCGGGTGATGTTTATCGTCGTGATACTAAGGATATGTTGACCAAGGGTAAGACTCTACCAAGTGTGTTAGGTACTGCAGAACCAAGAATTAATGCTGCCGATTTGAAAACTCGTGGTTGGGAGGTTTCTGTCTCATGGCGTGATAGATTTGAGTTGGGCTCCAAGCCGTTCAATTACAGTGCTCGCTTTATCCTTTCTGACAGCCGTTCTTGGATTACTCGTTTTGATAACCCGACACGAATCTTGTCTGATTATTATAAAGGTCAGGAATTAGGAGAAATTTGGGGCTTAGTAACAGAAGGATTCTTCAAGGATCAGGCTGATATCGACAATCATGCTGATCAATGGAATGTGATTGCTTATCCTGGTGACCGCAAACTGGAGCCGGGTGATTTGAAATATAAAGATTTAAATGGTGATGGTAAGATTGATAAGGGAGCGAATACGGTAGATAATCCGGGAGACTTCAAGATTATAGGTAACAGTCGTAGCCGCTATTTATATGGTTTAGATTTGAATGCGGATTGGAATGGCTTCGATTTGCGTATGCTCTTCCAAGGTGTTGGCAAACGAGATTGGTATCCTACTGGTTATAAATTCTATGGCATTTATTTGGCTCCTTGGGGCAATGTCTATGAGAATAACCTCGACCATTGGACTCCGGAGAACCCGGATGGCTATTTCCCACGTTTGAAATCTTACTTGGCAAATGGTGCGGGTGATATGTCTTACAACCAAACCCGTTATTTGCAAAATGCAGCCTACTTACGTTGTAAGAACATCACATTTGGTTACACATTGCCGAAACGGTTACTTCAAAAGATAATGTTAGACAATGTGCGCATCTACCTGAGTGGTGAGAACCTGTTTGAATTCACTTCTTTGTGTAAGAACTTCGACCCTGAAGTGCTGGATCAGACTTCACACCCGATGCAGCGCACCTATTCGATTGGTTTGAATATTTCACTTTAAAATGATAGACAATAAAATGAATAAAATAATATACATCATAGCAGCTTCTTTGGGAGTATTGACCTTGACAGGTTGCAACAACGACTTCATGGATCGTTATCCGGCTACTTCTATTTCTCCGGAAACATTTTTTAAAACGGATAAGGATTTGGAGTTGTATACGAATACTTATTACGAATATGTGAATCCTTATTTTACGGATTACGTGAGTGATAACTTTGCATCTTATTCAGAAGTCCATGAGAATAACAATCTAATTCGTGGTAGTATCAATGCTGAGACTGTTGGGGGTTGGAATGATTGGGGAACTTTGCGCCGTTTAAACTTTCTGTTGGATAATGTAAGTGGAATAACAGGAAATCAAGTCGCTATTGCTCATCACATTGGTCTAACGCGTTTACAAAGAGCAATCTGGTATTATAAGCAGGTGAAATCCTACAATGATGTGCCTTGGTATTCCTGTGCATTGAAAGATACTGATGAGGAATTGCTTTATAAGGGGCGTGATTCTCGTGTGATGGTAGTTGATTCCATTATGGCCGATTTGGACTATGCTGTAGCCAATATGTCAGAGGATATGGGCAATCGTACAGTGTTTAGCAAATGGTATGCTTTGGCGATGCAAGCTCGTATCTGTTTGCATGAGGGTACTTATAGGAAGTATCATGACGAGTTGGAATTGCAAGGAACGGCTCAGCCATTTTTGGAAAAGGCGGTACAAGCTGCTCAACAGATAATGGCTTCTGGAAAATTTGCGATTGATAAACGTGGAGGTAAGAATCAAGCTTACCGTAATCTTTTTTCCAGCTACAATCTGTCTGCCTCTCCAGAGATGATACTTTTTAAGGATTATGATTTGGGTGAGAACATTAAACATGATGCAGGGGCCCTGTCTTTCTCATGGGTGAGCAATTTAAGCCGCAGTTTGATGGAATCGTACGAGTATCTTATGTCTGATGGCAAAGCTGTTCCTTTTACATCTGTTCCTAATTATGATAAAAAATCGTTTGTAGAGGTGTTTGAAAACCGTGATCCTCGCTTGTCGCAGACTTTTATGGCTCCTGGTTATGTAAGGGCGGGAGACGTTTCCGCTTTTCGTCCGAATTTGAATTTGGGGGGGTATCCTTGTGTCAAGTATGAATCAGATGATCCTGTTTCTAAAAAAGGCACAACTACTTATACTGATTTGCCAGTAGTGCGTTATGCTGAAATCTTGTTGATTTATGCTGAAGCAAAAGCTGAATTAGGTCAATTGACGCAGTCTGATATGGACAAATCAATTAACGAGATTCGTTCACGTGTGGAGATGCCACGTATCGTGCTTTCCGATATTATAGATGACCCGAATTTGAAGATGCAATATCCAGACATCAGTGACAAGGCGTTGTTGCAGATTCGTAGAGAACGACGTATTGAGCTGATGGGCGAAAACTTCCGTTGGGACGATTTGATGCGTTGGAAAGAGGCACATCTGATTCGCGATGTACAACAAGGTATTTATGTGGACAAATTTGGTGTGTTTGACATATCAGGTGATGGTGTTCCAGAGATGGGTATATTCCCAAATAAAGAAAGCAATACTGTTCCGGAAGCGGAACGAGAGAACTACACGTTCTACTATTTGGATGAGGGCATCATTTCTTTGTCAAATGGTGATTCTGGCTATATCCTTGTCAAGAACGAGATTGGCAACCGTAAGTTTGAAGAGCCAAAGTTCTACTATCGTCCATTGCCGCAACAGCAACGCATCTTGAATCCTAATTTGGTAGAGACGATATTTTGGTAAACGATAAAGGGGAAGTCATTATTTAAAAAAGAACATTATGGAAATGAAGCAAAATTTGGGTGTAAAGGTTTTGTTGGGTTTGGGTGTCGCATGTCTGTCCGGTTGTTCCTTTTCGGAAAAGGAAACATTTCCTGCTTGGCAGGAGGGTGAGATGGAGATACACCATATTTACACGGGACGAGGAGAATCAAACTTTATGATTTTCCCGGATGGAACGTCTTTATTGGTGGATGCCGGAGATTTTGATCCGAGTGACTATCCGCTGATGTGCGAGCCGTTGCCGGACAAATCCCGCAGAGCGGGTGAGTGGATAGCTCGCTATGTGGAGCGTGTAAATCCTCATCGGGACCGGGTGGATTATCTTTTGGTCTCTCATTTCCATAACGATCATACCGGCGATTCCTCTTTGCCTGTGCCGCACACGGAGAATCGTAATCCGGACTATGCGCGGGTTGGCATTGCGGAAGCTGGAGAAGTTCTTCGTTTCGGGAAGGTTTTCGACCGAGGATATCCGGACTATCAATATCCTTTGCCAATCAATGATCGGGACGTGGATAACTACCGGGCTTTCTTGCATTGGCAGGCTTCCCAGTTTGGCTTGCAGCAGGAGCCATTTGTGGTTGGAAAGGAGAACCAGATAACTTTGAAGTATCATCCTGATCGGTACGCATCGCGGTTTTCCATTCGCAATTTAGCTGCTAATGGTGAAGTGTGGAAAGGTACGGGCGGTGAGACGATTCGTTATTACGACGAGAACATTGCCAATTTGGATCCCCAGCATCAGAATGAGAACACCAAGAGTTTGGCATTGCGTATTGCTTATGGTCCTTTCCGTTACTATTGTGGAGGTGACGCAGTTGGTTCGTTGCTTGATTCGAATGGCGAGAAAGTGAACATAGAAGAGAAGGTGGGAGAGGCTTGTGGCATTGTGGATGTTAGCAAGGCAAACCATCATGCTTATAAAGATGCGATGACGGAGGGCTTCCTACGGCATATCCAGGCCAAGCAGTATGTAATCCCTGTTTGGGATCACGAACATATTCAGCCTGATGTGATTCAGCGCATGGTCACTATGACTGCCGACAAGTCTGATCCTGTCGTTTATGTGACACACATGCCGCAAGCAAGACAGGAAAAGTATGCTTCTGAGTCATGGATGCAATCGGTTAGTCCTGTTTCCGGCCATGTGGTAATCAAGGTGTTTGACGAAGGTCGTAAATACAGCATCTATGTTTTATCGGCAGAGGATGAACGTTGCCGGGTAAAGGCGGTCTATGGACCATACGAGAGCGGGAACAAATAACCGGATTCATATACCATTTTGAATAGAAAGGCTGCCTGAAAATCAAGATTGCCAATGGCAGAGTTGCTTTCGGATCCCGACCTTGCTTACTCGCATGGGCAAACTTGTATTTATTTCATTATTAGTGATTTATATTTTGCTGATAATGGTTCTTTAAAACATACCGTTGTTTTGAAAAAAACATTGGACGTTTTCAAAAATTCCTCGTGACGTTTTTTTAAAAACAACGGTATGTTTTTTTTGACCAATTTCAATACTTTTCGGCTTGTTTTTGACCGTTTAAATTTAAGTTTTTAGCTTTTTCCAACTTCACAAAACGGTTATAAGAGACAACCTTTGGAAAGAAGTGTCGCATATACTTGCAGACCTTTTCTTGATAGAAATGCTTCAGACAATGATAGCTTGATCATGAAAAAGTATCAAAATCAGCATGATTTCTGCCTTGGACATGGTCGAATCTCGGTGATACTTACGCTTTGTGGTAGATGGAAGAGTATATTTTGCCATCATTGTATCAAAAAACTTGCAAAAATCATCTGCCATACAAAATATTTCAATAACTTTGTTTTCGGTGATTATAGCGATTATTGTTCGTATTTATTTGTATTTCAACATGAAAACACAACCTCAAATGCGGAATATAGTTTTAGAGATGAGCGGTTTTTGTTTGGCTTCGGAAGTGAGAACAGATGATGAAAAATAAGATTTTAATAGGTTAATGATTAAGATTATGGATGCAAAAATGGAATTGAAGAGGGGTATATTACTCATGTTAGGGCTGCTATGCTTCTTTTGGGGTAAAGCAAATGAACGTCAGTCAATTTGGCCTGAGGGTAAGATGCCAAATGCACAATCTCATCAGATTGCTTCTATGTTGGACGAGGCTAATAAGGCTAACTTTGATGCAGACAAACATCGGATCGCTTATCTGGAATGGCATGAAAAGCCTAATCCGGCCATAGCAAAAAAAGCATGTATGGTGCTTATATCAGGTGGTGCTTATAACAGTTGTTGTGATATGAATTTGATTGAGCTATGGAAAAAAACATTCTCTGATTTAGGATTTCAGTGTGTGAATCTGGTTTATCGTACGCCTCGTCCCATCGGAATACCTATTTATCAAACGGCTTGGGAAGACGGGCAACGTGCAATTCGTATCGTCAGAAGTGAAGCTGAGAAGCATGGCTTTGATCCTGAAAAAATAGGGGTAATATCCATGTCGGCAGGTTCTCATTTGGCGTTGATGTTGGCGACGAGTTCTTCTGTTCCCGCCTATAAAGCTATTGATCAGTTAGACTCTGTTCCTTGTCATATCAATTATGCGATAGTAAATGCACCTGCTTACGTGACAACGGATGGTGAAGCCGGAATACCTGCCTGGTTACAAGGATACGGACCAGATGTACGGCTTTCTGCTTGTTTCCGTTTTGATGATAAAACCTGTCCGATAAGTCTTCATCATGGAGGAATGGATGAATATTCGCCTAATGGCAGTACGTTGATTTATCATAAACTGCGCAGGATGAATATACCGGCTGAATTACATTTATATCCCAACAAAGGGCATGGAGCCTATGGATTAGATCGTGGAGTCGAGTTCCTTCGCCAGATAGGTATTATGGGCTCGCTTGATCCGGAGGTCGATATTATGACACGTTACGCGAGTGATGAGGATCGGAAAGAGGTGGTGAAACAAAATGTATGGCCGGACGGTAAAATGCCCAATGCACAAGAACACCAGTTGTTACCTTATATTGAGTGGCACTTCCCCAAAGTGTTAAAGACAAAGGCTATACAAATTATCTATAGTGGAGGATCGTATGAAGGCAATGATCCGAATGGGTTTGAAGTTGCTCCGGCACGTAGGCTTCTCAATCAACTGGGTATGACTGTGGTTACACTCCGTTATCGGACGCCTCGTCCTAAAGGATTGTCTAAACATATAACAGCTTGGGAAGATTTGCAACGTACGATTAGACTTGTTCGTTCTCAGGCTGCGGCTTATGGACTTGATCCTGATCAGATAGGTATAATGGGTAGTTCGGCTGGAGGCCATCTTACGTTGATGGGTGTTACCTCTTCTCGGCATAATTCTTATTTGCCGATAGATGAAATTGATAAATTGCCATGTAATGTACAGTGGGGTATTGGTATCTATCCGGCTTATGTTCTTTCTGATGGTTTTGATGGGCCAAATACTAATAAGGGGAATGAGGAAAATGTGACGATGGCTCCAGAATTCAGTTTTGACTTGAGTACAGTACCGATGCTTTTCATTCATGGCGATGCTGATGTGTATTCAGCCATGGGTTCGGTAAAAGTATGGGAAAAGATGCGAAGTATGGGCATTCAGTCCGAGTTGCATACGTTGGCTTTGCGTAATCACTGCTTCCAAAGCAAGGCGAGTCCTGGTACGGGAAGTTATACGTGGTTGGAGCTTATTGTGGATTTTTTAAGAGATCAAAAAAGATTAATTGATGAATAAGAAGAATAAAACAAAGTGGGCAACATTATTCCTTTGTGGTTTGAGTCCATGGCTGGCTTTATCAGCAAAGGAGAAGCCGAAGAATGTATTGTTTATATTGGTGGATGATTATGGTTGGAACGATACTTCTTGCGGTGGCAGTTCGTATTATGAGACGCCGAATATTGACCGGATAGCTCAACAGGGAATGATGTTTACCCAAGGATATGCGGCTTGCCAGGTGTCAAGTCCTTCGCGCGCCAGTATTATGACCGGGAAATTTACGGCTCGTCATGGAATTACGAACTGGATCGGTGAAGCCTCCGGAGAAGAATGGCGTAAGATGGGAAGACATTCCAAATTATTGCCGGCTTCTTATAACTGGAGTATGTCATTGGATGAATTAACGTTGCCGGAAGCTTTGCGGGAAGGTGGTTATAAGACGTTCATGGCTGGAAAATGGCATATCGGGGATGTCGGTTCCAGTCCGGAAGATCATGGATTTGATATTAATATCGGTGGTTATAAAGCCGGTAGTCCGATGGGTGGTTATTTCTCCCCTTATAATAATCCGAAACTGAAAGACGGACCAGCCGGAGAGAATCTGTCGATGCGTTTGGCTGAGGAGACGAGCCGGTTTATAGAAGATCAGACGACACATCATAAGAACCAGCCGTTCTTTGCCTATCTGTCGTTCTATGCGGTTCATGGTCCGATTCAGACGACAGAAGAGAACTGGCGTTATTTCCGGAACAAGGCAGATTCGATGGGAATTGCTTCTTCCGGTTTTAAGGTTGACCGGACTTTACCTGTCCGTCAGCGTCAGGATAATCCGATCTATGCCGGTTTGATCAAGCAGATGGATGATGCCGTTGGTGTCGTGTTGGATAAATTGGAAGAATTGGGCTTGATGGAAAATACCCTGATTATTCTGACGGGTGATAATGGTGGTGTTTCTTCCGGAGACAATTACTCAACTTCGTGTCTTCCTTTGCGGGGTGGTAAAGGTCGGCAGTGGGAAGGTGGTTTACGCGTTCCTTATATTATTCAGGCTCCGGGAATGGCGAAAGGAACGACATCGGCTGTTCCTGTAATCGGGACGGACTTTTATCCGACGATTCTGGAATATGCGGGTTTGCCTTTACATCCGGAACAGCATCAAGACGGACAAAGTCTGATGCCGTTGTTAAAGGGAGAGACTTCCCTTCCAGCTCGAAGTCTTTACTGGCATTATCCGCATTATGGCAATCAGGGAGGTGAACCATCGTCGGTTATTCGGGATGGTGACTGGAAATTGATTCATTATTACGAGGACGGTCGGAATGAATTGTATAATCTGTCAATAGATCCGACAGAGTCAGAACCGCTGAATGCCCAATATCCGGAGAAAGTTTCGTTCCTGAGTAAGAAGTTGTCTGTTTGGCTGACGGAAGTTGGCGCTCGTATGCCACAGGCAGATCCGGAATATGATCCCCAGAAGGAGGCGACGTATAAATTGAAGCAGCAGACGGAAACTTTGAATCGTTTGGAAGAAGAACGTAAGCGTCAGTTATCTGAAGATTTCCAACCGAATAAGGACTGGTGGGGTAGTCAAACAGTAGATTAGTTTCGCTAAAGTAATTTATGATAACAGATAACAAGTATATTGATAAAATAAGAAGGAAATGACTAAGAGGAAATGGCTATTTACAACCTTACTGGCAGGTTGTATAAGTATGGGGTGGGCGGAAGAGAAAACATCCGTTCCGATACCGACTCCGGCACAGATTACTTGGCAGGAAGCTGAACTGACAGCTGTATTTCATTATGACCTGCATGTATTTGACGGGAAACAATATAATCAGGCTTATAATCGGATTACGCCGATTCCGGATATAAATATCTTCAATCCTACGCAGTATGATACGGATCAATGGATTCGGAGTGCTAAGGGAATGGGAGCGAAGATTGCTATTCTGACGGCTACACACGAGACGGGGTTTGCACTTTATCAGTCGGATGTCAATCCGTATTGCATGAAAGCCTTGAAATGGCAGGATGGGAAAGGGGATATTGTGCGCGACTTTGTCAACTCTTGTCGGAAGTATGGCGTGAAGCCGGGTATTTATATTGGTATTCGTTGGAATTCATTCTTGGGAGTACATGATTTTATGATGCCGAAGGATGGAACGAAGTTTCAGGAAAACCGGCAGGCATTTTATAATAAGATGTGTGAAGGAATGACCGAAGAACTGATGTCCCGTTACGGCGATCTGGCGATTGTCTGGTATGATGGTGGTGGTCATGGGCCGGAATTGGGTGGAGCCGATATCCTGCCAATTGTGGAGAAATACCAGAAGAATATCATTTTCTACCACAACAGTCAGCGGGCAGACATACGTTGGGGTGGATCGGAGACGGGAACGGTTGCTTATCCTTGTTGGGGAACTTATCCTTTCCCTTATTCCCACTCCAAGAACCAGGAGGAGATCTTTAAGAATGATTTCCAGCTATTGAAGACTGGAGATCCGGATGGGGCTTATTATATGCCGGCCATGTCGGATGCTCCTTTGCGTGGTTATAATGGTCGGCATGAATGGTTCTGGGAACCGGGTGATGAAGCTTATATCTTTCCATTGGAGAACTTGATGGATATGTATGAGAAGTCGGTGGGTCGTAACTCAACTTTGATTTTGGGTTTGACACCAGATGATCGGGGCTTGATTCCGGCTGCGGATTCTTTGCGTTTGGCTGAGTTCGGACGAGCTATTGATCAAACGTATGCGCATCCGTTGAAGCAGACGGCAGGTAAAGGTAATGAGTATCATATAGCATTGGACAAACCGGCCTTGATTTCTCATTTGGTAATACAGGAAGATATTACACAAGGCGAACGGGTACGGAAATATGTGATAGAAGGCAAAGTGTCCGGAAACTGGAAAAAGTTAGCAGAAGGAACTTGTATCGGTCATAAGCGGATTGAGCGATTATCTACTCCCGAAAAAATATCAGAAATCCGATTGGTTATAAAAGAATCAAAAGGAGATGTATTGATAAAAGCATTCCGTATATTCTGAAGTAATAAGAAGTGAGCTTATGAGAAATCTTATGAACAGAAATAACATTTATGTAGGTTTGGGATTATGTGGATTGCTTTTGGCTGGATGTAAACAACCGACAGATCGATCGGTATTTGCCTATCAGGCCGAACCCGTCAAACTTCAGTTAGAAAAAAGGGGAGACAGTTATTTTGCTACTGGCTATTCAGCTTTCTCTGTAGAAGATCATTTTACTTGGGGCGCATCTGTGACAAAAGCAGACAATGGGAAATATTATATGATATTTTCAGCACCGGAAGCCTATCAATATCCTTTCGGAAACGCTTGGGTGATGGGTTCTAAATTAGGGCTGGCTGTATCAGACCGTCCGGATGGTGGTTTTAAGAAGTTGGGATTCTTTTATAATCAAGACGGCTTTGTACATGATACATCTACTTGGGATGCACAAACGGTATCTAATCCGCATGTGCGGAAATTTGGTGATACATATTATTTGTATTATGCCGGTAGTGTGGATCCGGGAAATTTGAATGTGAAATCGAAGACAGATACCTTGGATATCCGTAGTCGCCAAGTCAACATTCAACATTCAACATTAAACATTCAACATTAAAC
>OGYL01001505.1_pt1 | contig 17901 bp, 16 predicted proteins | sample 1576541 | NCBI WGS metagenome assembly OGYL01 (sample SAMEA3541551, study PRJEB24748) | human gut metagenome | biome: human gut; feature: human-associated habitat; material: faeces | place: China | collected 2012 | reverse complement strand
TATCCGTTCACGGTGGAAACCATGCCTGTGCCGAATAAGGTGACGAAGGGGCAGACAGTGGAAATCCGCTGTGAACTGAAAAAGACGGGCGACTTCGCCAATACGCTCTACACTATCCGCTACTTCCAGTTTGAGGGGGATGGTACGCTGAAAATGGACAATGGTATCACATTCCTGCCCAATGACCGCTACCTGCTTGAAAACGAGAAGTTCCGACTGTACTATACGGCGAAAGGTGAGGAAGCGCACAACTTCATCGTGGTGGTGGAGGACAACTTCGGCAATTCCTACGAGCTGGAGTTTGACTTCAACAATCGTAACGTGAAGGACGAGGGGATTATTTCGGTTGTTCCCATCGGCAACTTCAAACCTCTGTTAAGATGATGCGTGTATTCATGATTATCTTCTGTTTCGTCAAAATCAATGTCATACAAAACAGACTGAATATAAAAACCTGTTCCGCCTACTATAATAGGCGTTTTTCCTTTTTCATAAATTTCATTAATGTATTTCTTTGTAAGCTTTTGGAATACATTAACATTAAATTCATCATCAGGCTCAAATTCATCTATAAGATAATGCTTTATGCCCTGCATTTCTTCTTTTTTTATTTTGGCAGAACCTATATCCATATATTTATATACCTGAATGGAATCTGCACTTATAATTTCGCCGTTTATGGCCTTGGCAAGTTCAATTGATATTTCTGTTTTTCCAACAGCAGTAGGTCCTGTTATTATTACTAAATTGTTCATTTTTATTTTAGGCTCCTATACAATTCTCTTGAATTTTTTGTCCAATTCATAATGACTCATTGATATAATTGTAGGTCTTCCATGAGGACAGTTATAAGGATTCTCTAATGAAAGCAACTGGTCTATTAATGCATTTGCCTCCTGTGTAGACATTTTATTGTTTCCCTTTACTGCTGCCTTACATGACATTGAAGCTATTTTTTCGGTAATCATATCAGGAACCATTCTTCCATTTTCATTAGACAAGTTATCAATAATCTGCATTAAAACATCGTAACTGTCTAAAGTATATAAATCTGCCGGTACGGCCCTGACTGCAAAATCCTGTCCACCAAAAGCTTCAATTTCAAAGCCTATCTCTTTAAAGTTATCCATATATTTATTTATAAGATTTGCCTCATTTAAAGACAAATTCAAAATAATAGGCGGATTAATCATCTGTGATGAAACTTCTTTCTTGGAAAGCCTATCCATAAGCTTTTCAAACATTACTTTCTCATGGGCTGCATGCTGGTCAATAATATACATCTTGCCATCATACTCAACTATCCAATATGTTTCAAAAACCTGACCTACCAATCTATGAGACGGTCTTGCCACATTTGTAAGGAAGTCATCGTATACTCCTGAAAGTTCCTGTTGGATAGGCTTTGATCTTTTTTCTTCCTTTATATTTTCAGGTTCCTTTATTTCATTTCCTATATTTTTAATTTTCGAACCTTCTGACAAATTTGAATTTTCTTCAATATTTTTACTTATATCAGAAAAATGTGTATTTTCTGTTTCCTGATTATTATTTTTTATAACTACATCATTTATTTCCGTCAGAATATCTGATTTTTGTTCTGTTTTTTCTTTTCGTGTATCAACAGCATAATTATTTTCTTCTCTAATATTTTGTTTCTTAATATCTTCGATTTTAATGTTTTCATCGTTAATACTTTTTATAAAATTTTCAGCCATTTTATAATCAGGTGCATCGCCAAGAATATGATTTATCTCTGTTCTTGTTTTTTCAAAAGGTTCCGGTGCTCTGGCTATTTTTTCTTCATTAGGCTTTTCCTCATTTAACTCAACCTTAATTATATTAGGCTTTTCAATAAGAGTATCGTGAATGCTATCCATAATAAAAGGATAAATCGCCTCACCTTTTCTAAAACGCAATTCCATTTTTGCCGGATGCACATTAACATCTAACAAATCCTGGTCTATTTCAAAATTAATTGCCGTAAAAGGATACTTATGCTGCATTAAAATAAACTTGTAACCATCTTCAATTGCCTTTGAAATAATATTACTTTTAATATATCTGCCATTTATAAAATAGTTTTCAAAACTTCTATTACCTTTTGAGATTATTGCCTTGCCAATATAGCCTGTCATCTTAATAAATTCATTACTGCAGTTTATTTCTAACAGATTGTTTGCAATATCTCTTCCGTAAATATTATAAATAACATCTTTTAAATTACCATTGCCTGATGTATGAATCTTAGTTTGATTATTATTAATAAAACTAATTGATATTTCAGGATGTGATAAAGCTATCTTTTCTACTATTTCAGAAATGTAACCTGCTTCTGTCTGGGCAGTTTTTAAAAATTTTCTTCTGGCAGGAGTATTAAAGAATATATTCTTTACAATAAAAGTTGTTCCCTCAGGTGCACCTATTTCTTCGAAAGTTACTTCTTTTCCACCTTCGATTTTGTATCTGATACCTGTTATGGCATCTTCAGTCTTTGTTATAAGTTCAACCTGACAAACAGAAGCAATACTTGATAATGCCTCACCTCTAAATCCAAGGGATGATACACTTATAAGGTCAAGAGCTGTTTTAATCTTACTTGTGGCATGTCTTAAAAAAGCCACTTTAATATCATCTTTTTCAATACCTGAGCCGTTATCGGTAATTCTTATTAATGATGTACCACCATCTTTAATTTCAACGGATATCATTGTAGCTCCTGCATCTATTGCATTTTCCATAAGTTCCTTAACAATAGATGCAGGTCTGTCAATCACCTCGCCTGCTGCTATCTGGTTTATTGTATTTTGATCTAAAACATGAATTTTACTCATACCTTGTCTCCTACTTAATCTTAGCCTTTATCCTGTCCTTGTTCCAACTTTACTCTTATACTGCCTGATTAGTTATTATTACTGCCATCTGTTTTTTAGCTGGTTTTGAAGTTTATATAAATAATTCAACCCATCAATAGGTGTCATGGTTCCAAGGTCTATTTCCTGTAATTCCTTTATAATATCATCTTCCCTTACTGTATCAAACAACGTCATCTGATGAGCTTCTAAATCGTCATTTATAGTAGGAAGAACATTATTTCCCGGTTGAAGATTTGCTGCAATCTCTTTAGCCTTAACAGTTATGTCAGCATTGCTTAATTCATTAACAAGTTCCTTTGCTCTGTTTAAAACAGACTCAGGTACACCTGCAAGTTTTGCAACCTGAATGCCATAACTCTTATCAGCACCACCAGCCACAATCTTTCTTAAGAAAACAATATCATCTCCCTGTTCCTTAACACTTATACAATAGTTGTTCACTCCCGGTAAAGTTCCTTCAAGTTCTGTAAGTTCGTGATAATGTGTGGCAAATAATGTTTTTGCACCTAATAATTTTTTATCGCAAATATGCTCAACAACAGCCCAGGCAATACTTAAACCGTCAAAAGTACTTGTGCCACGACCTATTTCATCCAAAATAAGAAGGCTGTTGGCTGTAGCATTTCTAAGTATATTTGCAACTTCTGTCATTTCTACCATAAATGTACTCTGACCACTTGCCAAGTCATCTGATGCACCTACTCTTGTAAAAATCTTATCGCATATTGATATATTTGCATATTTTGCAGGAACAAAAGAACCAATCTGGGCCATAAGTACAATTAATGCTGTCTGACGCATATATGTAGACTTTCCTGCCATGTTAGGGCCTGTTATAATTGCAAGTCTGTTATTATTCATGTCAAGAAATGTATTATTAGCAATAAATGTATTGTCAGGCATCATTTTTTCAACAACAGGATGTCTGCCGTCCTTAATATCTATAACACCTTTTTCATTTATTTTAGGCTTAACATAATGATTTCTGTCAGCCACAAATGCAAGAGATGCAAAAACATCAATCTGGGCAACAGCTTTTGCTGTTTGCTGAATTCTGTTAATCTGATTAAATATTTCATCTCTAATTGCAGTAAAAATATTGTATTCCAAAGAGAATAACTTATCCTCAGCCCCCATAATAGCATCTTCAAGTTCTTTTAACTTGTCAGTTGTATATCTTTCTGCGTTAGTTAAAGTCTGTTTTCTTACATAATAATCAGGAACTTGGTCCTTAAAGGAATTAGAAACCTCTATGTAATATCCAAAAACTTTATTATATTTAATTTTAAGGTTCTTAATGCCTGTACTTTCCTTCTCAGACGCTTCCATTTCTGCAAGCCAGGTTTTACCTTCTGTTTTTGCATTTCTTAATCTGTCAATTTCTTCATTATAGCCTGTTCTTATAATTCCACCTTCCTTAATATTAATTGGTGGATCATCCATAATTGACTCACTTATAAGCGTTGTAATATCTTCAAGAACATCTAATCTGTTATATATATCTTTAAACAATGGAGATTTGAAATCCATTATTATATTCTTAATATGTGGCAACATTGAAAGAGATGTTTTAAAAGCAATTAAATCTCTAGGATTGGCTGAGCGGTAAGAAATCTTGCTTAAAAGTCTTTCCAAATCATAAATTGGTGCAAGATATTCTCTTAACTCATCTCTTGTAATCATAGACTTGTTTAATTCTTCAATAACTTTCTGTCTGTTTATAATTTCTTCTTTTGAAATAAGAGGCTGTTCAATATAATTTCTTAAAGTTCTTGCTCCCATCGCCGTTTTTGTTTTATCCAAAACCCAAAGCAGAGAACCTTTCTTTTGCTTCTCTCTTAATGTTTCGCATAATTCCAAATTTCTTCTTGTTGAAGTATCAAGAATCATAAATGTACTTGTTGAATAAGGAATAAGCTTAGTCATATGTGACAGGGAATTTTTCTGTGTTTCATATAAATACTTAAGAAGTGAACCTGAAGCAATGATTCCAAGGCTCATATTTGAAATTCCAAGTCCTGCCAAATCAACCATTCCAAAGTGTTCTTTTAAAACATCACTACAGATTTCTTCATCAAAATACCATTCTTCCAATTCAAAAACTGAAATTGAAAGTCGGTCTTTTAAATCATCTATATCCATACCACTCATCAAAAATGAATGATTGCATATTATTTCGCTTGGCATAAACTTATTAATTTCATCAACTACATTTCTTTCAGTTGTAACTTCCGTAACATAATAATCACCTGTTGTAACATCAGCTATGGAAATCCCAAACTTACCGCCTATATATGCTATGGACATAATGTAATTATTTTTCCCCTCATCCATTGCAGCAGTGTTAAGATTAGTACCCGGTGTAACGATTCTCACAACTTCACGTTTTACAAGTCCCTTAGCCTGTGCCGGATCCTCGGTCTGTTCAACTATACAAACCTTATATCCTTTTGTTACAAGTCGGTTAATATATGAATCAACTGCATGATACGGAACACCACACATTGGTGCTCTTTCTTCCAAACCACAGCTTTTTCCTGTTAATGTAATTTCCATTTCCTTAGAAGCAGTTGTAGCATCATCAAAAAACATTTCATAGAAATCACCTAATCTATAGAAAATTATGCAATCATCATGCTGTTTCTTCGTTTCTAAATACATTTTCATCATTGGCGTAAGGGAATCAAGATGATTATCCCATACATCCTGCATCATTTTTGGTAAAGCCATTTTATTTCACCATTTCTCCCATATAATAGAAGCCTTTTGCCTCTTTTAAATTAACGTCTACTATTTTTCCAATAAGTTCCTTACAACCTTCAAAATGAACAACACTGTTGTTGCTTAATCTACCTGTTACATATCCCGGAATCTTCTTATTTAATTCCTCAACAAGAACTGATTGTACAGTTCCTTCTAAATGTTTAGTTTTCTCCCTTGAAATCTCATTTACAAGATTTAAAAGTCTGTCAAATCTCTCTTTTACTACATCTTCAGGAACCTGATCAGGCATTGTAGCCGCAGGCGTACCTGAACGCTTTGAATAAATAAATGTAAATGCTGAGTCGTATCTTGCTTTTCTTACAACATCAAGAGTTTCCTCAAAGTCTTCATCTGTTTCTCCCGGAAAACCAACAATAATATCTGTTGAAATTCCAATGTCAGGAATAGCTGCTCTTAATTTGTCAACTAAAGTAAGATACTGTTCCTTATCATAATGTCTGTTCATTATCTTTAACAATCTGCTGCTTCCTGACTGAAGAGGAAGATGCATCTGTTTACAAATCTTTTTTGATTTTGCCATAACTTCTATTAATTCATCTGACAAATCCTTTGGATGAGAAGTCATAAATCTGATTCTTTCAAGACCTTCTACCTGTTCAACCATTTCAAGAAGCTTGGCAAATGAAATAGGATTATCCAAAGTCTTACCATAAGAGTTAACATTCTGTCCTAAAAGCATTACTTCAACAACACCATTAGATACAAGTTCTTCAACTTCCTTAACAATGTCTTCAGGATTACGGCTTCTTTCCCTTCCTCTTACATATGGAACAATACAGTAACTGCAGAAGTTATTACATCCATACATAATATTTACACCTGATTTAAAGTCATATTTTCTTATTGTTGGAAGGTCTTCAACTATTTCTGTTGTTCCATCCCAAATATCCTCAATCCTATGTCCTCCAATTAATCTGTCATATAAAAGTTCAGCTAACTGGAAAACATTATGTGTTCCAAAAATAATATCCACAAATCTATAACTTTTATTTAGCTTTTCAACAACCTGTGGTTCCTGCATCATACAACCACATAAACCAATAATCATTTCAGGATTTTTCTCTTTTATTTTAGATAAATAACCTAATCTGCCATAAATCTTAAGATTGGCATTTTCTCTTACTGTACATGTGTTGTATAAAACAAGATCAGCATGTTCATCATCTGTTTCCTGATATCCTATCTGGCTTAAAATTCCCATTAATTTCTCTGAATCCTTAAAATTCATCTGACATCCGAATGTTACAACACAGGCAGTTAACTTTCTTCCAAGTTTCAGTTCCTTGGCTGCAATAAGTTCCCTGCACTTTTCTATATAGTATTTCTGCTTATCTGTTTCGTTGGTAAAACTCATGTTTCTCTCCTATTACTATTTTTTCTTTTTATATCTATTACAATTATTTTAATCACTTATTATTTCGTTAAGTTTCCTGTCGTGTTCTTCTGTTGGCAGGCTGTTCATAATCTGAAAATCATATGCTACTCCAATAGTATAAACCTTATGATGTTCCAAAAAACGGTCGTAAAAGCCACCACCATATCCAAGTCTTTCCCCTTTCTTAGAAAAAGCCACTCCCGGTACAATAATCAAGTCTCCTTTTGGAGCCGGGGTGGTTTCTGGTGGCTCCGGAATATTAAAATATCCCGGTTCTAATTCTTCTAAAGATTTGACTTCAAAAAAGTCCATATTTTGTCCTTTTACTTTAGGAAAAGCTATAATCTTTCCATCTTCTAAAGCCTGCTTTATAAAAGGCAATAAATCAACCTCTTTATTTACACTATAATAACAATATATTACTTTGCTTTTTAAATACTGACTATTATTTAAAAGTCTGTTACATATACGAAGACTTTTCTTTGAGAATTCTTCATCAGTCATTTTTTTTCTTTTTGTAATAAGCTCTTTCCTAAGCTGCTTTTTATCTGTCATTTTAGCGTCCTTTTAATTATTTCTAATCTCTTTTGTTATTACTTTTGTTTTTAATTCTGTTATTGTTCCATCTTCATTTTCAATACTTACATTATTAAGTGATGAGTGAAGATTATTAATAACGGCCATTCTATATTCATTACGAAGCTGTTTCTGCTCTTCCTTTTCTGTCTCTGTTAAACCTTCTGTTTTAGATTTTTTGTATAATTCATTTATTCTTGCTATCTTTAACTTATCCATTGATTTCTCCATTTCATTATATTTATTTTAAGAAAATATACGTTGTCTGGTTGTTCGAAGAAATTGCTCCTATATATTGCCCCTTCTCCTGAACAATAACTCTCTTTGACGGATACTTATGTATTGTTACATACTCTTTCTCCTTACCAAACAGACTTTTTTCGATAAATGTGGATACAATTGTTGTATCGTTAATGTATCGAATCTTATATTCATCAGTATAAGTTGTATCAATTTCATTTGAAATAAGATTAAAGAACTGGGTTCCTGATGAATTTTCAGTAATCATATATGGGATGCCCTCTATTACCGTGGCATTTTTCAGTAAGGAATGGTCCTTAGTTGTCTTATTTATGCAAGTAAAATTTTCCTTTGTTTCAATATTGTAAAAAATAACTGTTTCGTCATTTTTATCATAATTATATTTTGAATATATTAAGTATTTGTCAATCTTTTTTGAACGAATAAGTGTTGCATCATAAAAAGACTGGTCAATTGCACTTAAAACAAGGTTCGGCTGTTCAAGCTGTAAGTCACTTATAAACTGCTGAATATTTATAACATAAAGTGACTCAACAGGTGCCTCATCCTTTGAAATTCTATCATGTCTGTTATGTTTAAATAAAGAATTTCCCGTCTTCATTACACAGCTTGTTTCATTAAACGGAAACATATAATCAATACCGTTATGAGCAATATTTTCATCGCTAATTGGAATCTGCTTGTTCTTTACAAAATTAAAAAGCAGATGAGAATAATTGAAAAATTCCTTATATCCTGATTCAAATTCTTTTAATGTTGCTCTCTGAATAATCAAATTAGAGTCATCCAAAATAAAAATCTTAATCTGCTTCTGGTCAGGATACAGTTCCATATTGTCTTTAAGTGAAATAATCTTTGTATGAGTATGATCCGTAATATTATATTTAATAATATTGAAAGTCTGTCTGCCATCTAACATATCATCTATTTCTGTAAAATAAAGATATTCAGGTTCATATTGACAATCAGTAAGTTCAAATACATCAACCTTTTCAGAATGAGGCATAACCTCCTTTCTTACATTCTCTTCCAGATAATACAGATAATATCTGACTCTTGGAAGATTTGTAAAACGTCCCTGTTCATATTCTTTTTCTAAAATAATGTCATCCTTTATGTGGATTCCATTAAAATATTCAGACTGTGCCAAAAAACGTATATTCATTAAACTCTCCTTAATTAAGTTCTCTCTAATGCGTTCCATTTATATCTTGCCTTACACAAGAAAAATACATCTTTATATAATACTACATTTTCACAAAAAAGTCATTATTATGCCCTAACAAAAATCTTCCGGTTTGTGAAAATTTTTGCCAATAAATTCAAATATTTTTATTCCGTCTATTGCAGCAGATGTTATTCCTCCCGCATATCCTGCGCCCTCGCCTGCAGGAATAAGTCCCCTAACATTTGACTGGTAATTTTCATCTCTTATTATTCTTACAGGGGATGATGTTCTGCTTTCAACTGCTGACATTATTGTGTCATTGTCATTAAGGCCCTCTATCTTTCTTTCAAAATATTCCATTGCATCACTTATGGATTTACAAACATATTCAGGCAATACATTATTTAAATTACCAAAAGAATATTTTCCTTTTATTTCAGGGGTGATTTTTCCAAGTGCCTCTGTTTTTTTATTGTTTCTAAAATCTTCCAGTCTTTGAATTGGAATATTTCCATTTCCTTCAGCAAAAGCTTTTCTCTCTAATTTTCTTTGAAATTCCACTCCTGCCAAAGGATGTTTTGATGGATAATCCTGTGGTGTTACAGTTGTTACAATGGCACTGTTGGCATTTCTGCTGTCACGCTTACTATAACTCATTCCGTTAACTACGCATGTTTCCTTCTCAGAAGCTGCATTTACAACAAATCCTCCGGGACACATACAGAAAGAGTAAACTCCACGTCCGTTGTCCGTTTTATATGTAAGTTTGTAGCTTGCAGCTCCTAAACGGTTATCACTAAAGCCGTACTGACTTTTGTTTATCTTTTCCTGAGGATGTTCAACTCTTACACCTATGGCAAAAGGTTTCTGTTCCATATTTATGCCTTTATTAAAAATCATTTCAAAGGTATCTCTTGCACTATGCCCTATGGCAAGTACACAAATATTTGTTTCTATTTCTTCCCCATTGCTAAGTTTAACAGCCTTTAGAACATTATTTTCTGTTGTAAAATCAGTCATTTCAGTGTCAAAATAAAATGTCCCGCCTTTACTTTCAATATATTTACGCATATTTTTTACAACAACTGAAAGTATGTCCGTGCCTACGTGTGGTTTTGCATCATAGAGAATATTTTCTTTTGCTCCATTTTCCACAAAAGTTTTCAAAACTAAATTTATTCTGTTTTCTTTATCCTTTATTCCCGTATTTAATTTGCCATCTGAAAAGGTTCCTGCACCGCCTTCTCCAAACTGAACATTTGAATTTTCATCAAGTTTTCCCGTAGACCAGAATTCTTCTATTTTCTTAAGTCTTTGGTCAACCTTACTTCCTCTTTCAACAATAATTGGCTTGTAACCATACATTGCAAGCATATATCCGCAAAACATTCCTGCAGGGCCAAAGCCTACAATAACAGGTCTGTTTTTTAGTTTTTCTGTTCCTGTTGGCACAAATTCATATTCAGGTTCCCTGTCAAGGACAACAACATTTTTCCTATTCTTGTTATATTTTTTTATTTTAAAACCTATTGTATATAACTTTTTAATACTATCTTTATGTCTTGCATCAATTGAATATTTAACTATTTTTTGCTCAATAATGTCTTTGTTATTGATTCCTGCTTCCTTAATTGCTTTTTCGAAAGCTATATCCACGCTTTCGTCCACGTTAATTTTAATATTTGATACTTTTATAAATTTCATTCTACACAATTCCTTCCGGCAGTAGCTCCTGTTGCCCAGGCAAACTGTAAATTATAGCCTCCGCATATGCCATCTACATCAAGTATTTCTCCTGCAAAATATAATCCCGGCTGTTTTTTTGATTCCATAGTCAGACTATTAACCTCTTCCGTGCTTACTCCGCCAGCCGTAACCTGAGCAAAATTAAAACCTCTTGGCTTATTTACAACAATCTGATAATCCTTTAACAATTTAAGCAAATTAAGGGTTTCATCTAAATGTAACTCTCCAAGCAAACAATTATATTTTATACATACTTTTTCTAGCATAACTGCTGTAATCTTTGTATTTAACATTCCATCCATTACTGTGCCTAACTGAATTTTAGGATTGTAATCAGATGTTTTTGCCCAATATTCAACAATGTCATTTATTGAATAATCAGGAATAAAATCAATATGTATTAATGTTCCCTTAGTGGCCATTCTGCTTATGTTAAAAACAGGTATTCCGGATATGCCATAATCTGTAATCTGTAATTCCCCTGTTTCAGAATATTTATTAGCCTCATTAGAATTTCCGTCTTTTTTCCTGGCACTATTTTCAAACCATATATTGGCTGTTGTTCTTACACCTGCCGCCTTATTTAGTAAGTCTTTTTCAGTAATTAAAGCTGTAAGTGCAGGCTTTGTTTCAACAATTGTATGACCAAACTGTTCAGCCAAAGGATATCCTAATCCTGTGGATCCTGTTTTTGGAGCAGCCATTCCTCCAGTGGCAACAATAAGCTTATCACACTGTAATTCAATTCCTATATCTACCAAAAACTTTCTATCCCTATATTTTACAGAATTAACATTATTATTTGTTTTAATTTTCACCCCAAGATTTTCAGCGGTAATTCTTAAAATTTCAAGAACTGTTGCTGCCTGTTCTCCTGCAGGATAAATATATCCGTTCTTATCCTTAGTTCTCATTCCCAGTGACATAAAAAATTCAATGGTGTCTTTATATCCAAAGTTGTCTAATACATTTTTTATAAAATTTTTGTTGCCATAAAAGCACTCTTCATTCATTTTTTTATTTGTAATATTACATTTTCCATTACCTGTAACAAGAATCTTCTTGCCCGGCTTATTTTCATGTTCTATTACAGTAACCTTTGCTCCCTGATTTGCAGCAGTAATCGCAGCCATAAGTCCGGAAGCACCGGCACCTATTATTATTACATCCATATTTCATCCTTATTTTTTATTGTTATCTTTATATATTCATTTTCAAACTTTATATGTTAGGCATTGTAGTATCAGCTGGTATTTGACTCAAGATACTTAAACAACTCCTCTGCGTTTTCGTAATAAACTCCGTTTTGTAACATGTTTTTTTCCTTTAAGGAAAAGTCTGAAATATCTATATCTGTTTCAGCCATGATCGTTTTCTTGTCTTTTTTGTAAACATTTAATTTATTGTCTACAGCTATAATCCAATAACCTTCTACTTCAGAATTTTCATTTGTTAATGAATTAGTATTAATAGACTTATTCTCGGTGTATTTATTTACATTATTGTTTGTTCCAAATCTAATTCCTGATACATAAGCAATTCCAAAACCTATAATTAATACCAGTAAATAAAAAATATATGCACGTTTACTCATTTTTTCAACTCCTTGCATATATTTTTTACATATTCTGTAATTTTATACTATAATAAATGAACTTTTTTCAAAAGTCTGATTAACATTGTTCCCTTTGGAACACTCATAAGTTCATTTTCTGTAACTGTTCCCGAAATAATAAGAACAACAGCATACACAATAACAGCTACCATAATGGCAAATAATGTACATAATGCATTAATTGGTATAATTTTTGAAGTTAACCAATATGCAAGATAACATATAATCCCCATTGCTGCTGAACAAATAAAAGGTCTTAGGAATGTTTCCCTTAAATCATGGCTGTAACCCATATGTTTCTTAATTGAAAAAGCATTTAATATTGAAACTGTAAGACCAAAAGTAATATCCCCAATAACAACTGCGTAAATATCCAATCTAAACACAATTAATAAAACAGGCAATATTATCAAATGAACCACAAGTGATATTGCTGAATTTTTAATCGGTATGTTAAGCTTGTCTATTCCCTGTAAAATAGCATTACTTATAGTTGAAAGTGAGAAAACAACTACTGTAAGTAAACTAAAAATCATAATTGTTGCCGTTCTCTTGCTTCCGTCTCCAAATAATAACTGGTTAATCGGTCCACCTAAAACTGATAATCCCATACCACAAGGGAAAGCTATAAGCATTGAAAACTTTAATGCCAGTGAAACCTTGTTCTCCATTCCCTGTTTGTCTTTTGCTATATAGGATCTTACCATTGCAGGAACAATTGCTGTAGATAATGATGAAGCAATTGCTATAGGCATTGTTGTAAGCACCCTATATTTAGCGCTGTATACACCCCATAATTCAGCTCTTGTTTTTGATGAAACATCAAAAATTCCCGTGACAATATTTCCGTATATAGGATTGTCAAGAAGATTGCTGATGTTATAAATTGTACTGCTTATTAATACAGGTGTAATTGTAAATATAATAACTTTATTGATTTTTTTAAATTTTAGTTTTTATTGTCTTTCTTCTTTGCTTTGTGTGTTTATTGGTTGTTTGTCTATCCCTATAATGTCTAATTCTGGATTTTTTTGTTCTATTATTTCTTTTATATATAACATTTTTGTACTTAAATTTTCTTATAGGTTTCTTTATATTTCCATATGAGTTCCAAAATACAATAACTACAATTATTAATGCCGCAATGGCACCTGTTAAAGTACCTAATGTACCACCTGCTGCTCCATATGCAGGACCTGCCGACTCACCAAGTTTTGACATTTTGCTAATTGATACACCGTAAACCGTAAGTTCATATGCTGCAATTACGCTGACAACCGCATTGACAATCTGCTCAAAAATCTGTGATATTGCTGTTGGAATCATATTTCCCATTCCCTGGAAAAATCCACGCATTACACCAAGAATGCAGGCAACAGTAAGTGTAGGTGCCAAAACTTTAAGTGCAACTGCTGCAGGCTGGCTCTTATAAACTGAAGTTGCAAGCCAGTCGGCTCCAAGGAAAGCAAACAGACCAAATGAAACGCCTAAAACTGCACCGTAAAACAATGCCCCCTTAAAAATTTTATAAGCGTTCTTATACTGTCTTCGCTCTAACTTTTCTGATACTATTTTTGATACTGCCAAAGGCATACTCTGAGATGACAGCAAAATTAAAACATTGTAAATGTCATATGCTGTAGAATAATATCCGTTACCTTCATCTCCTAAAATTCTTGTTAACGGTATTCTATAAATTAAGCCTATAATTCTTACTAATATTCCTGCAAAAGCCAGTATACTTCCCTGAATTACAAAACTGTTTTTTGATTTTCGTCCCATTTTATTACCCTTTCATATCCTCCGCAGAAAATCCTGCCGGAAGAAGCTCTCTTACTGTATATTCTTTAATTTCTTTGCCATTGCTAAGGACAACTGTTCCATCAGACATAAATTCTTCCATAACCTGACGGCAAATACCACAAGGTGGAGTGAAATCTCCTGATGAACTTACAATGGCTATTTTTTGAATATTTTTATGGCCTTCACTTACAGCTTTTGAAATTGCACATCTTTCTGCACAAATTGTAGCTCCAAAAGAACTATTTTCAATATTGCAACCGGTATAAACAACTCCATCTGTAATAAGTGCCGCTCCAACTTTAAATTTACTATATGGAGCATATGCGTAATTCATTGCCTCTAAGGCCTTATCAATCAATTTTCTGTTATCCATTTAACATACCTCTAAATATTTTTCAAGATCCAATTTGTATTTAACACAATAACTTTTGAAATAACAATTCGGATAGCCTTTTGATAACAACTAAAATAATTATTTAGAAATTTTCACATCATTTGAATATTCATTCTGAACCATACAAATCCATGTTTTTCCCTGATTTAAAACTATTTCCTTACCTGACTTATCTAAGTATGTTGTTCTGCCCTTTTTCTGGTCTTTCTTCCAAGTGATTTTTTCAGCTTTTCCATTTGTAATAAACCAGCCGTTTCCACTTCCTGTTAAAGTCATATTAAGGCTTTTTCCATCAGGATATAAAGTAGCATTAACAAACTGAATTATAATGTTTGAGCAGTGAAGCTGTTTATTGTTCTGGTCATCAATATGTTTTTTTCCATACTGGAATCTGTAATACTGTCCGTCTTTCTGATTATACTCAAACCAAGGTTTATTTACAGGATATCCAAGTTTAACTTTGTTTGCCTGCTTTGTTGACTGAAGAGAAATCTTTTCATTGTCAGTAGCAAAACTAAAGTGTGATTTGTATCCATTCTTATATTTTCTTCTGTAACCAAGTTTCTTAATTGAACTGTCAATTCCCTTCGCACTGGTAAAACAGTTATGTGGAGCAACTCTGTCCGATGTTCTGTAATAACCGCTTTCAGCATTAAATGAGCCTACGTTGTCAATTGCGTCACTTTTCAAGAAATCTAAAGCATATTTTGACTGTCCGAAATGGCAATAAATTGCATCCCATTCCAAAGCGAAATAGCAATAATAAAGTCTGCAGCTTCTAACTGAGCCAATCTTTTTAAGCTTACCATAATTCTCAAAAAGAGCCATAAGTCTTGTTATGCTTCCCTCAACAGGTGCTTCATATACAATCCCTGCATTATCAATACCTGAATGTGGAATGGCATTAATAATATTATTGTACATAACTGCAACAGGTCTTTTTTCAGCAAGCTTTTCACTTATATGCTCTCCTGTAAGCATACTGATACCTTTAGGCTGTGCTGTTGTTTCAGGTACTGTAGTTGTTTCAGCAACTGTTGTTGTTTCTTTGTTTTCTGTTATCTTTTTCTCTTTACCACTGCCAAAAGCAAAAATACATACTGCTACAATAGCGATAAGAGCTACTGCACCTGCAATGCCGGCAATGATTTTCTTGTTTTTTTCCATTTCCTAATCTCCCTTTTTTTCTTTCTTTTGCATTTCTTCTTGTAAGTTTCCATGCTAGTTTTCTCTTGTAATCCCCAGATTATTTAAAATAATGTTCTGCTTTTCTTCCATTTCGATTCTTTCATCATCAACCATATGATCAAATCCAAATAAATGTAACATACTATGTGCCACAAGAAAAGCTAATTCTCTCTTTCTTGAATGATTATATTCAGCTGCCTGTTCAATAACTTTGTCATAGGAAATCACAATATCTCCTAAAATAAGTTCTCCCGAATCAGGATTAAAGTTACTTATGTCATCCTCTGCCATAGAGAAATCTCCGGCAACTTCATAATCTAACATCGGAAATGACAAAACATCTGTAGGTCTGTCAATTTTTCTTTGTTCCCTGTTTATTTCGTGAATAGTATTATTGTCAACAATTGTAACATTAACCTCACATTCATAAGGGCACTTTATAAAATCAACTGCCTGGCAAACTACTTTGTTAATTATATCTGTATAATCAACATCTATTTCCCTGTCATATTCATTTTCTATGTATATATTCATTTTCTATTCCTTTGCAATATCTTTTCTTAATGGGTTTCGTCAATATAGTTACTCTTTCATTTTTCCCTTGACTTGTTTCTATTAGAAATTCTGTTGCTCATTTTCTTGTCATATTCTTCATAAGCTTTTACAATCTTCTGTACAAGAGGATGTCTTACTACATCGTTATTATCTAAGAATACAAAACTTATGTCTTCAACATCTTTTAAGACTTTCATTGCAACATCCAAGCCTGATACCTGATCTCTTGGAAGGTCTTTCTGAGTTCTGTCACCTGTTACAATTACTTTTGAGCCAAAACCTATTCTTGTAAGGAACATTTTCATCTGTGCAGGTGTTGTGTTCTGTGCCTCATCAAGAATAATGAAAGCATTATCTAAAGTTCTGCCTCGCATGTAAGCTAAAGGTGCAACTTCTATAATTCCCTTTTCGCTGTTTGATATAAAGCTTTCAGCTCCCATAATCTGATATAAAGCATCATAAAGCGGTCTTAAGTAAGGATCTACCTTGCTCTGCAAATCTCCCGGCAAAAAGCCAAGATTCTCTCCCGCCTCAATTGCAGGTCTTGTAAGAATAATCTTGTTTACTTCGTTATTTTTAAGTGCTGTAATTGCCATTGCCATTGCAAGATATGTTTTACCTGTTCCTGCAGGACCTATACCAAAAACAATCATTCTTTCCCTTATTTGGTCAACATATTTCTTCTGACCCAATGTTTTAGGCTTAACAGGTTTTCCCATAACTGTGCGACATATAATATTATCATCTAAGTCCACAATGGCTGATTCTTTATTATCATAAGAGAGAGAAAGTGCATAATCTACATTCTGCTCTGTTATTGTATTTCCTCTTTTAGACAATTCAATCAACTGCTCAAAAACACTTCTGGCTCTTTTTGCTGCAACATCACTACCTATAATCTTTACCTGAGAATCTCTTGCAATAACTGTCACATGAAGTGTCCTCTCTATTTTTTTAATATTACCATCAAAACTGCCAAATACGTTTTTTTCATGTTCAGCAGGTATATTCATAATATTCTCAATTACGCTCATTTATACTGACTGTTTCCTCCTCTATTTTTTTTACGTCAATGTATGAAACTTTACCTATGGGTTTGTTATATGTTATTTTTCCACATAATGCATAGGAGTCCATAGTCTTTTTCATTTTAACATTTTTTTGTATTATTTTGTAGCCTTTTTGTTCTAATATTGCTAATTTATTGTTTAACTTAGATGATAAAACTTTTTCTGCCTGCTTTTTTGAATAATTTGCAGTTTTTATTGTATAATCTTTGCTTACATATTTGCCAAAGCCTATTGGAAAATAATAATTTTCAAAAAATTTTATTTTTGATTCGCTGTATTCAATATCTTTATTTTTTTTACTTTTAATATGCCATCTGTAGTTTTTTATAAAAGGGATGTAATAGGTTTTAGAGGAATTATATATTTTATATTTATGTTTAACAGGAATTTGGTCATTATAATTAAATTTAATTTTCCCTAAAATATCTCCGTCAGAGCCGGTAATAACCGAGTAAAGCTTTTGACCTGATTCATCTGCAACGTCTGTAAC
>OGYL01001502.1_pt1 | contig 17914 bp, 14 predicted proteins | sample 1576541 | NCBI WGS metagenome assembly OGYL01 (sample SAMEA3541551, study PRJEB24748) | human gut metagenome | biome: human gut; feature: human-associated habitat; material: faeces | place: China | collected 2012 | reverse complement strand
CGGTCTGAAATCAGCCGGTTGATCTCGATAATGTGGTGGCAGAGCTTTGTACTCGCCTTTTTGATAAAGTTGATTCCGTCATTTGAAAGCTGCTGCATACTGGAAGCCGGGATGATCTCTGGCATTGAAAGCAGCCCTCGATACTCCATTCGCATGATGTCATTTATTTTCCGGTAGTTGCGCTCAATGGCGGTGCGGATGATACATAGATTACGAATGATGCGGGCATTTTTAACCTGTTCAAGCCGGTTGTATATCTCTATCTTCGGCGGCTCGTGTTCATTTTGAAAAATGCGGAGCGGGACGCCGATCAGGTATGCTACCTTTGACACAAGCTCATAGGTGCTGTCTTTGTAGGCAATCTGCTCTCCGGCATATTCGACTCCATTCAACATGACTGAATTGCCCATGATCTACTCCTTTCTCGTAGGGGAGTTACGCGGTCATTACATTGTCCGTCCACATCTCACACTGGCTCATGACAGTCTGGACAGCATCATCCATACCCTCTGGCGGATATTTGTGTTTTTTCAGCAACCTTTTGACCAAGCGGCGCATTCCAGCTCTTGCGCTCTCTTTCTTTTGCCAGTCTATTGTCTGGTTTTTGCGAAGCAAATCTGTCAGCTCTTTCGTGATAGCAATAAGCTCATCATGCTCGTAAAAGTCCTTGATTGCTTGCGGCTTCGTGAGAGCATCATAGAAAGCAAGTTCGTCCGCTGTCAATCCGAGTTTTTCACCCTCGGCGGCAGCAGCGGCAATGTCTTTCGCCAGCTTGAGTAATTCTTGAATGACTTCCTCGTTGGTCAGCATTCCGTTCAAATAACGGTTCATTGCGCTCTGAATGATTTCGGAGAACTTCTCAGACTTGACGATATTTGTTCGACGGTAAACAGAGACCTGTTCGGAAATCAGTTTTTTCAGGAGTTCGACTGCAAGATTCTTCTCCTTCATGTTTGCCACTTCTTCAAGGAACTTCGGATCGAACAACGAAAACTCAGTCTGGACATCGGAGAAGAGGTTGATAACGCCTTCGCTCTTGATGCTGTGCTTCAAAAGCTCGTTAATGCGCTCATTTACTTCCGGAAGCGTAAACTTCTTTCCGGTACCGCCTGAAACCAAGCGCACGGTCATTGTTCTTACGGACTCGAAGAAAGCCGCCTCCATGCGAGTTTGCTCGTCTACCAAGCTGCTGCACAGCGAAAGTGCCTGCTTGAGAAGTAGCGCTTCTTTGATAAACACATTCTGTGTCTTCTCATTGTCGGGAAGATCGTACTCTGCAACACTCTTGCCGAGTATGAAGTTCACGCCGCCGCTGATAAGCTTTGCACGGTCGAGGTCGCTTCCGGTCATGAATTTCTCATAACTGAATCCGTGGAACAAATCTCTACAAATAGAGAGCTTTTCAAGGAACTTCGGATATGCAGCCTTGCTTACATCTGTATCACCATAGTTCTTCTTGTCTCTGGCAGTATAGTCGTTCATTGCCTGTTTCAGTGCAGCCGCAATACCGACGTAATCAACAACCAAACCGCCTTCTTTATCTTTGAAGACACGATTGACGCGGGCGATAGCTTGCATCAGGTTGTGTCCAGCCATCGGCTTATAGACATACATCGTAGCAAGGGAGGGAACATCAAAGCCGGTCAGCCACATATCCACGACGATAGCGATTTTCAGCGGAGAGTTATTGTCTTTGAATTTCCGCGCCATATCGTCCTTATGCGCTTTATTGCCGATAATCTCACGCCATTCTTCTGGATCATTATTGCCTTGCGTCATGACCACTGCAATCTTTTCCGTCCACGCCGGGCGTAGCTCAAGAATGCGCTTATAAATCTTCATTGCTATGGGACGCGAATAAGCAACGATCATCGCCTTGCCGGTCAGGATATTCTCGCGGTAATTCTCGTAATGATCAAGAATGTCATTTACCAAGGAGTTGATCGTCTGGTCGGCACCGAGGATTGCTTCCATCTGACCAAGTTCCTTTTTGCTCTTTTCAATGACATACGGATCGGCGTTGTCAGCCATAATGTCATACTCATTATCGATCAGATGGAGGGTGTTCTCGTCGAGTTTCAGGTGAATAACGCGGCTTTCGTAATAGACGGGTCTTGTAGCTCCGTCTTCAACTGCCTGTGTCATATCATAGATGTCGATGTAATCACCGAAGACCTCTCGTGTACTGCGGTCTTTTGTGGAGATCGGTGTTCCGGTGAATCCAATGTAGGTCGCATTAGGAAGCGTGTCTCTTATAATGCGGGCAGTGCCGATAACGGTTTTCGCCTCGACTTCGCCGTTGTCCTTCTGCTTGACCACAACCTTCTCATTGAGACCATATTGCCCGCGATGCGCTTCATCAGCCATCACGATAATGTTCCGGCGTTCCGAAAGAGCTTCGTTGCCTTCTTCAAACTTCTGCATGGTCGTGAAGATTATGCCGTTTGCCTGTCTGTTTGCAAGCAGTTCTTTCAGATTCTTGCGGCTCTCAGCGTGCTGCGGCGTTTGCCGGAGGAAGTCCTTGCAGCGGGCGAATTGTCCGTAAAGCTGGTCGTCCAGATCGTTACGGTCGGTAATGACAACGATAGTGGGGCTTTCTAACGCTTCTTGCAGATAATGAGCATAGAAGACCATAGACAGCGATTTTCCGCTGCCCTGTGTATGCCAGAAGACGCCACCCTTACCGTCCGTCACGGTTGCGTGTTTTGTAGACTCAATCGCTTTTTTGACTGCGAAATACTGATGATACCCGGCGAGTATCTTGAAAGTATTCTGTCCATCCACATTAAAGCAGATGAAGTTTTTCACGATGTCAATGAAGCGGGTCTTCTCAAACAGTCCTACAAAGAATGTGTCAAATGATGCGTGTTGCGTATTCTCATAGCTGCCGTCTGTTGTTTTCCACTCCATAAATCGGTCTTCGCCGGACGTGATTGTACCAGCCTTTGAAGTGGTCAAGTCGCTCATGACACATACCGCATTATAAATGAACATAGAGGGGATCTCATACATATAGTTCCGGAGCTGGCGGTATGCTGCGGAAGCGTCGGTTTCTTCGCGGGACGGAGACTTCAACTCCACAATGACGAGTGGGAGACCATTGACAAAGAGAATCACATCTGGTCTTTTTTCGGAGTTCTCAATGAAAGTCCATTGATTCGCAACTGTGAACTCGTTACTGGCAGGATTTTTGAAGTCTACAAGGTAAACAAGGGTAGAGCGTTCTTCACCCTTGTCATAGTATTTTACCGGGACTCCGTTTTGGAGGTAGTCCATAAAGACCATGTTCTTCTGCAAAAGCGTTCCGGTTTCAAAGTTCTTGAGCTTATAGATTGCCTCCGTCAGAGCGTTCATAGGCAGGCTCTTGTTGATCCGCTGCAAGGAAGGTAGCAGAACATCCTCGTAAAGCGGCGAGTGATAATCGCGCTCCACATCCGGTCCATAGATATAGTTATAGCCCAGTTCTTCATTGAGAAGCTGCAAGACAGCGTTCTCGTAATTTGATTCTGTAAAATATCCTGCCATAGTTTGTCACTCCCTTTTTACGCCAGACTCGCCCCGAACTGATCCAGCGTGTTTTCTGCATCTCTGTCAGTGACGGGCTTATTCATCGCTTTTTCAATTAGGTTGAGAAGGCTTTTTGCTCTGTCGATGAAATAGCCATTGAAGTCATCTGCCTTCAATTCTGCATAGTTGATAAAGTGCGATTCCACCCGTGCTTGCAACTCATTCTCGGTCAGTCCATCAACCTTCTTTAGAATTGCCCCCAGATACTCACTCGGCGCATTTCCGCCAATCGAGCGGTTGGTGGCTGGAAGAATCGGGGTCTTGTTAATGATGGAATTATACCGTTCGCGCTTGATACCCAGTTTCTCGCAATATGCTTCCGGGAAGATGTGGTGAATGTCCGGAGACTCAAGCATACTGTTCACAATGTCAATCGTCGTGTTGTTCATAAAATCACGGCATTTCTCCTTGTAGAGAAGAGCCATAATTCCCTTATATGCCGCACTCAAACGGGTTTGAAGGGTCAGCAGCCGCGTAGAAGAAAAGACTGCGCTGTTGATCGTGTGCATTGCATTCGGACGCCCGTTAACCTCTTCAACCATGTCCTCGATGTCGTAGGCATATCGGGTTTCGTTCGCACCGCCATACATCTCACCCAAAATCCCGCACCAATACCACCGAGAAAGAGTTTTGATTGTGTTTGGCTCATTGCATTTGGATTTTCCGAGAACAGCGCAGATTGCCGCAAGTGGAATCAACTGCGTTGTATAGGGCAAATCTCTTTGACGGAAAACGCACTGATCACGAAGAAGAAACTCCTTTGCGATTTTGAACCCAGACAGCACTGTATCCCGGTTCGCTATGTACGATTCATAAGGAAGTCCCAGAACATCTTTCTTTTTGCAGGAGATTGTGTTTGTCTTTCCAGACTGCTTGTTCAAATAGCTTGTATAGAGACAAACCGTTGTCAGGAAGGTAGTCTCATCAATCCCATCGAACAGGTCTGTTCTCAGCGTGTCACCGAAACCGCAAATTGTATTTCGACACTGCACCCAGTCTTTTCTCAGGTCAAAGTCTCTTGTGGCATAAGTTGCGGTAACAAGCTCAAACACCGTGAGAGGAACACCACCGGTATTGACGTTCTCAAACACCTTGCACACTGCCTCTCGCGGCGTGGACTTGTCCAGCGTAATCACAGGCAGCTTATACCCGGAAATTGTATTCAGCACATCCGCCTGAAAACGCTTGAACTCGTCCATTGCCTCCGGCTTCATTCCATAGTGCGTCATGTAGCCCATGAACCAGTCCATAACGGCGTTGCTATCGAACACAATATTGACCGGGAACAGCTTATTCTCGTATTCATATTCTCTGGTTGAGAGGTCGAGCTTCACATCACGGTCAAAGTTTTCTTTGATCTTGCGGTCTTCCGGAATAGACAAGACTGCATCAAAACGATCCTCATCATCGTCAAGGCACTTCTCCATTGAGAGATAGTAATAACGCTTAATAGCCTTGCCTTTTTCTGTTTTGGTCGAGACCGGCTCTTTAGAGGATGTTGCCTGATAGATGGAAGTAAGTCGCTGCTGTCCATCAAGAATCAAATGCTCCGGCTTTACTGAGACGCCTTTTACGCCCGTAATTGTGCGGTATTTGAATTGAATGTCCGGATTGCCGTATTGCAGCCGCATAATGGCACCCATAGGGTAGCCCTGCGACAAACTGGCGATAATTCCTCTAATTCGGTTATCATCCCAAGTCCAGTCGCGCTGAAACTCCGGCAACTGCATTGAGCCGGACTTAACCTCCGCTAAAAGCTGACTTAGGTTTGTATCAAGAGATTGTGGTGAAATAATCACGTCAGCGCCTCCTTCATTGAGTTTTACTAATCGGATGAGCCCAGTCTGCTTTCCAAATCTGAAATATCGCTGCGGATGGAAGAGATGTCTGACTCAATATCGTCAATCCGCTCGGATAAAGACTCCTGCTGACTCTGAATGTACTCTATCTGTGAGTATAAGCCACGCACTGCCAGAATCAGTTCTACCATCAGCCCTTTGTCATCAAGGGAGAGAAGGCGATCTTTTTCAGCCTGTATCTTTTCCGCCTCATGTTGAAGCCGCTCTTTCTCGCGAACTGCTTCTGCTGCGGCTTTCTCAAGACGAAGCCGTTCCTTTTCAAGCCGCTTTTTCTGACGCTCATCTTTACTTCTTTTCAAGCTCTCCTGAACTTTATCAAACATGGTATATCCTCCATATCAGGTAAACGATAATTTAGCGGCTTAGATGTCGAGGCCAGAAACATCCAACTCGCCAGACATCAGCCTCGGTAACAGTGCCTCCCTCAGTTCGGCAAGTTTATCATTTTCAAGTAAATTTACTTGGTACTGTTTCATGAGCTGTCCAACAAGGGTCTCGAACTTCAAAAGAGTCTCATTATCCGGGATTAGAATTGGTACTTTATTCATGTCACCTTGAGTTATAAGTGGTTGAGTTGAACCACGATTCATAGCCCGGTAATCGATTCTTTGAAGAATCTGAAAAGTGTACTCGTAGAAGGCACTTGTGATAACCAACGTGTTGTCGGAAGCCCAGCAAGGCGAATTGAAACGCTGAACCACACCATGTGTTCCCACTCTGCCAGTAACAAGTATTTTGTCAGTATGGTTAGCCTCGGTAGTATATCCCATTACCGAAGCCGCTCCAACAATCGGAATGATTGCGTTATCTGTTTTTTCTGCTGATTTGACTGGAGGACGCTTTCCACTCGTAATATCAGCAATGCCAGCCAATGTACCTTGTTTCCAAGAGGGAGGACATGAGCCGTCCGACAGGATAAAGTCCTCAAACCACGCCTGATATATTGAAGATGCTTGCTCCAGCAAATTATCGTTTACCTTTTCGTTTGCAATAATCTTTGCATCAATAGAGGAAAGAATTGCAGCTATCACTTTCTGCTCTTGAATCTCTGGACACCGGATAACACATTTCATCAATTCTGGCTGGCGCAAGCCAATTACGGTCGTACCAGTGGCACGTCCATCCAATTCGCTTTGAAATTCAGGGGTAGTCATGTAGTAATAGATAAAACGTGCATCGTATTCAGGCTTAATTCTGACACAGAATAGACGTTGACTAAGAACAATCTTCTCGTCGCTATCCCAGAAGAAAATCTGTCCAAATGGAGCCTCTGATGTAATGAGAATATCGCCGCGCTGAACTTCATCCTTCATCCACTTTCGATACAACGATTCGTCAATATATCTGATAGTTTCAGCCTGAACGATGCGTCCGGTTTTGATGTTTTTCGCAGATAAAGCTCTATATCCTTGTTTGCACCAATCACCACCAAGTTTTTTGGGCGTCTTGCCTCGATAATCAATAACAAGCTCTGTGATTTCACCAAGCGCGAAGTGGTTCCACTCAGATGTCATATCCAATCGCCCCCAAACGTTCTTTGATCTGAGCTTCAAGCTCATGAGACTTAGTGAAAAGCTCAGACAGTTCAGAAGTCAGACGCCCCATTTTCTCTTCAAACGGCTCACCGTCATCTTCCTGTTCCTCAATACCAACATAGCGTCCCGGAGTGAGAATGTAATCCTGCTTTGCAATGTCCTGCGTAGTAACAACCGCACAGAAGCCCTTTTCATCTTCAAGTGTTCCTTCAACAAAGGCGTTGTAGGTGTCAGCGATTTTCTTGATGTCTTCATCCGTCAGCTCACGCAGCTTCCGCGTAACCATAGTGCCGAGCTTCCGTGCGTCGATGAATAGCGTCTTGCCCTTCTGCTTCTTGTTCTTTGCAAGGAACCAAAGTGATACCGGAATCTGCGTCGTGTAGAATAACTGCGTCGGCATTGCGACGATACAGTCTACAAGGTCAGCGTTAATAATGTTTTTGCGGATTTCGCCTTCACCGCCGGACTGCGAGGAAAGCGAACCATTTGCAAGCACCATACCGATACGTCCATTCGGGGCGAGATGCCAGATCATGTGCTGCAACCATGCAAAGTTGGCGTTGCCAGCAGGAGGCGTACCATACTGCCAACGGACATCATCAACGAGTTTATCTGCACCCCAGCCGGAGAGATTGAAGGGCGGATTTGCCATAATGAAGTCTGCCTTGAGCTGAGGGTGGCAATCGTTAAAGAACGTGTCCGCATTAAACTTGCCGAGGTCGGCTTCAATACCGCGAATGGCAAGATTCATCTGCGCCATCTTCCATGTGGTCGGGTTGGAGTCCTGACCAAAAACGGAAATCTTGTTGATGTTGCCGCCGTGATTCTCGATGAACTTTGCGGACTGAACAAACATACCGCCAGAGCCGCAGCACGGGTCATAAACACGTCCATTAAACGGCTGCAACACCTCAACAAGGGTACGCACAACACAAGAGGGAGTATAGAACTCACCAGCAAGTTTGCCTTCTTGCTCGGCAAACTTGGAGAGGCAATATTCGTATGTGCGACCAAGAATGTCCTTGCTGTTTCCATGCTCGATCATCTGAATATTGGTGAAGAGATCAACCACTTCACCAAGACGCCGCTTGTCCAGCTCTGGACGGGCGAAGTTCTTAGGAAGAATATCTTTGAGACGCTTGTTTTCTTTCTCAATACTGCGCATTGCATCATCAATCACCGTGCCAATTTCCGGCGTGTGAGCGGCAGCAGCAATCGCGCTCCATCGTGCATTCTCAGGGACAAAGAAGATGTTTTCGGCAGTGTATTCGTCCTGGTCTTCTTCAAATCCATCGCCTTCTTCAACCAGTTCCTTGTACTTTGCCTCGAAGCGATCAGAAATGTATTTCAAGAAAATCAATCCGAGGACGACGGACTTGTATTCGGATGCGTCGATGTTTCCGCGCAGGACGCAAGCCGCGTCCCAGATTTGTTTTTCAAAACCAATATTGCTCGTAGTTACCTCAGACATAAAAACCTCCTATATATCTTTTGCAATCATATTCATTACATTGTAGTCAGAATCGCAGTTGTTCATGGTTTCTTAAATATAGTGCAATCTAACATCGAACCATATCTTCAGTGAAACTGCCTAAAATATATCTTTGCATTCAACGGTATGTTTATATAATTGTATCAGCTTTAGGCGGTGAATGCAAGGAATTGGAGAAATATGTGACTTTGCATCTTGAATCTTCTGTGTTCCAAAAGACCAGTTGAGCCTTCCCCATTTCTCTGCTACAATAGCCATAAAAGAAACACACAGCGGAGGTTTTCCCATGATCCGTGAAATCTGCAAAGATGAATTCTTTTTATCTCAAAAGTCAGACCCTGCCACGGCTGACGATTTGGCAATCGCGGAGGACTTATTGGACACGCTGGCCGCGCACAAGGAAGGCTGCGTGGGCATGGCGGCGAATATGATTGGCGTCAACAAGCGCATCATCGCGTTCGACAACATTGGTACATACATAGTCATGTTCAACCCCGTGATCGTCAAAAAATCCGCGCCGTATGACGCGGAGGAGGGCTGCCTGTCCCTGACCGGCACGCGGAAAACGAAGCGGTTTCAAACCATCAAGGTGCAGTGGCAGAACGAGCAGTTCCAGACGCGCATCCGGACATTCACCGGCTGGACGGCGCAGATCATTCAGCATGAAATTGACCATTGTGAGGGGATTTTGATATGATTTTGTATTTTTCCGGCACTGGAAACAGCAAATATGTCGCCAAGCGAATCGCAGACGCGCTGGGCGATGCGCTTGTGAATCTGAACGACCGCATCAAGGCTTCCGACACTTCGCCCGTCGAAACCGGCGAACGCCTGCCGGAGGCGTCCGGAGCGCCAAGCTTCATCTTTTCAAGCTTCAGCGCCGTGACGGCTCCGTCTTTTCCGATTATCTCGACAGGAGAGGCGAGAAGATGAAGCTTCACGCCCTCGTTTAGTGCGTCCTCGATCTCCTCGGGATCTGCCTTGAGCTCGTCTCTTCCGCGCCTGTAAATGAGCGTGACTTCCTTTGCGCCCAGCCTTATCGCACTGCGCGCAACGTCAACCGAAACGTTGCCGCCGCCGATCACGGCAACACGCTCGCCGAGCTTAACGTGCTTGCCGGTAAGCGTTGAGCGCAGAAAATCAATGCCGCCGTAAACGCCGTCAAGCTCCTCACCGGGAATGCCGATCGGAGCGCTTTTCTGTGCACCGATGGCCATGTAAAACGCCTTGTATCCCTCAACTCTCAGCTCGTTGAGGCTTATGTCTCTGCCGACCTCAATTCCGGTTTTAAACTCAACTCCAAGCTCTTTTAAAACCTCGATCTCGGACAGAACAACGTCCTTTTCAAGCCTGAATGTCGGGATGCCCATGGTCATCATGCCGCCGAGAGTGTTTTCTTTCTCGAAAACTGTCACGGGATAGCCCTTTACCGCGAGGTAATACGCGCAGCTCAGTCCGGCAGGACCGGCTCCGATGACCGCGATCTTCTGCGGATACATTTTGCCGATCTGGTTGACCATCTTGGGAACAAATCTGTGCTCGGCTTTCATGTCCTGCTCGGCAATGAATTTTTTTATATCGTCTATCGCTATCGGATCGTCAATATCGCCGCGAGTGCAGGCGTCCTCGCAGAATTTCGGGCACACTCGACCGCATATGGCAGGGAAGGGGTTTTCCTTTTTTATAAGCTCAAGCGCTTCCTGATATCTGCCCAGGGCGGCGAGCTTTATGTATCCCTGAACGGCGATGTGGGCCGGGCAGTTTGTCTTGCACGGCGCCGTGCCGGTCTCAACGACGTTTTCGCGATTTTCGCGCCAGTCCTCGTTCCAGTGCTCCTTTGTCCAGATCTTATCGTCCGGAGTTTCGGATTTCCTGATATTAAGCGGCTGCGTTGAGCAAAGCTTCTGGCCGAGGCGCAGCGCGTTCATCTGGCAGTTTTCAACACACTGGCCGCAGGCAACGCATTTTTCTTTGTCCACCTGCGCGCGATAGTTGGATTTCATGATCGTCGGATCGTTGAAAAGCCGTCCACCGCGCAGCGACAGGCAGGAGCACTCGCAGCAATTGCATATGCCGGATACCTCGCCGGTGCCGTCCGTGTTTGAAAGCTCGTGTATAAGTCCGTTTTCCTCGGCCCTTTTGAGTATCTCATAAGCTTCCTCTTTGCTTATCTCTCTGCCGTGGCCGGTTTTAACGTGGAAGTCGGCCGCCTTGTTGAGCATGATGCACATATCCTCTTCAAGGTGACCGCAGCCCTCGCCCATTATCCTGCGAGTGCGTCGGCACGAGCATGCGGTAACGGCGATCTTCCACGCGTTATCTATGTATTTGCTCAGCTGATCGGATGAAACTGCGTGACGATTGAGGTCGATTGCCTTCTGCACCGGAATTACACGCATAACGCCCATACCGCGCGGCAGGTTCGGAGTCATTAGCTTCATGTTTTTCAGTGTGTATTCGTCAAAGCACCTGGCTATCTCGGGGTGAGCTTCGACCTGCTCCTTGTTTCCTACCATCATTTCCATTATGCCCGGGACCCAGCAGGGCAGGGTGTAGTAGTCGCGGCCGTCATCGGGGCTCGTGTAAGTGACGACAACGCCCTCGTTTGCAAGCTCCCACAGAAGCTTTTTTGTAACCTCCGGCGGCTTGCCGCAGCGTTTAGCGATCTCGTCAAGCGTAAGACTGTGCCGCACCTTGCACGCAAGGGCTACGTCTGCCTGCTCGTCGGTCACTACCTCGGCCAGAATCCTGTACTCCGGATCACCGGGAACGTTTGGTATGCCGGTTCGTGCTTCGAGCGTGATCTTGTTTGCAAGCGCAAGAATTTTAGGTCTGAATGCCATAGTGTTGCTCCTTCCTTTACGTTAATGCACATCATGTACAAACACTCTTGCGTTAAGAATATCACGTTTAACTGATTTGTCAATGTTTTAGGAAAAATGTGCGCAAAATTTATATGATTTGTACATGCAATGGTGGAATACAATAGCCTGAGGTGATTCAATGCTTGGAATATCGCTGGCCATGCTTGTCGGCAGTGTGCTGCTTATGCTCAGACTTTCGCCGGGAGGGTCGTTCCCGAGTCCGCTTTCGCAGGAAGAGGAGAAAAAATATCTCACGCAGTGGCAAAATGGAGATATCTTCGCTCGTAACGTCCTTGTTGAGCACAATCTCCGCCTTGTTGCTCACATCATTAAAAAATATTATACGCAGACAAACGATATCGAAGACCTAATATCCATCGGAACTATAGGGCTTATAAAGGGGATAAATACCTATAAGCCCGATAAAGGCATCCGCCTTGCCACCTACGCTTCACGGTGCATAGAAAATGAGATACTAATGCATTTTCGCAGCCTTAAGAAGACGATGGGTGACGTCAGCCTTTCGGATGTGCTGGATACCGACGGAGAAGGGAACAACTTATCTCTTATGGATGTTCTGGCTCAGGACGATGAAATGAGCGAAAGAATCGGCGATATTGAGCTTTGCGGCCGGCTGCGCGGACTTGTTGACAGTGTCTTAAACGAGCGCGAAGCAAGAATAATACGCTTGAGGTACGGCCTTGCCGGCGCGGCTCCGATGACTCAGCGTGAAACCGCAAAAGTGTGCAGTATAAGCAGATCCTACGTCAGCAGACTTGAAAAGAAAGCGCTCGAAAAACTCAGGTCCGAGCTTGGCGATGACGCATACATATAATTATCTTGTGCAGGCCGAGCTTTTGTGATAGAATAACGTAAAAAACTCAGGGAGGTGAGCTCGGGTGCGTATTAAGAAAACTGTGTGGACGTTTTTCATGCTTATAATGGCGGCAACGTTGGTGCTGATAATTAACTCGCGCGTTCAGCTCACTTCTGAAGTCGTTGTCGGTGGGGCAGACTCCGTATTTGTCAAAACCAATGCGCTGACAGATCCTATGGCCGAGTACGAAAACTCAAGCAAAGCGTCTCTTGAAAAATACGCGGATCTTGAGTTCCCGGCGATCACCATAACCGAGTGGCAGTATGTGCTTATTAATAAAGATACGCCTATCAAGTCATACGCGCCCTCAGTCAGGCAGTTCGGCTCTGACGGACCGTATGTTGATAAACGCATAATCGACAGCTTATCCTCGCTTGTCGATGCGGCTAAGAAAGCAGGATTTGAGCCGTATATCAGCGTCGGATACAGGTCATATGCCGATCAGCAGCAGCTATTTAATGAAAAGGCATCGGAGCTGAGCCAAAACGGAGTGTATACATATGAAGAAGCCCAGCAGATAGCTGCAGAGATAGTTGCAAAGCCGGGCACAAGCGATCATCAGACCGGTCTTGCCGTAGATATTCTCGACAAAGAGTATGAAGTGCTAGATTACAGCAAGATGGATTCGAAGTTTTTTGATTGGCTCGACGCAAACTGCGCTCAGTTTGGCTTTATAAAGCGCTACCCGAGCAATAAGAAAAGCGTCACCGGTTGGGATGAACCATGGCACTACAGGTATGTGGGCAAAGAAGTGGCTGAGTTTATCATGAAAAACGGAATGTGCCTTGAAGAATTTGCTGCGCACTATAAATAACCGATAAATTGTGTGTGAGTATGCAAAAAATGCTTGCAATCACGATATATAGGTGGTATTATAATAAGGTAAGTTAGTTAGTATGCGAGAGTGGGTTCCAGCCCACTCTTTTTGTTGAGCATTTTGCGGATTATAAAAACAGGAGCTTTGTTATGAGCAAGATCAGTGATAAAGTCGAAGCGCTTGCGCGCCCGGTCATTGAGGAAGAGGGCTGCAAGCTGTGGAGTGTTGAGTATATTAAAGAAGCCGGAACGTGGTATTTGCGTATTTTTATTGATAAAGACGGCGGCGTCGGCATTGCCGACTGCGAAGCTATAAGCCGCAGGCTTGACCCGATACTTGATGAGGCCGATCCCATTCCGGAAAGCTATGTGTTCGAGGTCGGCTCGGCAGGAGCGGAGCGCGAGCTTAAGCGCCCGTCCGATTTTGAGCAGTTTATCGGCTCGGATGTCGAAGTTAAGCTATATCAGCCATATGAGGGCAGAAAAACTCTTGTCGGAACGCTCGAGGAATACAATGACGGAAATATCACCGTTTCGGGCGTTGAGCTTAAAAAGGAACAAATTGCGCAGGTCAGGCTGCATGTAACCATATAATAAAGAAGAGGTAAATTAAAAATGAATGCTGAATTTTTCTCTGCAATCGAAGATCTTGAAAAAGAAAAGGGAATACCCAGAGAATATATGTATGATAAAATCAAGCAGGCTATGCTTGCTGCGTTCCGCCGCGACAATCTCGAGTGTGCGGATAATGTCGATATTCTGCTTGACGAGGACAGAAAGCGCATCGAAATGTATGTAAACAAGGTTGCCGTCGAGCAGGTCGAGGAGCCTGCGCTCGAGATAGATCTTGAGGCAGCAAAGAAGATCACCAAGCGCGCAAAGCTTGGTGATACAATAAAGATCCCGGTTGAGACTAAAAAATTCGGACGTATTGCGGCTCAGGCTGCAAAGCAGGTGATCATCCAGGGCATCCGTGAGGCCGAGCGAGGCATAGTGTATGAGGAGTTTACATCCAAAGAGCATGAGATACTCACCGGTGTTGTTTCTCGTATAGAGCCGAGAACCGGCAGCGTTTCGATCCGCATCAGCTCCAATAGCGAGTATACCGAGGCGATGCTCTCTCCCAATGAGCGGATCAAGACCGAGCCCCTGAAGGAAGGCGACCGCATAAAGGTCTATGTCGTTGAAGTCAGAAATTCAACCAAGGGTCCTCAGGTTCTCATAAGCCGCACTCATCCCGGACTTGTCAAGCGACTGTTTGAGCTTGAAGTTCCCGAAATATTTGACGGAACGGTAGAGATAAAGTCCATCGCTCGCGAAGCCGGAAGCCGTACCAAGATGGCAGTGTGGTCAACCGATCCCGACGTCGATCCCATTGGTTCTTGCGTTGGTCCGAAGGGCGGCCGCGTTGCCAGCATAGTCGATGAGCTTGGCGGCGAGAAGATAGACATTATTAAATACAGCGAGATCCCTGAGGAATACATTGCCGCTGCGCTTGCGCCCAGCGAGGTCGTCAGCGTTACCATGCTTGAAGACGGCAAGAGCTGCCGCGTGATCGTTCCCGACAGTCAGCTTTCTCTCGCAATCGGCAAGGAAGGCCAGAACGCACGTCTTGCAGCGCGCCTGACGGGATTTAAGATCGACATAAAGCCCGAGTCGGAGGCATAAACGAAAGGAGGCAGCCGCAGTGCAGAAGAAAATACCGATGAGGCAGTGTTTAGGCTGCCGAGAAATGAAACCGAAGCGCGAGCTTATCCGTGCGGTCAAGTCGCCGGACGGGGAAGTAAGCCTTGATTTTAAGGGAAAAATGCCCGGCAGAGGCGCGTATCTGTGCCCTAACGGGGAGTGCCTGAAAAAAGCAATGAAGTCAAAAGCGCTTGAAAGAGCTTTCTCAACGCAGATCCCGGCGGAGATATACGACGCTCTCGAAAAGCAGATGGAGGCGAACCAATGAGAGAGAAAGCCTTGGATCTGCTTGGCCTTATGCGCAAGGCAAACGCTCTGCGCATCGGCGAAGAGGAAACGGGCGCCGCTGTCAGAGAGCACGAGGCAAAGCTCGTTTTGCTTGCGTCCGACGCATCGCCCAATGCGCGAAAGCGTGCATCGGGATATATGTACGGCAGCAAAGCGCCGCTGATAACGGTTCCGTTTACAAAGGAAGAGATATCTGAGCATGTCGGCAAGCCGGGCTGCTCAATGGCTGCTGTGTGCGATATCGGCTTTGCCGACGCACTTATGCAGAGACTGTGCGATATATCTCCCCAGGAATACGATGAAGCGGCACAGATCATACAAAGGCGAGCGCAGGAAAGCAAAAAGCGCAAAGACGACGTTCGGCAGAAAAACAAGAGGACAGGTAAAAGGAGGACTAATGCATGAGCATGATTAAATACAGAGTACACGAGGTAGCAAAAGACTTTAACACCACATCCAAGGTGATAACTCAGATATTAACGGATTATGCTACGACTCCTAAAAACCACATGCAGGTTCTTGAGAACAACGAGCTTGACGTTATATTTGAATATCTGACCCAGCATAATCAGGCCGAAAGTCTTGCGGATATATTTGCGTCCGCGCCGAAGGCCGGAGAGGCAAAGCCTGCCGAGAAAAAGCAGGAAAAGACCGCTGCTGCAAAGCCTGCCGAGAAAGCACACACCGCGCAGCAGCCGGCTCCCGAAAAGAAGGAAAAAGAGAATAAGCCGCATGTTCCGCGCCAGGTAGCGGAGAAGCGCGTTGTCGATACCCGAGGCAGCGCAGCGGTGAACATAGCCAAGTATGACGAGAAGTTCGACAACATGGCCGGCGACAAGAGCCGCAACCGTGACCGCGACCGCAAAGGCGGCAAGGAGAAGATCGTCAACAAGGCAAAGCAGCGCCAGCAGGGTCAGGCAGCATCGGCAAAGCGCCGTCAGGAAGAGCGCGATAAGATGCAGAAGCTCCAGCTTGAGATCGCTAAGAAGCAGCAGCTCAAGGTCATGATTCCCGATGAGATCAACGTCGGCGAGCTTGCCGCAAGAATGAAGAAGTCTGCCGGCGAGGTCATAAAGCGCCTTATAAAGCTCGGTGTTTTTGCATCCGTTTCCGACGTTGTCGATTACGACACTGCGGCACTGGTTGCAATGGAATTCGGCTGCAAGGTCGAAAAGGAAGTCGTTGTGACCGTCGAAGAGAAGCTTATAGACGATCATGAAGACAGCGCAGACGAGCTCGTCGGCCGTGCTCCGGTCGTTGTTGTTATGGGTCACGTCGACCACGGCAAGACCTCACTGCTTGACTATATCCGCCATGCAAACGTTGCATCCGGTGAGGCGGGCGGCATAACCCAGCATATCGGCGCATATACCGTTGAAATCAACGGCAGTCCCATAACCTTCCTGGATACTCCGGGCCATGAGGCATTTACATCCATGCGTGCGCGCGGCGCAATGGTCACCGATATCGCAATACTCGTTGTTGCTGCCGACGACGGCATTATGCCGCAGACCATTGAGAGCATTAACCACGCCAAGGCAGCCGGCATTCCGCTTGTTGTCGCTATCAACAAGATGGACACGGTCGGCGCAAACCCCGAGCGTATTAAGCAGCAGCTTACCGAATATGATATAGTTCCCGAAGAATGGGGCGGTGATACGATCGTGTGCCCGATATCGGCCAAAACCGGCGAGGGCATAGATAATCTGCTCGAAAACCTCGTTATACTTGCAGAGGTTCAGGAACTCAAGGCCAACCCCAACCGCGCCGCGTCCGGTGCTGTGGTCGAGGCGCGCCTTGACAAGGGCCGCGGCCCGATCGCAACGCTGCTCGTCCAGAACGGCACGCTCCATCAGGGCGACATCATCATCGCCGGCACGGCCGTCGGCCGCGTGCGCGCGATGATGAGCGACAAGGGCCAGAAGCTCACCACCGCGGGCCCCAGCGTGCCTGTGGAGATTACGGGCCTTGGCGAAGTGCCCGAGGCCGGCGCACACTTCAACGCCGTCGCCGACGAGCGCCTTGCCCGCGAGCTCGTGGAGCAGCGCAAGGAAGAGGAAAAGCGCAAGGCCAACGCCCCCATCACGAAGGTCTCGCTCGAGGACCTGTTCAGCCAGATCCAGGCGGGCGAAATGAAGAACCTCAACATCATTGTCAAGGCGGACGTCATGGGCTCGGTCGAGGCTGTCAAGGCGTCGCTTGAGAAGATCTCCAACGACGAGGTCCGCGTGCGCGTCATCCACGGCGCGGTCGGCGCGATCAACGAGAGCGACGTCATGCTCGCGGCCACGTCCAACGCCATCATCGTCGGCTTCAACGTTCGTCCGGACGCCGCGGCGCGCGACAGCGCGGCCCGCAACCATGTCGACATGCGCATGTACCGTGTCATTTACGACGCCATCGACGAGATCGAGGCCGCTATGAAGGGTATGCTCGCGCCGAAGTTCCGCGAGGCCATCATCGGCCACGCCGAAATTCGCCAGACCTACAAAGTCTCGTCCGTCGGCACCGTCGCGGGCTGCTATGTCACCGACGGCAAGATCCAGCGCGCGTGCGACGTGCGTATCGTGCGCGACGGCATCGTCGTCCACGAGGGTCACCTCGCCTCGCTCCAGCGCTTCAAGGACTCCGTCAAGGAGGTCGCGCAGGGCTACGAGTGCGGCCTGAGCTTCGAAAAGTACAACGACATCAAGGTCGGCGATATCGTTGAAGCGTACGTTATGGAACAGATCGAGCAGTAAGACTTCAAAAATCTGCGAAGCGAATTTTTGAGTAGGATTCAGGCTGCGGCAGCGCACTCGCTGCGCTCGCATGTTTGCAGCCTGTAAAGTGTATTTCTGACGCGCAGGTCGTCAGAAATACAGATCAAGATTTTTGCGCCGTGCGCGGCGCAATGTTTAGAAGCCTTTCGGTAGGGGCGGGCGTTCGCC
>OGYL01001500.1_pt1 | contig 17944 bp, 16 predicted proteins | sample 1576541 | NCBI WGS metagenome assembly OGYL01 (sample SAMEA3541551, study PRJEB24748) | human gut metagenome | biome: human gut; feature: human-associated habitat; material: faeces | place: China | collected 2012 | reverse complement strand
CGAGTGTCCCGAATGTGGCGCAAGAATAGCCGGCGTTTGGTAGGGTGATGATATATAGATAATGCGCAACTGCAACTTTAAACAAGAGCGAAAAAACGGCATGTTTTTACATTTAAAAGTTAAAAGAAATAAAACAATAAACGGTTGTAACAGGAAATATAGGTAAAGAGCAGAAAAGATATGATATTTATGATGACCAAAAGTCTAAAAATATGATATCTGTTAAATTAAAATTCAGGCCTTCTTTACACTATAGCAAAGAAGGTTCGCTTGTATTCCAGCTGATTCACGAGCGTGCGGTTCGTCGAATCACGAGCAAATACAAGATTTATAATGATGAATGGGATGATTTTAACGGTCGTATCATACTTCCTGCAAAATCATCACCGCGTTATGAACATTTAAATCTCATACGGTTTAATGTCGAATGGGAACTCCAGCGGATGAAGGGTATAATAAAAAATTATGCCTTATCCGGACGTCAGTTGTCGCTGGACGATATGGTAGACATACTCTTGCCTGAGGACGATACCGGGCAGAGCGTCTTTAATTTTATTCATTACCAGATTGTCTACAAAAGGAAACTTGGCAAAATCAGGTCGAGCGAGACCTACAAGTCAACTCTTAACAGCTTTATGCGTTTCCGCAACGGGGTTGACCTGCCTTTCTCGATGATTGATTCAGAGCTGCTCGAACTTTACGAAGCCCAGATGCTGGGCCGTGGCCTCTCGCGCAACACTACGTCGTTTTACATGCGCATATTGCGCACCAACTATAAAATGGCGGTGGAGCGGGGACTCACTCACGACTGCCGTCCGTTTAAGCACGTTTATTGCGGAATGGACAAGACAATGAAGCGAAGCATCTCCTTCAGGGACATCAAGAAAATAAAGGAACTCGACCTGTCGAGAAAACCCGTCTGGGAGTATGCCCGCGACATGTTTATCTTCAGTTTCTGCACCAGGGGGATGTCCTTTGTCGATATGGCATATCTCAAGAAGAAAGACCTGCGCAACGGATACCTTACTTACCGGCGCAAGAAAACGGGACAGCTGCTCATCATTGAATGGACACGCCAGATGCAGGAAATACTTAACAAGTATAAGCCCAACAAAACCAAGTATCTGTTGCCCATAATAAAACGTGAGGACGGAAGCGAGCGACGGCAATACCAAAACCAGATGATGAAGATAAACAGGCACCTTAAAGAGGTGGCAGACATGGCTCATCTGTCGGTGCCGCTGTCGCTGTATTACAGTCGCCACAGCTGGGCAACGATAGCGCGCGGAAAAGACATTCCGCTCTCGGTAATCAGCGAAGGACTCGGACATGAGTCGGAAACAACCACCCAGATATATTTGGACTCGATAAAGTCGTATGAGGTTGACGAAGCCAATAGGAAAATTTTGAAGGGTCTTTGAAGTGATATTAAGGATGTTTTTAGGATAAATGACGATGAATGTTTGCGCTGGAAAATGTGAAACAAAATAATATAGGCAAATAAAACATCATGTCAGTAACATAAGGTTAAGACTGTAATCGCTAAATATTTGTGGACTTTGTATATTATATATTCCTAAATTTATTTATACGCAAAATATTCTCCTCATTTCATTCTTAGGCGAAGAATGATATAATCCTTGAAAAATTGAATTTGTTTCACGAAAAAGACCATCTCCTAACATGAGACGGTCTTTTGTTTGCAAAGGTACAAAAAATAAATTCTCATACAATTATTTTAACACTTTTATGTTGTTATTTCCTTAAAAGTGTTCGTTTGTTGACATTTTAGCAACAATAATTACAATTAAAAGTCTTTAAATATAAATGTTTCACGAAAATGACTATCTCATGTTAGGAGATAATCACTAAAAAAACTAGGTGATGAAAACTTTACGGATATGAGGTCATTTTGACGGAAGCGTTTTATGATGCTTGGAGAGAATGAGAGAACTTTTGACACGATAATCTATAACTGCTTATTATACTGTACTTTACAGGTGTAGGCAGGATTAGAGAATATACCTTGCTATAACCTATGACCAACAGCCAACATATTATTTGCGAAGACACAAAAGAACAAATTTACACATTTACGATAGGTGATAAGCCTCAATGGTTCGTGATGCGCGACCTTAAGCGCACTAACACAAAACTTCCGGCATATAAGATGCTGAGTGATATGAATTTTGAGATCTTTACACCTATGACATGGAAAGTGAGACTTGTCAACGGAAAGCGTGTTCCGCTGAAAGTGCCATTCATGCAAGATCTTTTGTTCGTACATGTGTCGCGTAGGATGCTTGACCCTGTGGTTGAGCGCGTAAGCACGCTGCAATACAGGTTTATGCGCGACGGACTGAGGACGCCCATGACAGTGAGAGACGCTGACATGGAGCGCTTTATTCGTGCCGTTGAGTCTGCCGATAATCCTAAATATTATGCTCCTGCTGATATAAAGCCGAGCATGATAGGCAAGACGGTGCGCATAATAGGCGGGCCGCTGAACGATTATGTTGGAAAGTTGCAGAAGATACAAGGTTCTAAAGTCAAACGTCTCTTCGTCAGTCTGTCAAACCTGCTGACCGCATCTGTTGAGGTTAACCCTGATTATATTCAGGTTCTGTAAGCAAATTTCATCACCGCAAATCACCCTTCTTTTTTCTTCTACAGCAACAAATTGTGCAACAAAGGGAAACCGAGGGGAAATTTATAATGATTTTTTATATCTGATTTTGAATTCAATTTGACAATCTCAATACACTTGTGTTTGTATGTCTGTCTCTAAAAAGAAAAAAGCAGAATGTTGCGGATGCAATGCCTGTGCAGAAATATGTCCTAAGCATTGTATTCGTATGACTGAAGATGCCAAAGGCTTTCTTTATCCTAAAGTAGATTCTGCAACCTGCATTGAATGTGGAGCATGCGAGAAAGTATGTCCTTTAAATACTTCCAACATATCGTTAAAAGCTCCTTTAAAGGCTTTTGCAGCCTTGAATAAAAACCGTCAGGAACATTTGGCAAGTTCTTCTGGTGGAGCAGCTTACATATTGTCGTCATATATTTTAGATAAAGGTGGGGTTGTCTATGGTTGCACCTCTGATGGAATAGATGTTCGCCATATTAGAGTGGAAAACCATTCTGATTTGTCTAAACTTCAAGGTTCCAAATATGTACAAAGTAATGTCTGCGGCTTGTTCAAGGATGTAAAGAACGACTTGAAAAGCGGAAAGCCGGTTTTGTTTATTGGTACTCCATGTCAAGTGGCAGGATTGAAAAATTATATAAAGCATATCCCGGAACACTTGTATCTTGTAGACTTAATCTGTCATGGCGTTCCTTCAAAAAAGATGCTGCATGATCATATAAAACATGTGGCAAAAGGACAAAATGTTCAACATATCTCTTTCCGTAAAGGAAATGATTATAGACTTTCGGTTAAAGCTGATAAATTTAGCTACGAAGTAAGCCTATGGGAGACACCATATAAAGATTTATATCTAAAAGGATTTTTTGAGGGAATGATTAGCAGACCTAGCTGTTATCAATGTCCTTTCGCATGTCCTTCAAGAGTATCTGATGTTACTATTGGTGATTTTTGGGGATTAAAAAATGCAGAACTTCTTCCAAAAGAATCAAAAGATGGCGTAAGTCTGCTTTTACCGATGACGGATAAAGGACTGAACCTGATACATGCTGTAGAAGACAATATGTATATTTGTGAACGAAGTGTTGATGAAGCCGTAAATGGAAATACCCAATTAAGACATCCGTCTCTTCAAGGCCGTAGGTCACGTTTGTTTAATATTTTATATCCGATATTATCATTCGATACGGCTATGAATATTGTCTTGGCTGACCATAAGGCAATTTGGAAACTCAAAAACCGTAATTATTAATAATGTCCGTAGAAACAAATAAAAGAATAGTCAAAAATACGATATTCCTGTATATTAGGACTTTCGTGTCGATGATTATTTCGCTCTATACATCCCGTAAAATTCTCGAAGCCTTAGGAGTATCAGATTTTGGTATCTATAATGTTGTGGGTGGTGTAATCACCATGCTTACGTTCATGAATAGTTCTATGTCTGTAGCTACACAACGTTTTCTTACGGTTGAATTAGGCAGAAAAGATAAAGGCAATTACAATCGCATTTTTAACATGGCTGTGCTGATACATTTAGGTCTCGCAGCCTTGGTCTTAATAGCAGCAGAAACTGTAGGTTTATGGTTCGTCAATACCTATTTGAATATCCCTGCCGGACGTATGTCCGCAGCAAACTGGGTGTATCAGGCTTCTGTGCTTTCTATCATACTCAGTATATTGCAGACTCCTTATCATGCGTCAATAGTCTCGCATGAACACATGCATATTTATGCTTATGTAGGTCTTGGAGAATCATTCGGAAAACTATTCCTTGTATTGTTGCTAGTTGTTTATCCTTATGATCGCCTTATATTTTGGGGATTCATAATGTTTTTCTTCCAATTCTTAATAGCGATCATTTACCGTGTATATTGCATCCGGCAATTTTCTGAATGTAAATTACACTTGAAATGGGACAGCTCTATCTTCAATTCAATGTTGAAATTTACAGGCTGGAATATGTTTGGAACAGTTGCCTGGTTACTTAAAGACCAAGGAGTAAACGTTTTGATAAATATATTTGGTGGCCCTGTCGCTAATGCTGCTAGAGGTGTTTCCGGACAGATTTCTGGCGCAGTTCAGGGACTTGCGAGTGGATTCCAAAGTGCTGTAAATCCTCAACTTACTAAGAGATATGCTGCTAATGATTCTGAAGCTACATGTCGGTTACTATGCGAAAGTTCTAAAATATCATATTTTCTTCTGTTTATCATAGTTTTACCAGTAATTATGGAAACTGATTTCATTTTAGAATTATGGTTGGTTGAGGTTCCTACATTTGCACCTTTATTTACACAGATTATTCTCATAGAGGCTTTATTAAATACTTTGGGACGTCCTATGGTTACTTCACTTATGGCCACAGGAAATATAAAATGGTATGAGATTATAGTAGGAACATCGTTACTATTCATTATTCCAGTAGCATATTTATTTTTAAAGGTTGATTTTCCCATAGAAACGGCATTAATAGTTTCTGCTTTATTCATTCTTTTAGGAGATGTCTTGAGGATAATATTTTGTAAAAGGCTATTAGGACTATCGTTACGAATGTATTATTTGAAAGTAGTGTTACCGATTTTTATTGTAACAACTCTGTCATTAATATTGCCATTGCTGATTCATTATAGCCTGTCTGAGGGATGGTTGAGGTTTATTATTTCAACCATTGTTTCTTGTGCAATTGTGGCAGTCTTGACTTATGCCATAGGTTTATCTACTACGGAACGCAATTTTATAATGACAGGTATCATATTAAGAATAAAAAAATATTTCCATCATACACATTAATTTATTTATGAAGAAAGTAGGTATAATAACATTTCATGCTTCACATAATTACGGTTCTATGCTTCAAGCATACGCTTTGCAACAAGTTGTTTTGAGTATGGGATATGATTGCGAGATAATTAATTTTAGAAGCGTTGCCCAAAAAGAGCAATATAAGCCTATATTTATGGTAGGAACGTTGTATGGCAAATGTGTGCGCTTTATAATTCAAGCTACGTATGCATTAGGAATATTAAAGAAGCATTGGTTATTTGAAAGGTTTTTAAAAGAAGAGCTAATTTTATCAAAAAAGGAATATACAACGTTGAAAGAGTTGGAAAATGAAAATTTCAACTACGACTATTATATATCGGGAAGTGATCAAATTTGGAATACGTATACTATTGATTTTAGTTATGCTTATTTTTTACCTTTTGTTAAATATGGAAAACGAATAGCCTATGCTCCCAGTATGGGACCCCATCTAGGTATTGATAAGTTTGGAAATCTTGATAGAATTTCAGATTTACTAACAAAATATGATGCTCTTAGTATTCGGGAAGCTGTTGGCTCTAAATATATAGAAAGTCTTATAAATAAGCCTGTTACGACTGTATTGGATCCAACATTATTGCTTGATTCTCAAATATATAATAAGCTGATTTGCAATAAACCATTAATTAAAGGAGAATATATTTTTATCTATTCTCCGAATTATAATGAACGTGTATATGAAATGGCTTATAAATTAGGTAAAAAGTATAACCAAAAGGTTGTCATTTCACAAGGGCTCAGAACAAAGGAAGAAATGTTGAAATGGGGTAGGAAACTCAAAATATATGCAGCAGTCGGTCCTAAGGAATTTCTTAACTTGTGTAAGAATGCTTCTATTATTTGTTGCGATTCTTTTCATGCGGTAGTATTTTCTATTCTTTTCAAAAAATGTTTTTTTGTACTTGATGGAATGAGGGATAATCGTATCTCAAATCTGTTACAAATATCACAATTAGAAAGTCGAAGTTTTTCTTTATCAGATAACTATTTATCAGCCTCCTTACATATAGATTATACAAATGTTTTTAATAATTTGGAAATTGAACGAATGAAAAGTATAGAGTGGTTAAAAGATAATTTAATGAATGCAAATTAGTATTCAATTACTTCTGTTTATAATTCTGAGAATTATCTCTCATGTGAAGAAAATAATGTAATATTATAGTCGAGTCAACAAATTAAAAAATAGTTTTGTTTTTAATTTAAAATAGAGTACTTTATTTTATTGTGCTTCTTAAATATAAATTAATAAAATTAAAATTTATATTTTATATCTCTTTAGTGATAAAGAGACTTATACTTAAGTCTTAAAAGTTATTCTCTATATTATGAACATTTGAGTTCAAATAAAAATATTAGGTTAAATTAGAATGAAAAATATAAGATTGCGTTATTGGGGAGGACAAAATTTAGGAGACTATTTAAGTCCGTTTATAATAAGTAAATTATCTGGTCGGCCAATCAAAAAATACGAATATATTACTTCTGTAGATAAAAAAAATATAAATTTTAAAGATTATGTAAAGCTTAATTTAAAAAGGCTTAGACAAACTTTATTTTTTTTTGAAAGACATATTTTGAGTGTTGGTTCTATTATCATTTATTGTAACAAAAAAAGCCTAATATGGGGAAGCGGCTTTATGAATCAGAATGAACATATTACACATGGTGGAAAATTTCTTGCAGTAAGAGGAAAACTCACAAATAAAAAAATTGTTAATGATGGCTATGAAGGATGTAATGTGTTTGGAGATCCTGCTTTATTATTACCTCTGATTATAAAACCTTCTTTTGAAAAAAAGTACGATTTAGCTATAATACCTCATTGGAAAGAATATAAATATTTTAAACACAAATATGGCGAACGATTTAAAATTCTTGATATAAGAACTATAGATGTTGAATATTTCATAAAAGAATTAACATCATGTAAATATATACTGTCCTCTTCACTGCATGGAGTGATACTATCTCATGCATATAAGATACCGGCATTATGGATTAAACATGGATACATTGATACTGATGGTTTTAAATTTTACGATTATTTTTCATCAGTTGCTATTCCTTTTTATGATGGAATTGAAGATTTTGGTCAATATTTAGAGAATAATAATTGGAAATATTTGTTTGAAAAACATATTATAAATGCCTTACCACAAATAGATATTTCATTAATACAAAAAAAATTATTAGATGTTGCACCTTTTAAAGTATTGGGTAAATATAGAAATCAACAATAATAATTTTGATGTCTTTAATTTTCCTATAATAATTTTCAAAAGATTTAATACAATCGGATTTTTATTGCTAGTAGATAAGATAAAAATATATTCTATGTTCAAATATAATATTTAGATATCAATACAAAAACATCTCTTTGTGGTATTATTATTATAATTTGAACCATTTTTGTCAATTACTTTTAAGACAAGTGTTAGGTGATAAATATAATTTCTATGAAACATGCTTTTCTTATAATTGCACATAATGAGTTAAAAATACTAAATATACTCTTAACTATGTTGGATGATCCAAGAAATGATATCTATCTTCATTTAGATAAAAAATGGAAGCTAGATATTCAAGGCTTGTATTATCCTCGAAAGGCGCAAGTATTTATCGTAAAGAAAAGAATGGACATTCGATGGGGAAATATTTCTTCTATAAAACTTGAATTTAATTTATTTCGAATGGCGTACGCCAATGGCCCTTACCTATATTATCATTTGCTCTCTGGTGTAGACTTGCCAATCAAATCTCAAGACTATATTCATGAATTTTTTCAAAAGAACTATGGAAAAGAATTTGTCGGTTTCGCCCAAGGTGAAGAGAATAGAATTGACTGCTATAATAAAGTAATGAAATTTTATTTATTCTCAAGACACTTTCAGAGTTCTAACAAATTACTGGTGCATGGCCGAGTTTGGCTAGAATATATATTAAATAAGATTATTACAAGAAATTCTTCTGTAACTTTTAAAAAAGGAGCAAATTGGGTTAGCATTACTAATGAATGTTGCAAATATGTATTGAGAAAGGAGAAACATATATTAAAAAGATTCAAATATACAAAATGTGGTGATGAGATTTTTCTTCAAACTACAGTCTATAATTCTCCATTTTATGAAAGATGCTACAATGTATCCGATGAGTATATAGGCAATCAGAGGGAAATAGATTGGAATAGAGGTTATCCGTATAATTGGACGATAAAAGATAAAGAGTACCTATTACACAGCAATAAACTTTTTGCAAGAAAAATTATAGAAAAGAACATAGATTTAGCTTTATACATACAAAAATTGTGCTCCGATAACTGACTAACATGGATTCGCAGATTTCAATCATAATCCCAATATACAATGCCGAGAAATATATAAACAGATGTGTATCATCGGTAATTGATCAATCTTATAATAAACTTGAGATATTATTGGTTAATGATGGTTCAACTGACAATAGCTTAAATCTTTGTGAAGCATTTGCCGCCAAAGATAATCGTATAAAGGTCATTTCTCAGAACAATGGAGGGGTTTCAAAGGCGAGAAATACAGGTCTTCGTTTAGCAAAAGGTGAATATGTGATGTTCCTTGACAGTGATGACTATATGCTGCCTGACATGTGTAAAACGATGTTGGATGTTTTGCATAGTAAACAAGCAGACTGTGTGATTTGTGGTATTCAAGAGCCGGAAGGTGGTCTGTGGTGTCCTCAGAAAAATATAGATTATTCAACATTGGCAGATTTCAAAAGAGATTTCATTTATCAACTTAATACAGAATTATTAAGTCCTTGTTGGAATAAAATCTTTAAGAGACAGCTTATAACCAATCTGTTCAATGAGGAGATCTCTTTTGGTGAAGATTTAATTTTCGACTTAGAATATTTAAACAACTGCACACGCCTGTCGTTTGTTACCACTCCTTTGGTGTATCATGAGAAACAAGTAGCCGGTTCATTAGTAACAAAGACTGGCTTGCAAAGATTGATGGATATAGAGAAGATACATAAAGTTATCATGCAGTTTGCCGGAGAAGAAAATATTGCTCAAGATTTGCATAAAAAATATATAAGAGATCTGACGGTTTATGCTCGTTTTCTTTTCTTGGATAAAAGAAATACTTTTAGTGATAAAAAGAAAATCTTAAAAAAATGGATAAAGGGGGCATATTTGAATTATATTCCTCTAATGAATATAAAGACATGCTTATCAAACAGACTTTTGTTACTTTTCTTAAAATACAGATGCTGGTCTTTAGCAAATATATTGGTAAATAGATAGAAGTTGAACATAGCATTAGGCTATTTACTTTATCTGGTCTATTTATTCTATATTGTGATTGGTCTACATTGATTGTCTTTAAAAGATTGAAATAATTTTTATTACTCATGGAATATACAGCCGTTATACGAACCTTGGGTAAAGGCGGGGACTATTATCAGAAGACATTAAATTCTTTAATCCATCAGTCAATACCTCCCTCTGTTATTATTGTTTACATTGCTGAAGGTTATGCTTTACCGGCAGAGACCGTTCACCGAGAACAGTATGTCTATGTGAAGAAAGGTATGGTTGCACAAAGGGCCTTGCAATATAAAGAAGTAAAAACAGAATATATTTTGTTTCTTGATGATGATGTTTATTTACCTCCCACAGGTGTCGAGACCTTATACCATGAGCTTCAGCAATATAAAGGAGATGTAATATCTCCGTATGTATTTTATAATCATAAGAAGTCTATAAAAGATAAAATCCGACTGGCTGTCTTTGGACGTGAAGTCTTCCGGCTGTTTGGAAACAGATGGGGATTTAAGGTCTTGTCTACAGCCGGCTTCTCATATATAAATAACCCGAAAAAAGCAGTGTATGAATCTCAAACAAATGCAGGGCCATGTTTTTTATGCAGAAAAGAAGATTTCTTGAATATTAAATATGAAGACGAATTATGGTTAGACGAGACACCATATGCTTTCCCTGATGACCAGGTGATGTTTTATAAAATGTATCTGAATGGTCTTAAGATTCTTACATCTTATGATTCAGAAATAGTTCATCTTGATGCAGGTTCGTCAACAGGTAATGTTGATAGAACGTGTAAGGTAATTTATTCTGAATATAGAAATAAACTTATTTTTTGGCATCGTTTTATTTATTCTAACGAGAAAAATTATCTTCTGAGATTATGGAAAATAGCATGCATAATTTATGTTTATGTATTGCAGAGTATAAATTCGACTTATAAGCTGTTAAAAGGTAGAAAGGAAGAAGCGCGAGTATTTTTCCTTGGTATAAAGGATGCTTTAATCTTTATTAGGAATAGAAAATAAGACGATGATGAAAGATTTATTGAGAAATTCAATATTATGGAAAAAAGTCCGAAGACATAAAATTTTGAAGAGACATCAAAATGTGTCGGAATTTTGGACTCCTATAATAGAAAATTATTATAATGGAACATTACCATTATTTCAAATAAAGAAGAAAAAAGACATAACAGATGAAAAAATAATATGGCAATATTGGGGACAAGGAATAAGTTCTCAAAATTTGCCAGATATAGTCAGGATTTGCTTCGCTTCTGTTGATAAGTTTAAGTCAGGATATAAAGTTATCAGAATAACTGACCAGACTATCAGTGAATACGTAGAATTTCCTTCTGAGGTTTTAGATAAATTAAAAAATGGAATTTTTACAAGAACAGCTTTTTCTGATTTACTAAGATTGGCTTTATTGTGTTTATATGGTGGAGTTTGGTTAGATGCCACAATATTGCTTACAGAAACAATACCTGATAAATATGCCAATATGGATTTTTTTATGTTTCAACGTTCGAGTGATATTAAGAATCCAAAATTTTGGGAAAATATATATGCATACTATTGGGGATGGTATCCTGGTTTCAAAATAAATATGCTTAGTTCTGTCATTTTCTCTCATCCGAATAATAAACTAATAACAGATTTATGCAATATTATGTTATATCTATGGGTAAAAGAAGAACATTATCCTGATTATTTTGCCTTTCAGATACTGTATGATAATTTAATTAAAGGACCACTTCAGAAATATAACTGTCCAATAGTGAGTGATACTATTCCACATTTATTGCAGATGAAGTTAAATGATCATGACATACCGTATAGTTATGAAGAAATAATGCAGATGACTTCTATTCATAAAATGTGTTATTTTGATGATGATCATATTCATAACTTAAAGAAGTTTGTAAGAACTTACATAAATATTAAAGGTATATAAATGAAACGTAATGTCCTTTTTATTATGCCTGCCATGTTAAATGGCGGAGCGGAGAAAGTCCTTATAGACATTCTGAAGCATTTTGATTACACTAAATATAATGTGTCTCTATTGCTTGAATGTAAGGAGGGGCCATATATCAATGATATACCGGATGAAGTGGAACTGATATATTTGCATAAGAAAAATCTGTGGATAGAGAGACTTTACAGATATATGATTATGCTGCATTGTAAATGGCTCGTATATCAGATTCTATGTCGCATACCTTTATCCTGGAGTTTGAAAGGACGCCACTTTGACACCATTATTTCTTTTATGGAAGGAATGGCAGTAAAAATGCATACTTATATATCTTATAAGGCGGATAGAAATATATCCTGGGTGCATATAGACTTCAAAAAGAAACATTGGTCTCTTGATTTTTTTAGCAATGAGCAAAATGAGTATGAATGTTACCAAAAGATGGATAAAATAATATTCGTATCGCGGGATGCCAAAGACAGATTTAAGGAGATTTTTAAATTTGAAGATAATAAATTAGAGGTTGTCTATAATCTGATTGATTGTGATGAGATTAAAAAACTTGCTGATTCAAAAATTGTAGAGAAGAAAAAGTTCACAATTTGTATGGTTGGGCGGTTAAATCAGCAGAAACGGTATGACCGTGCTATCGAAGCTGTTAGCATGCTTAAGGCAGATAATTATGATTTTGAATTGTGGATTTTAGGTAGCGGTGAGTTAGAGACCGATTTACGTAAAAAGGTACAAGATAGGAATCTCACAAATGTAGTTTCTTTTAAAGGATTTATCAAACCTGTTTATCCTTATTTAAAAGTAGCAGACTTATTGCTCAACACTTCTGAATCTGAAGGCTATCCCTTAACAATATGCGAAGCCTTATGTTTGGGACGACCTGTCGTTGCAACGAATATTACAGGTGCCAATGAAATTATTTCAGCTTCAGGCGCCGGCATCTTAGTTGATGAAACCACGGTAAGCATTTATAAAGGTCTTAAACGAATCATGGATGATATGGCTTTAAGAAAAGGATATTCAGAAAAGGCTGTAGAGTATTCACGGTCGTTTAGTGTACAAGAGTCTATGCAACGTATATATAATTTAATCTGATTTATGTGTTGTATTTCGGTAATAGTTCCAGTCTACAATTCAGAGAAAACATTAGTTCGTTGTGTAGATAGCATCTTATCACAGACGTTCTCTGATTTTGAATTGTTGCTTGTTGATGATGGTAGTACAGATTCTTCAGGAAAAATGTGTGATGATTATGCATTAAAGGATAATAGAGTACATGTTTTTCATAAAAAAAATGGTGGAGTAAGTTCTGCAAGAAATGTAGGATTGGACAATGCTAGTGGTAAATGGGTTACATTTTGTGATTCAGATGATTATGTGAATGGTAATTGGTTGCAGATATATCTGTCTTTTTGTAGTAGGAATGTAAAACTAGTGATGCAATCTATAAAATATATAGGCGTAGAAATTGCAGAAAAGTTTAATGATAATAAAGAATCTACTATATTAGATTTTATAGAAACATTTTATTCTTCTTCTCTTTTGGGATATTGTTTCAATAAATTATTCCTATTAGATGTCATTAGATTGTATAAGGTTCGTTTTAATGAATCTTTAAAATATCGTGAAGATGCAGTCTTTGTTTTTCAATATTTGTTTCATATAGATAAGGTAGCTTATACTGACCAAATTGGATATTATTATATTGTAGAAGATTTCTATACAAAATATTCTGAGGCAGAAACATATGAACCTTTATATGAGATTTTTTTAATCGTTAATAGATTGTATCTTTCTGATACAGATGAACGCTTATATTATAAATATTATTGTAAAGAGTTGTTTCATGCTTTGTTTGATTCTTTTTTAAAGAATGATATAAATAGCAAGAATAAATTGAAAAGATATCAGCAGTTATTAAATGAGAATAATAATATATTGAAATCTTTATCTCCGAAATATAGCATGATATTGTCCTTTCATACTGATGTTGCTTATGTTATATTAAAATTGATGGCATATATTCGTAGAAAATTGTAACCAGAATATTGAAGATGAAACATGCATATCTTATAATAGCACATAATGAACTGGAATTATTGAAAAATCTAATTTCTATATTGGATGATGAACGCAATGATATTTATATTCATTTTGATGCTAAATTGAATAAATTACCAGAGCTGTCAGTAAATAAGTCGAAGCTATATATTCTTGAAAAGAGAATAAATGTTTGTTGGGCTGATTTTAGTGTAGTAGAAGCTGAACTTGCTCTATTACGGGCTGCGTATTCAAATAATCATTATGCTTATTATCATTTATTGTCAGGTGTGGATCTTCCGTTGAAAAGTCAGGATTACATCCATACATTTTTTGACAAGAATGCAGGAAAAGAATTTATAGATTTTTGCTTGTATGATGTTTCATCTGAGATGGAACGAAAAATGATGAGATGGCATTTGTTTCCAAAAGATTTTAAGAATGTTGGAAAGTTTGCTCTTATAACGAGATTGATGCGTGCCATGTTCCTTCGCATTCAAGAATGTTTGGGAATAAGAAGAAATAAACATATTAATTTCAGAAAAGGTTCACAATGGTTCAGTATTACATCTGATTTTGTTGAATATTTATTATATAAAGAAAATAAATTTAGAAATATTTATTCTCACACATTTTGTCCCGATGAAGTTATTATACAGACTGCGTGTTGGAATTCAAAATTTCGTCACAAACTCTATGATTATTCACCAAGCTATAGGGGGTATATGAGATTAATTGATTGGACTAGAGGTGCTCCTTATGTTTGGCGTGATTCTGATTATGATGAACTTTTGAATTCAGAATGTCTTTTTGCTAGAAAGTTTTCTTCCGAAAACATTGGCGTAGTAAAAAGAATTACCAAGTTAGTTAAAAAGAATATTAAATAGAATGTATAACCCAAAAGTTTCAATTATAGTACCAGTCTATAATGTAAGCCAATATATCACAAAATGTCTGGATTCAATTTATGGACAGACATATAAAAATATTGAACTTATACTTGTGGATGACTGTGGCTCAGACGACAGCATGACTATTGTTCAAGATTATTTGGCAAGTCATGTTTCTATAGATGCCCATATCATCTCTCATAAGAAAAATAGAGGCTTGTCTGCTGGCAGAAACTCTGGCATGGAAAAAGCGTCAGGGGAATATGTCTATTTCTTGGATAGTGATGATTACATCACTCCTGATTGTATAGAAGCTTTGGTAAAGCCTTTAAATAATAAAAAATATGATGTGGTAGTTGGTGACTATCAATATTCTAATGGCGAAAAATCTGATTTGAAGTTGCATAATGAAGAATTATCAGGTCAACAGATTTTAGACTCTTATGCCGATGGGTTATGGTATGTGATGGCATGGAACAAATTATGCCGGAAAGATTTCTTGTTGGATAATAACTTGACTTTTGAAGAAGGGTATTTGCATGAAGATGTAATTTGGAGCTTTAAATTAGCATGCAAGGCTCAGTCGATGTACCTTATAAATAAGGTTACTTATAATTATCTTGTCAGAAGTTCGTCTATTATGACAAGTATGTCTATAGAACATGACGTAACTGTTTATCTGAAGGCTTTTGACAAAATCATCGATTTTGTTAAAGCAGAAGGAAGAATATATGGAGTTTCTGAGTATAGGATAATCGAAGGAAAAAAGTGTGGCATACTGTATTCCTTACTTCAGAAGAAAGAATTTGGCTTGTATAACAAATATTATAAAGATTTTTATTTGCAGAGATATGTGTCTCCGTTAACCGCTTATAGAAAGCACATCATAAATTTCTCCTATCTATTGAGAGACCTGCACTATTGTATGCCGACATGGCTGGGGCGACTTTATAAAAGACTGTTTTTCAATATGCTCTATGCCTGGCGTGGAAAGAAGATAGAAGGAGCTGTATGGTAAATTGTATTTTATGAAAGAATATGTCAAAGGACTGATATCCATAATAATTCCGGTATATAATGCATCGGCAGTAATACAAAGATGTCTGGAATCTATAAACAGGCAGACCTATAGAAAACTGGAAGTATTGTTTGTTGATGATTGCTGTACGGATGATTCGATGGACAAGTTGAATGATTTTCTGCGACAGAATATTACTGACTTGAAGATAAAATGTATTCATCATGAACGCAACCGTGGTGTGGCTGCTGCAAGAAACACCGGACTGGATAATGCCACCGGAGAATATATATATTATCTTGATGCAGATGATTTTATGGAAGACAATGCCATAGAGCTGATGTATAGAGAGGCAGAAAGATGTCAAGCAGATATAACAGGTTGTGAATGGTATTTGTCTTTTCAGAAAAATGAACGGCACATGGTGCAAGCAGACGCAAACAACGGCGATGAACTTTTTGTGAAAATGGCAAGAGGGGTGATACGTTGGAATTTGTGGCTGTTCTTGGTAAGAAGGTCATTGTATGAAAATAACTCTATCCGATTTATGGAAGGGATGAATATGGGAGAGGATATGATGGTGATGATGAAGCTGGCATTATGTTCCGGGAAAACCGTGATTATGCATACACCTTTATATCATTATGTTCAAACAAAGTCTGATTCGCTGACAAAGACTTGGTCGAAAGGGTTTCAGCAACAAATAGACGCTAATGTTAAGGAGGTGGAAAACTATATCAGAATAAATAGAAATGATAAAGGGCTGAATACAGAACTCGATTATCTCAAATTAAACATAAAGTTACCTCTTTTGATATCTTTGTCAAACAGTGATTATGAGAAATGGCAAAACTGGTTTCCTGAGTCAAATAAGAATATTATGGGTAACAAGGATATTTCCTTGCGTACCCGATTGCTCCAATTAGCAGCTTCAAAGCACTTATATGGACTTATAAAGTTATATAACCTTGTGGTTATTAAATTTGTTTACGGCATATTGTATAAATAACAATGATACAGATTCTTTCCATTATATTTGTAACGATAATTACAAGTCTTTACTTTTTCCCTATAGATGTTGCAACAGGTGTCAATACCAAAATGATTATAGCTGTGTTCGGCTTACTCGTCTTAATGGTTAAGTTGGCACGAAAAGAGATATTTTTAGAGAAAGGTTATATCGAATTATCGTTATCGGCCTTAGCAGTTTCATTATGTGGTGTTTTATCCATGTGGTATAATGATACGTCTGATACAGCATACGCGACGTATATTGTATCTATGTGGGTGTGGCTCGGAGGCGCATATTTTGTTGTAAATCTGATAAAATTTGTTCATGGCAAAGATACAGTTTTGTTATTATGTAATTATTTGATTGCAATCTGTGTGCTTCAGAGTGTATTGGCATTGGCTGTCGACATGAATCCTGCCGTAAAAACATTTGTAGACAGTATCTATCCTGATGGTGCATATTACGCTAAACATGAACGTCTGTATGGAATAGGAGCAGCTCTTGATGTGGCAGGAAGCAGATTCTCCGCAGTCTTAATAATGATAACATGTATAGGACTTACTTACGGCAATAAATTAAGAAAAACATGGCTTGCACTTTATGTCTTGTCGTTTTTAATTATTGCAGTCCTTGGTAATATGGTGGCACGTACAACAACCATAGGTGTTATATTGTCTTTGGCATATCTCTTATTTGTTACATTCCGTAGAGGAGGAACTGATGAAAGTGTATCTAAGAAAATATTATGGAAATGGCTGATTGTAATAATATTATTGGTTGTTCCTGTTATTGTGCATTATTATAAATCTAATCCTATCATTAATGATAATATGCGTTTTGCCTTTGAGGGCTTTTTCAGCCTTGTAGAAAAAGGCAAATGGGAAGTTCATTCAAATGATATGCTTCAAAATATGTACGTGTTTCCCGATAATACAAAAACATGGATTATCGGAGATGGCTATTTCGCAAATCCAAGAGTGACGGATCAATATTATACTGGTAGAATGAGAACCGACTTCTATATGGGAACGGATGTTGGATATTTACGTTTCATCTTCTATTTTGGAGCATTGGGACTTATTGCTTTTATTGCTTTCTTTGGTAATGCAACACAACTATGTATGAAGCGATTAAAGGAGAATAAATATATGTTTAACCATTGTATTTATAACCATAGAACAACCAAAACTAATCAGAAATATCCGAGTGTAAA
>OGYL01001499.1_pt1 | contig 17960 bp, 15 predicted proteins | sample 1576541 | NCBI WGS metagenome assembly OGYL01 (sample SAMEA3541551, study PRJEB24748) | human gut metagenome | biome: human gut; feature: human-associated habitat; material: faeces | place: China | collected 2012 | reverse complement strand
TTGATATGATAATGTATTTCCTTACAAAAATCCTGAGCTACCTCGAAGTCAACACGTCTTTGTGAAATATAACTTTTCAGATTGGGATGACTGAGCTTGCAAATACGATCAATGAAAGTAATGCTGTTACTCTCCTTCATATTTCCTGCTATATGGTTCTGATTCCACACGTTTCTTCTTTGTTGTTCTTTGGTCATTGCTTCATAATCTTCAGCATATTTGAGATTGTGGCTCTTAATCTGTTGTTCAAGATAAGTAAGGACTTGATGATTATTCCATGAAGGGTGCATCTTCTGAACAAGATTAATGATGTTCCCACCAGAGTTGGCTCCAAAGTCATTCCATAAGTTTTTGCTTGGACTAACATTAAACGAAGGAGACGATTCAGGCCTGAAAGGGGATAAGTACCAGTAATTACCTTTATGAATATAAACATACTGATAACCCTCCGTTTCAAGGAACTGTACAATACTGACAGATTTAATTTCATCTATAGTCATGGTATGTCAATGATATATGGGCTTCATATAAGTTTATTATATATATACCCCGTTAAACTTAAACTCATAAACTTACTTTAATGGCAGGAGCGCAGGATGATAATGATAACCGTCTTTTTCTTTCGTGACCAGTTTCTGCTCACAGAATATTTTTAGCATTTCCTTAACCCCATTATCTCCACGCTTATAGCCTTCTTGCGCATAAGCTTGACTGAGTTTCTTTACAAGCTCAAGATACTTTTGCGGAGCATCGTTCTCAAACACTGCTTGCAGCACCTTGGCATGTAATTCACTTGGCAAAGTAGTCAGTGGCTTGTCCTTAGGTTTGACAACTGTAATATGGTAACCATCATCCAAAACAGGAAGTGAGTTATTATCAATATGGAAAGCCCATGTAGAAAACTCCTTGTCTCGCATGTGCATAGGCCTGACTTCACTGATGTTGGAGTCTTCCTTATTCTTGCTGATTATCAACACTGTTTCTGCCTTGTTTTCAAGTTCAGTTCCAATATGTCCTCTGGTGTTGTTATCATTTTTATTAAGATGCAGCACGCAGTGAATGTGGAGGTTGTACTTGCTTGTCCAGGCCATGAGCATTGTCATAACATCGGTTGATTCCTTTGCATTGTTGATGTCATACATGAGGTCTCTTAAACCGTCGATAATGACCAGACCAACACCAGGAAATTTCCTGAGCGCATAATCTATGAGAGCGATGCGGAGAGTAGGAGTATATTCTCTTAGACCATAGAATCTGATGCGTTTGTCTTCTTTTCCAAGACTCAAACCGGCAAGATGGTATATCCTTTCTATCACATTGTGACAGTGAAACCTGCTCTGCTCCGTATCGAAATAAAGAATATTACGTTTTCCATCAGGAAGGCTGGCTCTATATTTGAGAACAGTTGTGTTGTTTACTGCTGCAGCTACCATGGCGGTGATATTAAATGTTTTCTTACTCTTGGCTTTACCTGTTGAAGCACTGAAATTACCAAAGGTTGCTATGGTGCAGTCTCCGACCCATAATATTTGCGGAGGAATAGGAGGTTTTTCGGAAGCCTTTATTTCTCCTTGTTTAAGGTAATCGTCAAGTTCCTGGTCACTGAATGTGCTCTTACTCAGCATTCCGACTTCGAGGGAACTTTCCATAGGAGTATTTTTTTCGTTATTGCTTTTCCTTCTCATTATTGCTATTTCCTTTCTGGTCATTTCCTTTAGTCGACGTTAATACAATCTCTGACTTTTTGAGTAAAGCAGCCAATTGAGCATCGGTATAAATCACCGTTTTATTTTTCTTCTTATTTTTCATCTTTCGTATTCTGTTTTTCGTCTTTCTGTTTTTCTGGAACTACATGATTCTTGCGCATCCAGTTTATAAGTTCCTTTCGACTGAAATAGATGGTTTTTCCTTTAGGCTTGAAATGTGGAATCTGCATAGTCATCGTGAGTTTATATATCTGAGACTGTGAAATTCCCAAAAATTCTGCCGCTTCTGTAGAAGTCAGCATCTCTTTGACTGAAAACACTTTTTGTTCTACTTTGCTCATACGTTCATTGATTACTTTAGGTTCTATTGTTTTGAGCTCTTCGAACTGCATTTCCAGTATTTCTAACCTTTTGGAAATAATCTTAAGTTCAAGTTTGTTATTTGCCATATCTTTATAATTTTTATTTAGACAATAGGGGGCTTACCGCCGAATGTGAATCGATTCGGCAGTAAAATTAGCCCTATTATTTTTTCAACAACTGAAACCTGTCCTAACAGATGAAAGTGTTAGGAGAAGTGTTGGGTTAATTCCCTTTCAGTTGTTTTACTTTCTTTACTTTATATCATTTCTTTCAGTTGTTGTACCAAGTTTATATATGACTTTCCTGGAAAATCAACAACAGAGTCTTTCAGTTCTGTTAACCTGCTGCTGATTGCCATGCGTGTGGAAGACTTCATAGTTTTCTGAGGTATAAGCAGTTTTTTATCAGCAAGTAGTGATACCCAGTTGTAGGGTATCATCTTTTGTCTGGAAAGCTCATATAGCAATGGAAGTATGTTTGCCATATTGGTTACAATCAAGCCATTATCAAGGTTACATCTGAAAAAGTCGTCTATAGTATTTTCATCAACTTTATATACAAATAGATTTGATTCATTAGCAAATTGTGTTATGAGTCGAATTTGAGCCTCATTAAATGAAGCTAAAATTTTAGATTTTGTAATCTTATAATCTAAATGATTAAACGAGTAAAGCATTTCGTTGAAGTCTTCCACCTCAAAGACTGTACGAATAAAATACTTTTCAACCAAATCTTTTCTGTTGGTAAGCAGTTCGTATAGACAGAAGATGTTTCGGAAATGATTACGGACTACTTCTTCTACATTAGAGAAGACAGGAAGGTGATAACTGATGAAGTCATTGACATACCGGTCATACAACTTGTTGTCATTAACGATTTCCAACTGGTACTGTTCATAAGCAGCACGAAAAAGAGTCCAAAGTTCATTACTGGACGAATCAACCTCTTGTTTTGTACAATGTTCAGAACACTGTATACACAAAAAGAGAGAGAACAGAAGTTTTGTTCATCTTACTCATAATTTTTTGTTTTAATTTATAATGATTAAACATCTGCAGTTATATGCAGAAGATATTATAGTTTCATTACTATATTATGCAAATATAATATGATAACCTGCAGTACATCTGCATTTTGATAGGAAATACATGAATTGAATAATAATTTGTTGGACGAAAAAAAAGCCTATACTTGGAAAATCCAGATATAGGCTAATCTTTTTAATCGACAGTATTTAATGGCTATTTTCTGCGATTGGGCTTTCTCCTTATAGTTTTAAGAAAATCTTCATTTATCTCATCTGCAGTTCTCATATCAACATCAATTCTTCCCAGCTCAGTCCATTTTAAGAGTTCGTCTTTATATAGAATATAGTTCTTGCCTTTCTTAGTTCCTGGAATGTTTCCTTTGGACAAATGATAGTACATAGTAGATTTCTTCATACGAAGGAACTCACAGGCTTCATCCAATGTCATAGGAATGTGGTCTGCTGACGAGATATTGTCTTTTTTATCGTCGAGCCCAGCCTTCATATTATTGAGCATCTGTTCAACATGCTCAATTTTCTGGAATATTTTGCCAATTACTTGTGGCATGTCATTAAATGTTACTTCTTTTACATCCATAATTGAAATATTTAAAATTCATGTCACAAATGAACTGGCTTATTTGACGGTGATATAACATCATACAGAATAATTTCAAAGTAATAAAAAGTAATTTCAGATAAGTTGAAAGGAGAATCTGTAATCACCTTTTTCAGGAATGTCAAGGTCTATAATGCAAGTACCACGCTGGCGAAGATTGCGTCTGATTGTTGAGACTTCAATATCTCTGAGCTCAATGGGGAATACCATTTTTGCAAACAGTGCCCGCTTTTCTCCTTTCCAGTTAAAGCGTTCACCGATGTTCCAGACAAGATGGCGAAGATCAATTGAGCCAAGACGTCCATCCGTACTAACTGAAACAATAGCGGCATCCTCGTTAGTAATCCAAGACTTTATATTATTACATACTATTTTCACATCAGACTCTTTCATATAAGGAGAAAGCATAAGCTGCACATAGGCAGAAACAGCTGCAAATTTTTTCTGATTGAGTTGATACTCTTGATCTTCACGTTGTTTTCTTACTTCATGATAATGACTGATTGCTTCTTCTGGTATAGGCAAGGCATCTGCATCAGCTGTTTGAAATTTATTTTTTCTTTTAATCTGTGTAAATAACAATGCTATTATGATGGAAATAATGATGATTTCTACAATAATCGTGTTTGTGACTGAGTTGTCTGAGCCAGCTTGATTATTAACGCAAAATGTCGTATATGGAAAGAATATAGCCAAAGTTGTAAGGCTACTGACCATGATTAAAAAGAATTTCTCCCTATGTTTTGTTTTCATAATTACTTCAATTTGTTTAAGAATTACTACACAAAAATAGGGAGAAATGCATGAATAATTTGAAAGAACCTATAAGAAAATACAAGTGATTAACTATTTTAAAATATTGATAATCAATTATTTATTAGGCTATTTTCTTTTCTCTTATTTTCTTTTCTTTCTCTTGTTATTGTTTTGTTCTCTTTATTAGAGTTCTTAGTTTCACTTGTTTTCTTATTTGTTGAAACACTTTTTAACAGACTAAGAGAGAGCTTCTGAGATGCTTCCTTGGACTTGGCATCTGCGTGTCGAGCATAAATCTCTGTGGTCGTTACGTTGGCATGTCCAAGCATGTTCTGCACGGTGTAGATGTCTGTTCCAAGTTCAACTTGAAGGGTGGCAAAGGTATGGCGGAAGCTATGGAAGGTGATGTGCTTTTTAATTTTAGCAGCCTTCAACCATTCGTGCATTACTTTTTGAGTCATATAGTAAAACAACCCTTTGAATACCTTTCCAGTTCCTTTTCTACCCATCAGATGAAATGCGTCATCATTAATGGGGACAATATTCTGTTTCGTAGTCTTTACAGCCAGAAAATCAAGATACTTACTTCCGTCAGCATATTCTTTTACCATCTCCCAAGTCAATGCATTCACATCGCTGAAACGTAGGCCAGTAAAGCAAGAAAACAAACATGCTCGTTTCAATACATCTATCTTACAATCTGTGTTGTAGAGCTTGTAAATCTCCTGTAAAGTCAGACTTTCTTTTAATGTATCTTCGTATTCTATGCGATCGAGGTAGTCATTTATATTTTCATTGATCAATCTGGACCTGTATGCAATTCGGAGGAATCCTCTGAATGTTGACCAATATCCGGCAACCGAGTTATTGGAAAGTCGTTCGCCAGTCCGCATACTTTGAGCATGTTCTAAGAGATATTCTGCAAATCCTTGACATAATTCAACATCAACTTCTCCAAAGGAACATTTCCCGTTGACATAGTTCTTGAAATGTTTGCATACATATATCCACTTCTGATTATGCTTCTTGGCTTCTTTCTCATAATAATCTATGAAACTTTCATTCAGGCGTTGCTTGTCATAAAGATTATACCGTTCATTGATGATTTCCTCAAATCTTCGGCATCGAATGATTTCTGCTTTTTCTTCCATAGTTTTATTGAAAGCAAGTTCATGTGAATTCTTGGGGCTCTCGTAAATGTATATACCCAAATATTCATGACGTATGGTTTTCATCGTTTTTTTGTCTCGATAAGGTGGATAGTAATCGAGATAGTATGACATTTTTCCGTGCTTACAATGGCGGAGTCTTAATGTTACTTTCTTACAATTCTGCATATCTGTGGGTATTTATAATTTGTTTCTATTTGATGGCAAATATCAAAGATGATTCTCTGCTTACTACCGATAATAGAGAGTAATTACAGAGTAAGTTAGAATAAGCTTACTGTTTACGCTCATGGATAGCCCGGATGACATCTTCCTTCAAGAACAGAGTAAACCTTCCATCACGTTTCTTCTGTATATTTTTGTATCGGGCCAGACTGTAAACTTCTTCTCGGCTTAATCCGAACTTCTCTTTGATTTGTTCAACTGTATAATAGTCCTTCTGATCTTTGAGTCCTGGATTTCTGGCATATTCAACATCTGCTTTTGAATAGAATGTAGTTTCATGAACCTTTTTACTTGGTATCTTGTGGCGGGAAACCAAAGTTCTTCTGGCTGCAGTAGACAGACCATAGAGCTCTTCAATCTGTTCTCCTGTAATCCATTCTATAGAATCTCCTTCAACAGATTCTGAAACAGGGACACGATGACCAAATAACTCTTCCACAGCTTTTAACTCGTAGAAGTTTATGTGCTTGATAGTTATTCTCGGAACTTTGGCTTGCCTTGTTCTGCCATGTACATGATGAACTGTTACCTTGAACCGTTCGGCAATCTTCTGTGCAGTTATATAGTCTTCAGGAACATCGAACTTTTCCGGATCACGGTTGAACAACTGTTCTACGGCATTTGCATTAAAGTAGTTTCGATGTTTGATGAATAGCTTTTCCAGCTTCCCTTCACGGGTTTTCGCCTGGGCAGCTTTCTCTGTAATACCATATTGTTCAGCAATCTGTTTGATTGAGATATAACCGTCAGGAACCTTATCGGTCTTCTTCTGTTTTTTTCTTTTCTCAACTTCTTTATCAAGAAAGCTTGTACTCATTCTTTCTTTTATAATCCTGTCAAAGCTATTTCGTTCAACGATTGTCAATCGGCCTTGCTTATGGTTTGGGATGTTATAATTGTGGACATAATAATTGATCTGGTCCTTACCTAATTTATATTTTTCGTGTATATCCTTATAGGTGTAATAAAGCGGATCAACATTTTCTCTTTCACCTTTGAAGGTATCAATATGCGCACGTGAGTAGTAAACCTTACGTCCTTGTGTGATACGAGGAATATCATTCCTTTGAACGAAAGAAAGCACAGCAGCATGGCTCATACTGAACTTTTCCATGATTTGATCTATTGTGTAATAGTCATTCATATCCACTTCAGCAATAAGTTCTGCAAAGTGTATATCCACAAGAGCTTTGTCATAGAAGGTGTTTCGCCCTTGATACACTTTTTTAATGCCATACTTCTCACAACGATTCCATACAGCACGACGGGTAGTATGGAATTTATTTACAATCTGGCTGACTGTGTAATATTCCCGTTTCTCATGAATCTTGCCTGTCCGTGGCTGATATTCTTTTGGACGATCGAACAAACCGTCAATATCTTTCCGTCTGATAAGAGTCTTTCCTTTCATCTGAACGGCTTTTATAAGCCCACTGGCAAGTTCTCTGTACACCGAAGATTTTCCGATGCCTAGATAAGCGGCTGCCTCTCTCGGAGTAAGGAATCTCTTTTGTTCGAGAACAGGTTTTTGGGAGGAAACTTCAGCAGGCACATCCTGAGGATTTGACTCAAGATAGTCTGAAATTTCCTTCTCTCGCATCTTTCTTTTGTAATCTTTGCCATTACACTGACGTGAGCAATACTGAGTAGCCAATGTATGTGCAATAAAGAGCTTTCCGCAGTACTTACATCGTTTCTGTATCTCCATTGCCGTTTCTGATATTCGTGATAATTTCGCCAACGAAGTCACCCAAAAGTGTCCCAAGCTGTCCCACCACGTCCCAGGGTGTCCCAGCTTGTGCTCTCAATGTCATTTGGGCATTTTCCCAGGGTGTCCCAAGGAAGTGACTTCAATGTCATTTAGTCGTAATCGCACCGCTTTTAAATTCCATCGCGGTTCAAATACGGTTCAAAAATAGTCGGAATAATTTGAAACAACAAAAAGCTACTCGGAAGTGTTAAAAAATAAAAGTCCCTCAAAATAAGGGACTTACTACAAGTTATTTGAAGATGTTTCGAGTTGTTTAGAGTACTTTATTTACCGACGCAGAAATGTTTAAATATATTCCCCAACACCTCATCAGTCGTAATTTCACCACCAACAATTTCTGCTAAATGGAAAAGACATTGGCGAAGATCCTCACTTATTAAATCTCCTGATAATTGAGCATTAAGACCATCTTGAACACGATGGATGGCATCAAGAGCATGTTTAAGAGCCTCATAATGACGTATGTTACTTACGACAATGTCGTTTTGTGACATATCGGGTATAGTTGTATATGATATAAGTTGCTTTTGTAGCCCTTGAAGTCCATCTTTGTTTTTGGCAGATAATGGCATAACAACACACTCTTTAGGAACATTACCTAATATAGTTGTGAATGAACTATTATCATCTTCTTTATTATTTATACTATTTGTCAATAATTCTTTTGCCTTGTCATCAAGCAAGTCAAACTTATTAAGTACAATAATGAGATGTTTATCCTTGCATCTAGGAATAATTTGATCAGAAAGCTGCTTAAATTGTTCTTCTGCACATGTGGCATCTATTACCCAAAGAACGATATTTGCCTGGTCGAGTTTTTGAAAACTACGTTCTATGCCAAGAGTCTCTATAGCATCTGTAGTTTCACGTATTCCTGCAGTATCAATAAATCTAAATGTAATTCCTTCAAGATTTATTGTATCTTCAATAACATCACGAGTAGTGCCATGGATATCACTTACAATTGCTCTTTCTTCATTTAATAAGGCATTAAGTAAAGTTGATTTACCTGCATTAGTTTCACCGACTATTGCTACCGGCACTCCATTTTTCAGAGCATTGCCCATACTGAATGAATTAGTCAGATGACTTATTACTCTTTCTATTTGACTTGCTATATCTTTAAGTTCAGAACGGTCTGCAAACTCAAGTTCCTCATGGTCACTAAAATCAAGTTCAAGTTCCATGAGAGATGTAAGATGAAGCAATTTATCACGTAATATGGATAATTCTCTACTAAAGCCTCCTCGCATCTGATTCATTGCCATGCGATGTGTAGCAGCAGAAGTGGCAGCAATAAGATCAGCTACAGCTTCAGCTTGACTTAAATCCATCTTTCCATTAAGGAATGCTCTTTGAGTATATTCTCCAGGTCCTGCAGCACGGCATCCATTATTTATAAGTAATTGCATCACTTGTTGTAAAATATATGAGGAGCCATGACACGATATTTCAACAGAGTCTTCTCCTGTATATGAATGTGGAGCTCGAAATATACTTACTAAAACTTCATCTATAATCTCATCATTGCCGTTTTTTATAAGACCGAATGTTATCGTATTTGCAGGTCTTTCTGAAAGTGGTGTATGCTTGTTTCCAGCCGCATAGAATATCTTATCGGTAATATTTATAGCATCTTGTCCAGATATTCTTATTATACTTATAGCACCACCTTGCGCTGTAGCTATGGCGCATATTGTATCTTGTGTATTCATTTATTTACATTTTATAGATGTTGCAAAATTACTGAATTTTATTTATTTATGTAAATAATAAGATTATTACTTTCAATCGTATTTCTTGGCAAAGTCAATTAATTGTTTAAATAGATAGTTTTTACAAAAAATTGAAAACAATTATTTTGTATTAATTAAAATCACAATACAAGAAGAATTTTTAATCTGCTTATATTGTGATTTTATGAAAAGTAATCTAATAAATAGTTTTGTCGTAAACAACTTCCGGATCAGGAGCACCGGAAATCATATCTTGATAGGCTTTTGACAAATCAGATTTGTCTATGTCAATGTCTTTATTAACCGGCCTCCCTTCATCCAACAGTGAATGAGAAAATAACCATTCATATGTTTTATTCATATATAATATCCTTGCCAATGCACCGTGTGATGCACCTTTAAGCCAATCGAATCGAAGTCTGGCATCATTTCCTGTATTTTGTAATTCATCAACAACAACTTGTGACTGCTTAACTGGAACAGCTCTGTCTGCTGTGCCATGAATAATCCAAAGAGGAACTTTACCGAGTCCTGATTTATCTTTTAATGTACATCCGCCACAAAGTGCCATCGCAGCAGCTACTTTGTCTGGATAAGTGCCTACAAAATCCAGCGTACCATATCCGCCAAGACTCATGCCTATTACATATACTCTTGTTGAATCCATTGCATAGTTTTTCTTTGTCCATTCAAGAACATCATTTATCTTTTGTGGATTCCATGAACCTCCAGGATTTTGTGGGACAATGACAAGAGCCTCTATTTGACGACCCTTAACAATTGCATCTAATGGTCCATAACGTCTAACTCTTTCAAGATTATTTCCACATAGGCTTTGACCATGGAGGAATATTATCACTGGTGTACTTTCAAGTGAATAGTAATAGTCAAGTGGGGTATAGACCCAAAAGTTATAGCCACCAGGTATTGAATCTTTTACAGGACGAATGAAATCATATTGTGCTGATGCATATTGCAGTGAACACACAGCCATACATAAAATTAATAGTAATCTTTTCATTATTTAAATTTACGTATGAGCTAAATCCTCTCAAGAACAACTTTTATTAAATCATCAATTTTATTCTTATATCCAGTATTTGCCTCCTTTGCAACACGGTTTGCGATAACCATGCAACATGTTGTCGCTTTATGTCCCATAAGACGTGCCAACCCTGCAAGGGCAGAACTTTCCATTTCGAAGTTTGTTATTCTATAACCGTTATATTCAAAACTTTCTATTTTCTCATTTTGTTTTGGATCAGCCAATGGAACACGCAACTGACGTCCCTGTGGTCCGAAGAAACCTCCACATGCAATAGTGACACCTCTTACCATATCTTTACCTGCAATACGCTCTACCAACTCTGAATCTGCATCAATAACATATGGGGCAGGGGCACACATGTTTCCTGTCCATCCCAAATGATTTAACAAAGCTCTTTCCATAGCCAAGTCACACACAGCATTGCGGCCAGCATAAAAATTAAGCAGTCCGTCAAATCCGACAGACTTTTCTGAACAGATGAATGTTCCTACAGGAGTATATGGCTGCAAGCCTCCGCAAGTTCCGATACGCACAATTTCCAACTGACGTATTTTATCTTTTTCTTCACGTGTATTAAAATCTATATTTGCAAGAGCGTCTATTTCATTCATAACAATATCAATATTGTCACAGCCAATACCTGTTGACGTTACCATGATACGTTTTCCGTTATAGGTACCTGTTATTGTATGAAATTCGCGACTTTCAACATCACATTCTACTGTTTGAAAATGTGAAGCTACTAATGCAACTCTTCCTGGATCGCCTACAAGAATAATTTTATCAGCTAAATATTCAGGCTTTACATGGAGATGAAAAACACTTCCGTCAGAATTAATTATCAATTCTGATTCTGCAAAATATTTTTTTTCCATATTTTTTCCTCCTTTATTTATTATTTATTGCAATGTTTTCTGTATTTCTGATTTCTTTTTCTAATGTATGAGTATACGTGTTAAGTTGGTCAAGTTGATTTTCTGTTCTACTAATCTCTTTACCCAATACTGTATTTGGTTTGGATGAATATTCTTTTCTAAGTTTTTCAAGATATTTTGACGTATCTTCTGCTTTCTGTTTCATCTGACACAACTCTGCAAACCGTTTCTTATTTATTTCTGATTTAAATTCATCCGGACTTGTATATATTGTATTGTCATTTATAATAAATGAAATAAGTTTCCTTTCACTTACATTTTTACGCTTAATGAGTTTTGCCAATCTGTTTTTAGCAGCATTAAGTTTCTTTTGATCTGTCCATGTGGCCTTTATACTTTTAATGTCAGCAAGATCCTTTAATTTACCTTCTTCTATATTTGCATCAGTATATACTGTTCGCGATGCAGATGGAACAAATGTATAAATACAGACCTTTCCTTCTGGTTGTCTGCGGTCTGTAACAAGCCATCCCAGAGAATCAAATTCATTTATGATACAATAATAATCGTTTCCTGTAGAATTGTATGGAAGTCCTATATTTTGTGGCTTATAGAATCGGGTAGAGTCTGCATCATACATTGTTACATAAATGTCATATCCACCAAGATTATTTTTGCTCTTTCCTGCAAAATATAATGTTATTCCGTCTGACATCATAAACGGATTATTGATATCAGTAAATTCATCATCAAAATCTTTTATATGCCTTATATCATTCCATTTACCATTAAGCTTATCTGCCGTATACAGACGCGAATGACCTGTTTCATCTTTCTTTGAAAAATAAATTTTGTTACCAAATTCATTTGTATATGTATACGATGAAGGCTGATCTGTTACATTCCAAAACTTATTATAAGTGCTAACAGATCCGGATTCTTTAGTCAATGGAATTTTACTTAAAAAATCATTTTTGTCAGCAATCACACTGTCTATGATCATTATCTGTTCTGTAGACGGAAGCATTGCTTCATATAACATTTGTGCTTGCTCTTGTTCACTAATATTTACTGTTGCTGTAGCTTTTTTTACAGTCTTTGTCCTTTGACCATAAACATTAAGCGATATGTTTGTAGACAATACAATCAGAAAAAAATACAAAAAACGTTTATTAAACATGTCCTTGGTTATATTTGCATTATTATTGTTTTTATTGTGTATATAAATTGCGGCCATGCCACAAAGTTGGATACACCTTTCAGAGGTAAATATTTTACACCTCAATATGCAAAGATAACGTAATTTAGGCGAAAGTAAAAAGATAAATATCTTTTTTTGTAGGGCAATATTTTTGTTTAACTAAAATTAGGCTATTCTTCTATCAGTTTACCGTTTTTTTCAAGTGCGTTCCATACTGAATAGCGTGCCTCCTTGTTCATTTCTTCAATATGCTTAAACATTATGCTTATGTCACTTCTGTGCGAATCTGTTTCATAAGGACAAAGCTTTATTTGTTTCTGATAGTTGTTGTTTAATGCATATTGTCTCAGGTCATTTTCTTCTTCAAGACATAATGGACGTATAATTGTCAATGGCATTTTTCTCATTTTTAAACGTACAGGCATAGTGGAGAAATTGCCTTGAAAATATAGATTCATCATTGTTGTGTGTATTATATCATCCATGTGATGACCTAGTGCAATTTTATTACATCCTAATTCTTGTGCTTTAGTGAATAACTGTTTACGGCGATTCCATGAACATAAAAAACAAGGTGATTTACGCTTATCTGTCATTGAATCAAATTGTGTTGTTATGACATTAAATTTAATACCCCTGCTTTCAGAAAAATCTTTTAGATAAGATAAGTCTGATTCATATTTTATATTAGCCATCCTTATATGAAGAGCTTCAGCCGTAAATGATGGCTTATTAATTTTAAGCCTGCGACTGATAAGATCGATGAGACACAATGAATCTTTTCCGCCTGACAGTCCTATTAATATCTTGTCACCATCACATATAAGATTATAATCATAAATCGCTTTTTGAAAGCGACTTATGATTTTCTTCTCAAGTTTTTCACTAACTGATAATAGAGGCATAAAATTTAAATTTATGACATGAAGTTATATTTACTTCATAAAAACAAGATATACTGCACAAATTATCAGCAAGAATGCCAACACATGATTCCAATGTAAAGACTGTCCTTGGAATAAAATATTCGCAATAACAGCAAAGACACAAAGGCTTATACACTCTTGTATAACTTTAAGCTGGATAAGATTAAACGGGCCTCCATTTCCTTGGAAGCCAATACGGTTAGCCGGAACTTGACAGCAATATTCAAAAAACGCTATTCCCCAAGAGAATAAAATTATACCAATTACAGGCCAATTTGCTGATATTCCTGATGACTGTAGTTTTAAATGCCCATACCAGGCAAGTGTCATAAAGACATTGCTTAGTATGAGCAGTATGATTGTATATAATCCGTTCATTTTTTATTTTTCTTTCATGAGTTGTTTGTCCATATTATAGGCAGCACGGCGTCCGTCACCCATCGCCAATATTACTGTTGCACCGCCTCTGACAATATCACCGCCTGCAAAAATCTCAGGACGTGAACTTTGCATCTCATCGTTCACGACTATAGTATTCTTGCGTCCAAGAGTCAGATCTTTAATTGATTTAGGAACGAGTGGGTTAGGTGATACACCTATAGCTACAATAACCTGATCAACATCAATAGTTACGGTCTTTCCCTCAACAGGTACAGGACTTCTTCTTCCTGATGCATCAGGTTCACCCAATGTCATAACCTGCAAGACAGCCTGTTTTACAGCACCATTCTCGTCAGCAAGATATTCTATCGGGTTATGCAGACACATAAAGTTGATACCTTCTTCTTTCGCATGTTTAACCTCTTCAAGTCGTGCAGGCATTTCTGCTTCTGAGCGTCTGTATACCAAAGTTACATCAGCGCCAAGACGTTTAGCAGTTCTGCATGAGTCCATAGCCGTATTTCCACCTCCAACGACAAGAACATGCTTGCCTATGTTGAGCGGAGTATCTGTTGTAGGATTAGCTGCGTCCATAAGATTAACACGCGTCAGATACTCATTTGAAGACATTATATTTATAAGGTTTTCACCTGGTATATTCATGAAATTAGGCAGACCGGCTCCAGAGCATACGAAAATACCTTTAAATCCATTGTTCTCAAGCTGCTCAATACTGATAGTCTTTCCTATGATACAGTCTGTTTGAAAATGAACACCCATCTTTCTTAGGTTGTCAATTTCTACATCTACAATCTCGTTAGGAAGGCGGAATTCAGGTATTCCATATTTGAGTACACCGCCAATTTCATGCAATGCTTCAAATACATATACATCATATCCTTTCTTTACCATATCACCTGCAAAGCTTAATCCTGCAGGACCAGAACCTACAACAGCAACCTTAATACCATTGGATTTACCTATTTCAGGCAGTGACACCTGTCCGCTTTCGCGCTCGTAGTCGGCAGCAAAGCGCTCAAGGTAACCAATAGCAACAGCCGGTTCGTTCATCTTAAGATGTATACATCTGCTTTCACATTGTTTTTCTTGAGGACATACACGTCCACAGACTGCGGGTAGGGCAGAGGTGTTCTTCAGAACCTTTGCCGCAGCTAAGAACTGACCGCGTTCAATGTTCTTAATAAATGAAGGAATATTTATGTTAACCGGACAACCTTCAATACATGTAGATTTTGCACAGTCGAGGCATCTTTTAGCCTCTGTCATTGCCATTTCTTTGGTAAGTCCCTTATTAACTTCCTCATATCTTGTCGTTGCACGATAAGCAGGATCCAATTCAGGCATGACAACTCTTTCTATTGCGGTGCGTTCCTTTGGCTTCATTGATGCACGAAGTGACTTACGCCATTCTGCATTTCTGTCAGTCAACACTTCAATAGGTTCATCCGTAATCTGTACATCTGCATTTATGTTAAGTTCTCCTTTATGGTCTGCATGAGGCTTTGTTGCGTTCATGTGCTCTTCAAAATGCTCAAGTTCTTCTTTTTCTACACGTTTAAATGTGCCCATGCGCTTGAACATCTCGTCCCAGTCAACCAATGCGCCGTCAAATTCAGGACCATCTATGCAAACAAATTTTGTCTTGCCGCCAATTGTAAGTCTGCATGCTCCACACATTCCAGTACCATCTACCATTATTGTATTAAGTGATACGTCTGTAGGAATATTATACTTCTTAGTAAGCAGGCAGCAAAACTTCATCATTATTGGAGGACCAATTGCAAATACCTTGTCAATATGTTCCTGATTAATGAGCTTTTCTATACCGATTGTAACAACTCCTTTTTCCCCGTAAGAGCCATCATCTGTCATAATTATTGTTTCATCACTGTTTTCCCTTACTTCGTTTTCAAGGATAATAAGGTCTTTATTACGTCCGGCAATGACAGACAGCACTCTGTTTCCTGCAGCTTTGAGTGCTTTAATGATAGGAAGCATTGGTGCTACTCCAACTCCGCCTCCGGCACATATTACGGTGCCGAATTTCTTAATATCTGTCGGATTTCCCAATGGGCCAACAACATCTGTTATATAGTCTCCAACGTTTAGGTTACACATCTTGATTGATGACAGACCAACTTTTTGCACTACCATAGTAATTGTGCCTTTTTCTGTATCTGCATCAGCAATAGTTAGAGGCATTCGTTCTCCGTTTTCGCCTATTCTAACAATTACGAAATTGCCAGCTTTTCTGCTTTTAGCAATCAATGGCGCTTCTACTTCAAAGAGAAATACGTTCTCAGAGAACTGCTCTTTACGGATAATTTTGTTCATTTTGTTTAAGGTGTAGAAGTTAAAAAATTAAGGTATTAATATAAATTTATGGTTTATGGCAGCAAACCATAAACCATAAATTTAAAGTCTGCAATAAGCCCTTTTTAGAAGTTCTTATCGTCAAGCATCTCAAATCCACAATATGGAACAAGTACTTTAGGTACTTTTATTCCTTCAGGTGTCTGATTATTCTCAAGTATTGTGGCAACGATACGTGGCAACGCAAGAGCTGAACCATTTAATGTATGACAAAGCTCTGTCTTTTTTGTCTCTGAATTACGATAGCGGCATTTCAAGCGATTTGCCTGATAGCTTTCAAAGTTACTTACAGATGAAACTTCAAGCCACTTTTTCTGTGCTGCGCTGAATACTTCAAAATCGTAACAAATAGCGGATGTGAAACTCATATCACCACCACAGAGGCGTAAAATGTGATATGGCAGTTCCAACTTCTGACATAGTCCTTCAACATGTGCGAGCATCTCATTAAGTGATTCATAAGAATGTTCCGGCTTGTCGATACGTACTATTTCAACTTTGTCAAACTGATGAAGCCTGTTCAGTCCACGAACATCTTTACCATATGATCCTGCCTCACGTCTGAAACAAGCAGAATATGCGCAACGTTTAATTGGAAGATCCTTCTCATCAAGTATTACGTCACGGAAAATATTTGTTACAGGAACCTCGGCTGTAGGAATAAGATATAGGTTGTCAACATTGCAGTGATACATCTGTCCCTCTTTATCAGGCAGCTGTCCTGTTCCATATCCTGAAGCTTCATTCACTACATATGGAGGTTGAATTTCGAGATATCCACTTTTACGTGCCTCTTCAAGGAAAAATGCTTCGAGTGCTCTTTGGAATCTTGCCATCTTACCAATGTATACAGGAAATCCTGCACCAGTAATTTTCACACCTAAGTCGAAATTTATCAGATTAAATTTCTTGCACAAATCCCAGTGGCACAATGCACCTCCCGGTAAATCAGGTATATGTCCGCCTTCTTTCACAACGACATTATCTGATGCATCTTTACCTTCAGGTACATCATCGTTAGGGATATTTGGAATTGTGCAGAGCAGTTCTGTAAGTTCTTTTTGTGTCTTATCTAATTGATGCTCCAGATTCTTGGCACTTTCCTTGAGTTTGGATACATTTTCTTTTATTGCATTGGCCTCGTCTGTTTTCTTTTCCTTCATGAGAGAACCTATCTGTGCTGACAACAGCTTGCTTTCTTGCAGGTTCTTGTCAAGTTTCTGCTGAGTCTCGCGTCTGGTTTTATCCAGTGCCAATACATTGTCAATGGCTTCTTTAGCACCATTAAAGTGCTTTTTCTCAAGCCCCTTAATTACACGTTCAGTTTCTTCACTGATGAGTTTTAGTGTAAGCATACAATTTATTTTTTATGATAACTGATGCAAATTTACAAAAAAATATTCTTTTGTAGCTATTAAAAACGGCAAAAATCCCAATTCTCGTGTGAGAAATGGGATTCTTGTGTTTGTTTGGAATAAATAATTAAAAATTCTTTGTTTAAGCTTCTGCTTCAGGTATTACAGATACAACGCTCTTGTCTTTGCGACCTTTGTGAAAGTTAACCACACCGTCAACTAAAGCGTAAAGAGTATCATCTTTACCAATACCTACGTTTTTACCAGGGTTGTGTTTTGTACCACGCTGGCGAACGATGATGTTACCGGCGATTACTTTCTGTCCACCCCAAATCTTAACGCCTAATCTTTGAGAAGCTGACTCACGTCCGTTCTTAGAACTACCTACACCTTTCTTATGTGCCATTT
>OGYL01001492.1_pt1 | contig 18023 bp, 18 predicted proteins | sample 1576541 | NCBI WGS metagenome assembly OGYL01 (sample SAMEA3541551, study PRJEB24748) | human gut metagenome | biome: human gut; feature: human-associated habitat; material: faeces | place: China | collected 2012 | reverse complement strand
TAGGAACGGCAAAATTTTTTACACTTCTATTACTTCTTTATCGCACATCAGTAAAATCACAGGGAATGAAACAGTTAATGGCAGGAATAGCCTTGATTGCTGTCGGCGTACTTATTGTGCCTGTTCTCGGTAATATGATGTCACAGGCTCAGTCAGGCTGATTATTTTGATGATAATAAACTTATGTCCATATCCGCATATGGAAACAAGTAAGAAAGAGGGCGATTATCTGGATTGTTGAAGATTTCATGGATGCTCTTGAAAATTGGTTTAAAGGAATTTTATCGGGAGCAATTGAAGGTTGTCTTAACACCGTTAACGATATGCTTTCGGGAGCTCTTAACAATAGTGACAACACCGGTGTAAACGGTATTTTTTCACAATTTCTCGGTAATCCTACAACCTTTACCGGCACAACCGGTTCCGGTGGTACAAGTATTTGGACAACAATTGAAAAATTATCAAACAATGTAATTGTACCCATCGGAGCCTTTATGCTTATGATAGTTGTGTGTTACGAGCTTTTTTCAATGGTCGTAGAAGGCAATAATTTCAAAGATTTTGATGATTCGATTTTCATCCGTTGGATTCTAAAAACATTTTGCGGAATTATGCTTGTAAGCAATGTGTTTTACATTGCAACCGGTATTTTTGTTTTCGGAACAGACGCTGTAAATTCCGGATTAAACACTTTATTTGGAAGCGGTAAATTTATATCTACCGATGTAGTAAATTCTTCTGAGTTTCATCAAGCACTAATGGCACAGGATATAGGTACTCTGATAACTACCTTGATAATTGCATTTGTGATTATTATTGTGACATTTGTCTTGTTGGCTGCAATCGTAATTGTGCTTGCATCAAGGATTATTGATGTGTATATGATGCTGTCTATTTCCCCTATACCTATGGCAAGCTTTATGAATAAAGACTGGAGCGATATCGGCAAAAACTGGCTGAGAAATCTGCTTGCTCTTGCTTTTCAGGGCTTTTTCATCATTGTCGCTCTGGCAATTTTTAAAACTTTATTCAACAATACATTGTCGAATATGATGAGCGGACAGGATGTAGTAATGACTATGGCAACATTACTTGGTTTTGTTATAGCGTTCATTTTCACAATGTTCAGGACATCAAACATATCAAAGTCTGCATTTGCAGCACATTAACTTCGTTACATTTAACTTCTGCCCCACTGGGGCAGAAGTTGAAAGGAGGAAATATGCAACAAAATTTTGTGCGAATACCTAAAGATTTGAGCCTTATCAAGCAAAAGTTTATTTTTGGTTTGACGAAAAGGCAGGCTATTTGTTTTGGCATTGGTATTGCTATGGGCATTCCTGCATTTTTCGTTTTTAAAGCCTTAACCGACAATCTTACTGTTTCGGTTTTTGCTCTTGGCTTTTTAGCTTTTCCGGGCATAGCGTGTGGTTTATTTAATAAAAACGGTATGTTTCTTGAAGAATATCTCAAATTAATAATTACATTTTTTCGTAAACCACGAGTACGCACATTTCAACCTATAAATGCGTTTAAAGCAATTGAAAATCAGATTGAATATAATAAACTCCGTACTAAACTTAAAAGAGCAGGAGTTGACACTTCAGAATTTGATACTCAAAAGAAGGTGAATATATTTGACAAAATCAAAAAGAAAAAATAATACTCTGACTAAGGATGAGATAATCGCTATAAAAAAGCGTATGGCAACCCTTAAAAAACAAAACGAGGGTTCTAAGTCATCTACGCAAGCGATAATCCCATACAAGACTATGTTTCCTGACGGTACTTGTCATATTTCGGGCAAACGCTATTCTCAAACAGTTGAATTTTATGACACCAACTATCAGCTCGCAACATTTGATGAAAAAGGTGTAAAGTTTACTAACTGGTGCGATATTCTCAATTACTTTGACGAATCAATTGAGTTTCAGAATACTTATGAAAACCAAATCATTGACAAAGATGCAATGATTAAGTATGTCAAGATTGATGATGTTGATGACGATTTTAATGATGTTCGTAAGGAATATAGCAACATCAGAGTCAAAAATCTCATAGGCGGAAAAAACGGCAGAAGTGTTAAAAAGTATCTTACATTTTCAACTGAAGCAAGAGCAAAGCTCGGAACAGTATCAAATGAAATTGTACGACTTTTCGGAGATATGAAAGTATCTGCACATAAGCTTAACGGCAAAGAAAGACTTGAATCTATGTATCAATCGCTTAATCCTTACTCTGCTCAGCCGTTTCTTTTTGACTGGGAACTTGTAAAAAAAGGGTACGATACAAAAGATTTCATCGCTCCGTCTTCGGTAAAATTTGTTGGTAAAAATAAATTTGAAATCAATGACGCTTACGGCTGCATAACATCAATCAATATTCTTGCAGGCGAATTATCGGACGGTATAATTGCTGATTTTCTTGATAATACAGACGGACTGATTTCCCTCAATTTTCATATTATGCCGTTTGACCAACTCAAAGCTCTCAAATATATCAGGGGCAAACTTTCAGATGTTCAAAAAATGAAAATTGATGAGCAAAAAAAGGCTTTTCAGGCTGGTTATGACTCAGATATTTTGCCGGAGAACATTCAAATTTATCTTGATGAGCTTAAAACTATGCTTGAAGATCTAAACAGCAAGAATGAAAGGCTTTTTAATATTACGGTAACAATCAGAAATTATGCTTCAAGCAAAAATAAGAGCGAATTACAGCTTGAAACGCTGTCCAGAATTGTTCAAAAGAACAATTGTAAACTTATCTCACTTGATTATATGCAGGAAAAAGCTCTTGCATCATCACTGCCGATAGGATACAATGCAGTACCGATTATCCGTAACTTACCGACAAGCTCTGTAGCTGTGTTTATTCCATTTTCCACACAAGAAATCTTTCAGCCGGGCGGTGCTTACTACGGACTTAATCAGGTAACAAAAAATATGATTTTAGCAGACCGACTTAAATTAAAGAATCCTAACGGCTTGTATCTCGGTACACCGGGTTCGGGTAAATCGTTTTCTGTTAAGCGTGAGTTGACCGATGTGTTTCTTACAAGGAATGATGATATTCTCATCACTGATCCCGAAGGCGAATATTATCCACTCGTTGAACATCTCGACGGTCAGGTTGTAAAAATCTCTACAAACAGTTCTCATCACATCAATCCGCTCGATATTAGTTTGATTGATGATATGGACGGTGAAAATCCTATTTCAACAAAATCAGACTTTATCATCTCACTTTGTGAGCTTATTGTAGCTGATAAAGTTGGCTTGACATCAGAGGAACGCTCTGCCATTGATAAATGCACTCGCAGATTATATAACAATTTTCTTATGAACAACCCATCAAAAGAAAAAATGCCTACACTTGCCGACCTCAATAAGGAGTTTCGTTTACCCGATGTAATCAACACATTAAGCCGTGTTTCCAACTCAATGGAAATGTATGTTACAGGCTCTCATAATGTTTTTGCTTATAAAACGAACATTGACATCAGTAACAGACTTGTCTGCTTCGACATTAAAGAGCTTGGCAGTCAGCTTAAAAAGATTGCTATGCTCATTATTCAAGATCAGGTTTGGAGCAGAGTGGCTCAGAACAGAGGTAAAAAGACAACACGCTACTATATTGACGAATTTCACTTGCTTTTGCGTGAAGAACAGACTGCTAAATATTCTGTTGAAATGTGGAAGCGTTTCCGCAAGTGGGGCGGAGTGCCGACAGGCATTACACAGAATGTTAAAGACTTGCTCTCATCACCGGAAATCGAAAATATTCTTGATAACTCCGACTTCATCTATATGCTGAATCAGAGTGACGGTGACAGACAGATATTACAGCAAAAGCTTGAAATTTCAGACGCACAAATCAAGTATGTTAAAGGTTCAAAACCCGGTCACGGTCTTGTGTTCTACGGAGATACAATTCTGCCATTTGAAGATGAATTCCCGGAAGATACTCTTATGTTCCAACTGTTAAACACAGATCCGTCAAAACGCAAACTTCAACCGTTATCAACTTAATTGAGGTGGCTCTATGGGACTTACCGGAAAAGAATATCATATAAAATTTGTCCGCCGGCAAAGTAAGTTAACCGGTAAATATCATACCGCAGTCAGACTTAAAAGAGCAAACGCTCCTGCATTTAAGCAGGAAGGAATTTTGCATCGCATTGACGGATTAGGCAGACGGTTTGAAGGTGATAAGCCGACCTTATCGGTAACAAAGCGTATATCGAATATGCGACCGACAACAGCCTTCGGTAAAGGTACAAAGTACACTTTATCAGCTGTAAATAAGGTGCGTAAGACCGGTACAAGAATAGTTTGGAAATCGGCTTTGTCGGCAGAAACGGTTGGTTTGACTTTTGGCAACTTTGCAAAAACACAGTTAATGCAAAATCTCCGATACAAAACCGATACTACAGATAGCGGTAAAGCTGTGTTGAGTACTGCTACTACTTTGCGGACTATTGATAATGCTCGCAAAACAATAGTGCAGCATCATCTGCAAAAGAAAAAATACAAACTCCACAAAAAGACCGCTAAATCTGCAAAGCTAATACGGTCGGGTGCAAAGGTTAAGTTCAAAGGTCAGAAGAAGAATTTCAAGGTTGCAAAATCCGCTCAAAAAAAGCAACTTAAATCTATCTCAAATAACTTTGATAAAGTCAAAAACACCTCCGTAACTAAAAAGGTTAAGACTTATAAGTTGATTAAGCGTAAGCGGAAACTTATAAAGAATGACTATAAGCTTAACAAAAAGGTATATAAAAACAAGAAACGCTCTTACAAAAATAAGCGAAAGCTGAAAAAACTGTATAAGCCAAAGTCACTTATTAGGTTAGCTGTCGGAGCTTCTGTATCGGGTTCTGTCTACAGATTTTCAAACCGCATCGCTCAGGAAGCTGCCGACAATGATTTCGTGCAAGCTGCCAACAAAGCAGTCACATATACCCGACACGCAAAAACAATTTCAAAAAAGCGTAAAAATCATAAGATTTCAAAAACTGAGAGCAGAAAAGAAAAACTTTCTAAAAAATCAAACAAATTACAGCAACGAAAGAATAAACTTCAAAAGGAAAAAATAAAGCATAAGAAAAAAAGAAAGCCACCAAAGCCGAAAACAACGGACAAGGTTGCTAAGCTCGCAGGAAAATTATTCAGTTTTATTTTTAAATTTTTTGGATTTATTGCAGCTCCCCTATTGATTATTATTTTCTTTTTCTCTCTGATTCTTATGGTTTTCGGTGGCGGTGCGTCCAAAAACTCGGCAATCCTCGGTACTTACTATTGTAATGACTACGATATGTCAAGGGCGATCGAATCGTACACTAATATTGCTTATGAGTACAACTTAAATCTTATCCGGTGCAAGAGCAAAAACGAATGGCGTCAGGGACTTAAAAATCTTAAAGTCAATACAGACAGTATGGATGATACACCAACCAAATATTATTACGGCAAAAATATCATTCAAAACTATGAACCTGTGTATGACTTTGATGCCAACAAATTAATAGCTTTTATGTGTGCCTATACCTATGATTTTACTGACACAGAAGATAAAGAACAAACTTGGAAATACAGCGATGACAAGTTTGATGACATACTTCAGGATTTGTTTGACAAGGAATACAGCTTTATATACAAGTACATTAATGGTTCGTATTGGCAGGAATTGGGTAGCTACGACGCTTATCCCGGTTACGCATCGGACGAATACTATTACAGTAAAAGTTCCGGCTCTATCACCGACAATGGTAAAACCTATGGTTATATTGATTTTGGTTCTTGTGGAGTACCGTCAGCATTAACTTCTTACCACAAAAGTAAAAAAGTGTATTTTAATTTATCAACCGGCGAAATACTCAATGTCAATAAAAGCTATGCTAAAACCGGATACTATTTTCAAAATTGTAATCAGCAAGTTGTGGATTCTATGGGTGGCATCATTCCTTCTTTTTATAGTCTCATCAAAAAAAATAATGAAGAATTTTGGGGTTGGCGAGGTTCAGGCACAAAGGTGTATCGCAAAACGCAGCTTACTATCAATGGTCAAGATTTTAATTGGGCAATATCTTCAGACGATGTTAAAACGAGATTTGGCGAAAATGGTAAGCAAGCTGTTAGATTTTATAAGCGTGATACTTACATTACGGATTGTACACTCTACACTAATGTGCAACAAATACGGTCATTTGACGATGCTATTTACGCAGTTTTAAATTCTAAGAGTCAAAGTTTGTATTCCTCTCAATCAAAAATCAAAGAAGATTATGCACAACGGAAGCAGTATTATCAAGTGCTTGCCTGCCTTGAACAAGACGAAAATGGCAAAACACAGACAACATACGGCTTACATCAATCATTTGAGTGTAATCCTCTTCCCGGAAATTTTGTTAATACGAAAATATATAACAATTTTGGTTACGATGTTGTAAGTTGGTATTCTCGCCATTGTCAAAATACTATGCACTATGGCACAGACTTTGTTGCAAGCAAGGGTACTAATGTGTATTCACTTATGGACGGCAAAGTCGAAAGTATTGATACATCAAATCATACTATTGTTATTGTCACCGAGAAAGACCGTAACATATGGTATGAAAACGATACCGCACGAACATTTAAACTGACATACGGTAATATAACTCCTAAAACAGGCTTAAAAAAGGACAGTAAAGTTAAATTAGGAGATTATATCGGCAAAGTGGATAGTTATAAGCATTGTGACGGTAACGATACTAAGGCTAATCAAAATTATTTGCATTTAGGTGTGCAAATAAAGTATGGTCTGGTGTGGCACGATGTAGATCCACAATTTTTGATTTACCGTGAAAACAAATAATAACTTATGCCCCGTTGGGGCATAAGTTGAAGGAGGAAATATTTTTGTCCGCAAACAAAATCAATAAACTTGATAGTTTAAAAGCTACGCTTGATTCGCTCAACGAAAAAATCAATTCATTGATGGCTAAAAAAAGAACTGTAGAAAAACAAATTAAAGATACAGAAGAAAAAGAGTTTATGCAAATCATTCGCAATAACAATTATACAGTTGTTGACCTCAGCAACGATATTAAATTGATTAAAGTTATAAAGGAAAACAATCTATCTCAACAAGACTTACTTGAACTTTTAGGAGGCTCTAACCATGAAAACTAAACGAAGAATACTTGCTGTGATTATGACAGTTTTAATGTGCTTGTCAATCTCCATTTGCAGTATCTCAAGCGTTTCGGCAGCCGAAACGACCAAAAGCAATTCGTCCTCTGATACTGATTCGGATAATAATGGCGATACGGCGGATTCATCAGATTCTGTCGATGACACTTCTGATGACAATGATAATTCACAGACAAGCTATGACTGGTCAAAAAACACCACCGGTAATGCAAACCTTGCAGCCGACCAAACCGTGGTGATGGAAAACGGTACATATCAGCTCATCGCTGTTACAACAAGAGATGATGATATGTTTTATGTCATCATAGATAAAACAAAAAAGGAAAATAATGTGTACTTTCTGAACGAAGTAGATACTGCTGACCTCGACAAACTTGCAAATGATGACAGTAATGTCAGTAACGGTGACAGTTCTACCGAAACAACGGCTCCTGCCGATGAAGATGCAGATACCGAAACAGCCACACAGAACGACAACAGCTCCTCGAATTCAAACAATTCATTTATGTTGTATCTCGTTCTCGGAATAGCAATCCTCGGCGGTATTGGCTTTGCTTTCTTTAAATTAAAGGGCAAAGACGGTAAAAAGAAATCTGATGAAGATGACAGTCCGGAATATACAGATGATGATTTTGAATACGAAGATGAAGTAAATGAAGATGGCGATACCTCTGAGGAGGACAAATAATTATGAAGTTGGTCATTGCAGAAAAGCCCTCTGTTGCAAATACTATAGCCACAGTGCTTAGTGCAGATAAAAAAGGTGTCAATTATTTTTACAACGACTATTACATTGTATCTTGGTGTGTCGGTCATCTTATCAAGCTTGATGATCCCGATTCATACGGAGCGAAATTTGCTGAAAAGCCGTGGAAATTTGAGAACCTACCTATTATCCCTAAAAAGTGGACGTTTTCAATTGCCGGTTCAACAAAATCTCAATATTATGTGCTTAAAAGTCTGATGGAGCGTGATGATGTCGATGAAATAATCTGTGCAACCGATGCAGGACGGGAAGGTGAATGTATTTTCCGTTATATGTATTACAAAACGGGCTGTACAAAGCCGGTCAAAAGATTGTGGGTTTCATCTCTTGAGGAAAAAGCTATTAAAAAGGCTTTTTCCGAGCTTAAAGATGACTCGGAATATGACAATCTATACCGTGCAGGACTTGCAAGAGCTAAAGCCGATTGGCTTGTCGGAATGAATGCCACAAGGCTGTTTTCTGTAAGATACGGCTTATTGCTAAACATCGGCAGAGTACAAACACCCACCCTTTCAATGATTGTTGACCGTAATAATAAGGTTGAAAACTTTGTTAAAGAGCCGTTTTACAAGGTTGATATTGATTGCGGTGATTTTAAGGCAACAAGCGTTGATGACTTTAAGTCGGAGTATGAAGCTGACAAGCTTGCTGAATGTGTTGATAAGTCGGATTTTACGGTTGTTGATTTAACGGAGCAACAAAAGTCTGTTGCTCCGCCAAAACTCTATGATTTAACTGCTTTGCAGCGTGATGCAAACAGCATTTACGGTTATACCGCACAGCAAACGCTTGATTATTTGCAGTCGCTTTACGAAAAGAAGCTTGCTACATATCCTCGCACGGACAGCAACTACATTACCGATGATATGGAAGCTACAGCAAAAAATCTTATTGAAAGCGTTTACGGTGTATATGAAAAAATACCACAGACACCCACTGATGTTACAAAAGTTATCAACAACGCAAAGGTATCAGACCACCACGCATTACTGCCAACTGAACAGATAACAAGCTATGACTTATCGTCATTGCCGACAGCAGAATACAATATATTGTTTATGCTTGCTGTCAGACTTTGTGTTGCAACAGGTGATGATTATGTATATCGTACATTCACTTGTGAATTAAAATCTAATAACAGCGATAAACCATTTGTTTCCAAAGCAACATATCCCGTTAATCTCGGTTGGAAATTTATTGACATATCTGCTAAAGAAAAAGATAAAAACGAAGTAGATAAGTTGTGTTGCGGAGATGAAGTGCCTGATAAAATACAGCGTAACAGTAAATATTGCTCCGTACCTGCAAGCGTATCAGAACACTTCACTTCACCGCCAAAGCAATATACGGACGCTACTTTATTGTCTGCTATGGAAACAGCCGGAAATACCGATTATGTTGAAGATAGCAATGTTGAAAAAAAAGGACTCGGTACTCCTGCAACCCGTGCAGGCATTATCGAAAACCTTGTTAAGCGACAATACATACAGCGTGACGGCAGGAAAATTTTGCCGACCGAAAAAGGCATTCAGCTCATAGACTGTGTTCCCGATGATGTCAAATCTCCGAAAATGACGGCTGTATGGGAAACCGCTTTGCAACACATTGAAAAAGGTGCTGCAAGTGCCGATGAATTTATGAATCAGATTGAGGACAGCGTAAAGTATCTTGTTGATACATACAGCGAGGTTGACAACAGCAAGCATTTTACCCGTTGGGAATGCGTAGGCATTTGCCCTGTATGCGGACAGAAAGTTCTTGCATATCCAAAGTCATACGCTTGTGAAAATAAAGAGTGTGATTTTGTCATATGGAAAAACATATGCGGTAAGAGCCTTTCATCGGCACAGGCTGTAAAGCTCTTAACTAAAGGCAAGACGGACACGCTCAAAGGCTTGAAGTCCAAATCAGGCAAATCCTTTGACGCAGCTATTAAACTTAACTCGGATTTTAAAACAGAGTTTGTTTTTTCAAGCTCTTCAAAATCTAAAAAATCTTACAGGAAGTAAATTAAGCTATGACAACAAAACTCCAATTAAATCTATTGAGGTGATTTTTATGGTATTAAATAATAATGAACTTAATGCAGAAATACTCCGTAAGGCGTTTGAGGGTGCTGACCTTGGTGTCGTATGTGTTAGGGGTAAGGGATTTATTGAGTCCGATGATGATAATTTATGTTATTTATTTGGATTTGATGACGGTTTTGAGTGTTTTGTCTATGAAGTATTATATTTCAACGAAGATAATATGGATGTGTCTCATGCTGGTGTGACACGACGGCGTTTTGAAATTATCAATTCAATTTACAGAAGATGGCTTGCCCTAAAACCTCACAAATATCATACGGCAAGTCCATTTGCAAATCGTGAGTTTGTGGCATATGTAACGGAACGCGGTATCACAAAATCTGATTATGTATTGATTTCGAGAACGGTATATTAAGCTATGGAACGAGAACGCTCAAGGCAGGAACAGACTGCCGACACCGACAAGCTGTATCCACAAATAGCAGAAGCTCTTAATATATCTATCTCTCAGCTTGAGCAATACCCATCCGATATGAAACAGATCCTTTGTCAGGCTTACATCAACAATTGTGAGCTTGGCAAGGATGATGTTGCCGAAACTCTGAACGGTATAGTCAATCTTGATATTGATGAGGTGGGTATCAAAGAGATTGAAAAGCAACAGGACAATACTGCCGTTGACAATGAGTTACGGCAAACCGAAGTCACGGAACGAAAAAACAAACGGTCATTTTTACTCAGCAGAAACCAAATTCTTCAAAATGCACGAACAATTGCCGACAACGATAAATCAAAACAATATGACCGTCAGCAACCGGAAAACATAACAAGGAATAATGACAGTTAGGTGGATTATGAACAAATTTATACATACAACAATTAAGCTCTCCTTTTTGTCTGTCATAATATCTATGGCAGCGTTACTCAATACAGCACCCACAGCAGGTGCAACAACACAGACTGCTCATAATGGGCAGTCTGTTGTTGATAACAGACTTATTTTAAATCCCGAAATAGGAATACATATAACCGTAGATGATGTAAGCAAAGATTATTATGTGCCTATGGGGACAGTTAGCGATGCATTAAATTATCTTAATATATCACTCTCGGATGATGATATATTAAATGCTGATTTATCAGACACGGTTTATCTCGGTCAAAAGATAAAAATTGACCGTGTGAATTACTCTTACTACCCCACGCACGAAGAAATTCCATATACAACAGTTGTGCAGGAGTCCTCAAAGCTGTTTGTCGGACAAACCAAAGTATACCAACAAGGAAAATCGGGCAGTACAGAATACATATATAAGGATAAATATGTAAACGGCGAAATTATATCACATAAATGTATTAAGCAACAAGTATTGACATATCCGACAGATAAGATTATAGTTAAAGGTAACAGGAATATTGATATTATCAATAAATCTTATAATAACAAGACAAGTTATCTTGTCAAAACAAAATATGATAACAAAGACTTTAAATTACCTATGGTAAAGCTGTCGGATAAGGACAGGGATATGCTTGAACGAATTGTTACGGGCGAATTTGGCGGCAGTTATGTAGGCTCTTGCCTTATTGCTCAGTCAATCAAGTGTGCCATAGTGTATGACGGCTATACTTCCGTATCGGCTGTAATTAAAGGTATGGGATATGTCGGCTCAACTGCCAACCGTTCGCAGAACGCAGTTAATGCTGTCAAATACATATTCGATGATAACAATCTTGCGGTCAGGCACAGGCTGTTTTATATGTGTACAAAGGATTATTATGACAGCACACCCGGTAATTTTCATTCAACACAGAACTTCATACTACAATATGAGAATGTACTGTTTTTTGACCGTTGGTAATTTTTTTAAAAAAGCAAAAACTTATGCTTGACAGTAGTGCTATACTGATGTATAATATAATTGAAAGGAAAACCAAAACCTTTTAACTTACAAAAAGGAGAGTAACAAATGAGAAAGGTCAGAAAATTTGCAATTGCAGCAATCGCCGTATTGCTAATAGCTTTACAAACATTCTGCGTATCGGCAGCGTACAAAAAAGCATATGAATGTACCAAAGACGAGCTGTATAACGAAGCGTGGTATTATTTCGAACTGCGAAACATCAATTACAGTGAGTCCGAAATGCCTGAACCTATTGCCCTGTATGCTTCAATGTCAAGATATTATCTTGGTGTTTTTTTAGATGACTATACTCCTGAAAACAAAGATGTAACAGTCAGTAATGTTGCCAATCTTTTTTATGAGTATATGAAAGAAAAGACAGCTGATGTTGATACGCTTGATGTTGATGACAACGGTCAGCTTTATGAGTTGCTAACAGACGGCACAAAGCTTATATGGACTTATGATGCGAGTTCGGACAAGTTTATCAGATATGATGATAACGGTAAAATTGCAGAATCATATGACCGTTATCACCCTGAAGGAGAAACTGACAGCAGCAATACAGATTCATCCGACACACAATCATCAGAATCCGAGAACAGTCACAATCAGGCAGTAGCAAATTCAAAATCTGATGTTGACGGAAGCAAAGTTGAAGCTATCGCAGAAACACAGCCGACAACGGCAGAAGCCGAAGCTACAGCAGATGACAACGGAATGAGTACAGGACAGATAGTTGTGTTGTCAATTATAGGCGGTGTTATTGTTGTAGGCGGAGGAGCTGTTGGTGTTATGGCTCTTAAAAAGAAGAAAAGCTAAATAATATATACGAGGAGGATTTGTTATGAAAAAGGTTATTTTATCAACATTTATGGCAGCAGTTATTTCGATGTCGGCAGTAGCAGCGTCATCTACAGTTGTTGGGGCGGTCAGCTCTAATCTTGCAACTCCGAAGATTACCAAAGCCGAGAGCGTAGACGGCGGTGTAAAAATCAGTTGGAACAAATCAAACGGTGCAGAAAAGTACAGAGTTTACTACAAGGGCAGTAAAGGTTGGACAAGAATGGTCGATACAACTTCAACCTCATATATTGATAAGGATGTTTCATCAGGCAAAAATTACACCTACACAGTAAGATGTATCAACTCATCTGCAACTAAGTTCACAAGCGGATACGATTCAAAGGGCAAGTCAATTAAATATGTAGCTGCTCCTGAGATTTCAAAAACTGAGTCAACATATAACAGTATAACTTTAAATTGGGACAATGTGAACGGTGCCGAAAAGTATCGTGTATATCGCAGGGGCGAAAAAGGTTGGTCAAGGTTGTTTGATACAACAAGTACCACATTCACGGACACAAACCTTTATGCCGATACAGAATATACATACACCGTGAGATGTATCAATTCATCAGCAAACAAATTCACAAGCGGATATAATTCAAAGGGCTTTACCGTAACTACTTTATCAGCTCCTGCGGAGCATACTCATAGCTGGAAGGATATTACCAAGGCTACACAAGTAAAAGTAGTAGATCAGAAAGCCTATACCTACGAAGAGCCGGTTTATGAGAAACAAGGCAGAGCAATTTGTAAAGTTTGTGGCGAAGATATAACAGATAACCGAAGTGAACATAATGAGCAACACGCACTTAATGGTGAACCAGTTAGTTGGACGGTAAAAACTATTGAGGTACAAGTTGGCACAAAAACTATAACTGTACCCGAAAAATCGCACTATGAAACAAAAATCGAAGTTGTCGGCAGAAAGTGTACAGTTTGCGGTAAAGTTGAGTATAATTGATTTTAATGAGAGGTGAACAATATGATAAAAATACTGTTATTTCCCTTAAAACTAATATTTTTGATTATTGCTTACCTATTAAAAGGCATACTTTACATATTAGCCTACATATTAACCTTTATTGCCGATTTTTGCGGAGTCATTCATTTGATAGTTGGTTTTTTCACTACAATATTTGCTATCTGCGGAACTATAGTTGTTGTGGGATGGATACAGCAAGGCTCATTTCAATTACTTGAAGGCTGCGTTGTAATCGGCATATTATGGCTGTTTGCTATGGGATTTAACATTCTGTTTAATTTGGGCGATTCAATTGCAGACTTCTTAGAAAATATCGGTGACAATTTGAGCGATTTGGCACTTGATTTTTTCTGTTTATAAAATCAAATACACTTGCATTTCTGTAAATATCGGGGTAACTTACCGTATACTAAAAAATAAAAAAAATCTAAAAATCGTTTGACTTTTTAAATGTATTGTAGTATAATAATTCTCAGTAATTTTGTCGTTTTGATATTTTGTCAACTAAAAACGATAAAAAAATACGAGGAATACTCGCAATATTCCTCGTATTAGCCTTATAAGATAGCTTGACTATCTTATATAATTTCTTATCTACATCCGGATATGATTATGTTAGTAGTCATCTCAAGCATTAAATTTGTTACAGAAAGCAACAATAACTTGTAGATATTGTCTGAAAACCATATTTGGATGTAGGAGGTACTACAATAAAGGATTAGATAACAAAGCATCAATCCAATATTGATTAAACCTTCCATATGAGGACTCCTTTCTGAAATTCTAGATTTCGTTAGTTGCAAAGTCAGAAGTTAGCGACCTCTTTTTGAAGATTTTTTTGCCTCTTATACCTCTTATATGATACGGCATTAAATATCAAAAAGCAATTCTCATTTATTCCAAACTTCTTGCATAAAGGAAAGTTTTTATATAAATTTCTTACAATTTGTCATTATTTGGTGGATAAAAATCACAAAAAAGGACATTATTGTAATATAGTGTTCTTTTTTTGTTTTTTAAATCAATTTTTGTATATGTATTTTTAGCAGAGCTACGGCTCTGCTTTTTTTATGCCCTGATTTCAGGGCATTTTTTCTTTTTAAAAGTTATTTTGAAAATCGGCAGGGATTTAGCTTTTATCGTTTTTACCTGCTTCATATTTATACATTTTGTGTTTTACGTCTACAAGTGCTTTTTCTTAATAGCAGTTACCGTCATGATCATAAGCCTTTGATAAAAAAGCGTAAAAAATCCCTGTCGGTTTTATGGGCTGCCTTATGGAATTGATTCCCTTTACCCGCCTTCCTGATACAGCAGGCTGCAGTAATTCTCTACCAGCAGGTCATCCCTGAATATTCTCGTTACACTTTTCCGGGTTACCCTGCTTCCTTTAAACCAATGTATCCTACGGTACAGGTATAGCTCCCTGATATTGAATGCAACCAGTGTCAGCAGGAAAACCGCTTCCACTCCCGCATGGCAGTAACAGTGTTTCGCATAGTAGTACGTCTTTAGCTGGTGGAAGACGTTTTCCTCAATATCCCACCGTTTATGCATCATCTTCCATAGGATTTCATATGGGACCACGTCACTGGTTGTCACCAGCCACACCCAATGGACCTCTTCCGTACCATCTTTTTTCTCCTCGTGTTCGCAAAACCTGACCACCCTTAATGGGACCGTTACCCCTTCCATTTCAAAACCACTGGTATCCCACGCTTCGATCCGTTTCCTCCCACGGCGGAACCCGTCCTTTCTCCCTTCCCCTTTTTCAAACAGCCCCTTTGCATCCTTGTAAATCAGTCGTTCCTCATCCTTCAGGCGGATGACTGCATCCATATGGCAGTCCAGGACTGTGTTAAGGAACGGGGCGTTCAGGTACAATGCGTCTGCTACAATCACATCTGCAAAATGTCCGAATTTCCTGTGCAGGTCCCTTACCAGCCGTTTCCCCCCAGTGAGTTCCCCTTCATCCTTTTCCCCTCCATCCCGCGGGGTAAGCATCTCCTGTCCCAGGACCACGTGCGGGCTGTGCCCTATGGACGCGCACACCACAGAACGGTGGAAATATTCTGTCTGTCCGGCTTTGTTTTTCCTTGTCAGGCATTTCCTGCAGGATTTCTTTGTGCTGCTAAACAGCTCCACCCCGTCAACCGCTGCCGCAGTATACCCGCCGATGGTGCCGGAACGGAACACGGCATTCCGATATGTTTTTTCCACAATAGAATCCAATAGGTCCCCTACCTCATCGGCCTCAAGCAGCGCAAGTGCGTCGCGGACTGCATCCACTTTCGGTATTCTTCCACGGATGAAGTTGCCGAACCGCCTCCCCATGCTTTCAGGAGCACTGAAAAACGTATGGAAGCTTTCGTACTGCAAAAGCAGGGCCATAAAAACTGGCATGATAAGGTTGAAGAACGGGATCCCTTTTCTTTTCCTTTTATCGGTCATCCCCTTGATTTTCTGTGGAATCCGGTATACACTAATAGCATAGATTAGCAGTTTTCGTAACTCTGCCATTTGTCACTCTCCAACAAGGTTTATTCTTCATCTTTCACAAACTCACAGATATCGCTAATATCGCAATCCAGATATGTAGCAATCTTGAGTAATACACTCATAGACACTTCTCCATCCTTACGCATCTTTGTAAGGGTATTCGGAGCAATATCTACAGCCTTTCTCAAATCGGCTTTACTCATCTTTTTGTCTACCAATAACTTCCATAATTTATTGTAACTTACTCTCATTCTCACACCTCGTGGCTTCTTCTATAGACATGTTATATTTGTCACAATTGAGTAAAAACTCGCTTTTTAAATTATAGTACAAAACGCTTATTCTTGCAATCAAAATAATCGCATTTTCTTGCGAGCTTTAATTATTTTCATTCAAAAGTCATTAGTTTTTGTGAGAAAGAAATTCATAACCTTGCTTTTGAGTATTTCTGTCAATATTTTAGCATTAAGCTAGGCATTGTATAATGCCAAAACTTATAGTTAAAAGGCAGAGTGCCTATCCTGCGCCCTGCCCATTCTTTAATCGTCCAGATACAGTTCCATTGCCTTATATGCATTTAACGTATTTGTATCAGCATCATTGAAAGTACTTGAATATGTATGCAAACTGCCCGAAGGATCTGTTGCACAGTTAGTAAGCGATATGTATGCATCATATAAATCTGATACGGCATCGTATGCATCCTTGTATTCATCTGGTGGATTTTTCAATTTTTTCATCAATGCATTGACTGTATCCTGATTATTTTCAATACTGCTTATCTTGCTGCTGAAACTCGAATCTGCATACAGATTACCTAACGCATCGTTAAAATCAGATACAAAATATCCGTCAGGTCTTGTATATTTATCTGTTTTATCATCTCGTTCTTCATAAATAGAATTATACCATATCTGCTTAATCAGATTTGCACTTGACTCAGCATCACTTGCACCTGTCAACATTGTGACAGTAGCTAATTTCAGATTATCAGAATACTCCTCTACCCGTTGTGCATATTCCTCTGCTGCCTTTTTCTTCTGATATTGTGTCACTCCAAATACTGTTGCTCCTCCGACCACCAATAATGCAACCACAATTCCAATAATAACCTTTATCTTCTTAGTCACCTTTACCCCTGTGACCTCTACCTTTTGTGGCTTTTCATCTGTCTCCTGCCCTAGTGTATCATCGACCGGGCAGCCACAATTCGGACACTCTGTCATCCCCTCTTCAAGTTCAGCACCGCATTCTGTGCAATACTTCTTCTCTTCTGGTATCAATATTGCACCGCAATGCACACACTTCTTTGCATTTTCTGATACCTGTTCTCCACAATGTGGACATACAATCATTGCCATAAAATTGTTCTCCCTTCTTACACACCTGCTACCTGCAGGTGGTACTGCTTAATAATTCTTTTTGCCACCATAGCATTTAGGTCTTTATTAACTGCAACCGTATAAATGCCGTTTGAATACATAAAATGTGAGCCTTTGCATCTTTGATATTCATATCCGTTATTACGAAGTATCTTTTTCATTTCTCTTGCATCTACCATAAATATTACCTACCTTTTTCCTGCCTTATCATGATATTCTGCGATATCATCTGCCCATGCATCATCAAGTTCTATACTGCAGGTTCTGCTTTTTGTAACGCCTCTCACTGCTCTGCCAACAGCTTCGTAATTTAGTGCTACTCCATCATGATCATTCTCATATGTTACTGACCTGTTTCTTTCAATACCAATTTTTTCAGCTTCTTTGCCTGCATCAATATTTGCTCCAGGGAACA
>OGYL01001486.1_pt1 | contig 18069 bp, 16 predicted proteins | sample 1576541 | NCBI WGS metagenome assembly OGYL01 (sample SAMEA3541551, study PRJEB24748) | human gut metagenome | biome: human gut; feature: human-associated habitat; material: faeces | place: China | collected 2012 | reverse complement strand
GTCGTAAACAGCCGACAAACCGTCGTAGATTTCACTTGACGGAAATACAAAACCATACTCTTTGGCGTGAGCCACAATTTTCTTGAACAAATCTTCTTGTGCCATTTTTTATCTTGTTTTTTCTAATAAATTCAATGTTCAGGGGGTCTGTTGACCGCCTTTTCGTTATTTTAAGGTGCAAAGTAAATAAATTTTCTCGATTTTCTTCTTATTTTTGCAGAGGCTTTCCTCTGAAATTGTATTTATTTGGTAAATAACCTACTTTTTTAACGACAAAAACATATTTCCAGAAGCCTAAAAAACTGACCCAACTATGAAAGAAGACGAAATAGACGACATCTCTGAAAAAATCGACGACGCCTCAACCGGCGCCGAGGCTCACTCCACTTATGTGGTTCCGAAAGACAAAAGCAAGCATTTGTCGGGAATGTTCCAAAACTGGTTTCTCGACTATGCGTCATACGTAATTCTGGAACGCGCCGTGCCCCACATCCAGGACGGTCTGAAACCAGTGCAGAGGCGCATTCTGCACACGATGAAGGAACTCGACGACGGACGCTTCAACAAAGTGGCGAACATCGTGGGAAGCACCATGCAGTATCACCCCCACGGCGACGCCTCAATCGGCGACGCCCTCGTGCAGCTCGGACAGAAGGAACTGCTTGTCGACACGCAAGGAAACTGGGGTAACATTCTCACCGGTGACAGCGCCGCAGCGCCACGTTACATCGAGGCGCGTCTTTCAGAATTCGCCATCGAGACGGTCTACAACCCCAAGACCACCGACTGGACCGTGAGCTACGACGGCCGCAAACCCGAGCCGGTGACGCTGCCGGTGAAATATCCGCTTCTGCTTGCGCAGGGTGCGGAGGGAATCGCCGTCGGCCTGTCGTCAAAAATCCTTCCGCACAACTTCGTGGAGATTCTCGACGCTGCGATAGCATATCTGCGCGGCGAGGAGTTTGCCCTGTATCCCGACTTCCCCACCGGAGGTTTCATCGATGTGTCGAAATATAACGACGGCGAGCGCGGAGGGTCAGTACGCGTGCGCGCAAAAATCGAAAAAATCGACAACAAGACATTGGAAATCACCGACGTGCCGTTCGGACGCACTTCGGGAAGCGTCATCGAGACTATCATCAAAGCTCAGGAAAAGGGAAAAATCAAAATAAAACGGGTGGACGACAACACGGCGAAACACGCCGACATCATCGTACACCTGCTGCCTGGCACGTCGAGCGACCGGACTATCGACGCGCTCTATGCCTTTACAGACTGCGAGGTGAGCATTTCGCCAAACTGCTGCGTGATTTCCGACCGCAAGCCGCATTTCCTGTCGGTGAGCGACGTGCTGCGCCACAGTGTGGACACCACCAAGCACCTGCTGCAACGCGAGCTCGAGATTCAGCGCGGAGAGCTGCGTGAAAGCCTGCTCTACGCCTCGCTCGAGAAAATATTCATCGAGGAGCGCATCTATAAGGACAAGGAGTATGAGCAGAGCAAAAGCGTCGACGAGGCTGTGGCACACATCGACAAGCGTCTGGAGCCTTTCAAGCCATCGTTTGTGCGCGACGTGACACGCGACGACATCTTGAAACTTCTTGAAATCAAGATGAAGCGCATCCTTAAATTCAACGCCGACAGCGCCGACACCTACATCCAGTCGCTGAAAGACCATATCGACGTTATCAACGACAAGCTGACACGGATGGTCGAAGTGACCATCGACTGGTACAAGCATCTGAAAGATAAATACGGCGCCCATTATCCACGCCGCACCGTGATACGCAGTTTCGACAATATCGAGGCGACGCGCGTTGCCGAAGCCAATGAGAAATTGTATATCAACCGCGAAGACGGATTCATTGGCACCGGACTGAAGAAAGACGAGTTTGTGTGCAACTGCTCCGACATCGACGATGTAATTATCTTCTACAAGGATGGTAAATACAAAGTGACTAAAGTGGCAGACAAACTTTACGTCGGCAAGAACATACTGTATATCAACGTATTCAAGCGCAACGACCAGCGCACAATCTACAATCTTGTCTACCAGAACGGCAAGGGTGGCGTGGTCTACATGAAGCGTTTCGCCGTGATAGGCATCACGCGCGACAAGGAATACGACATGACACAAGGCACAAAAGGCACTAAGATATGGTGGTTCTCCGCCAACCCCAACGGCGAGGCTGAGACGCTGCGCGTGACTCTGAAAGAGAAACCACGCCTGAAGGTGCTGCAGTTCGACATAAACTTTGCCGACCTTGCCATCAAGGGCAAGCAGGCGATGGGCAACATGGTGACGAAAAACGAGGTGCACCGCATATCGCTCAAAGAGCGCGGAGTGTCGACGCTCGGCGGCCGCGAGGTGTGGTTCGACCCCGACGTGCTGCGTCTGAACTACGACGGCCGCGGCACATCGCTCGGCGAGTTCAACGCCAACGACAAGATACTGATCGTGCTCAAGAACGGACAATTCTACACATCTTCGTTCGACGCTGGAAACCACTATGAGGACAACATCCTGCTCATCGAGAAATTCGAGGAGAACAAGGTGTGGACAGCCGTGCTCAACGATGCCGACCAGGGCTACCCCTACATCAAGCGTTTCACGTTTGAGGCAGCATCGAAGAAGCAAAGCTTCATCGGCGACAACCCCGACTCTTCACTGATTACGCTGTCCGACAAGCGATACCCGCGCTTCCGCGTGACCTTCGGCGGTGCCGACGAATTCCGCGAGCCTCTCATAATCGACGCTGAAGAATTTATCGGCGCCAAGAGCTTCAAAGCAAAAGGCAAACGCGTCACAAACTTCAATATGGACAGCATCAAGGAAATTGAGCCGCGCGAGATGCCGGAGGAAGAACTTGAAGCTCCGGCTGTCGATATCGATGTGGACAGCGTGGACGGCGACGACGTTATCAACCAGAACGACGTGCGCGATGAATTGACCGGACAACAACGATTGTTTGACGACGAAACCGAGGAATGATGCGCCTGAGACTGTCGATATTGGCAACGCTGCTTGCCGCTGCGATATGCGGACAGGCGGAGCCGCAGGATTCCACCGTTCTGCGTCCAGCCACAGTGACTGTGGCAATCGACGCAGGCGCGACACACAGCCTCGACACGTATCTCAGCCCGCTGTTCTACGACGGAATGCATCTGCGCATAGGATTTGAGAGGCAACGCGCATCTCGCTTCAACCCAGAGCGGTGGACAAACAAAATTGAGGCGGGTTTCACCTACGACCATCCGTCGAACCCCGCCGGCAACAACTCGCTTCACACCATCATCGCAGATGTGGATTTCGCCATGCTGCACCGATGGCGCGTGGCGCAGGGGCTTACGCTACATGCCGGCGCCGGCATCGGTTTCCGTGGAGGCGTGACCTACAATCCCCGCAATTCCAACAATGTGTGCTCGCCGCTGATACGCCTCTATGCCGGAGCAAGCGGCATGGCGGCTTACCGCTTCAATGCCGGCAGGCTTCCTATGACGGTGCGCTGGCAGGCGACGCTGCCGGTGGTTGGAGGTTTCTTTCTTCCCGACTACGACCAATCGTTCTATGAGATGTATCTCGGCAACTATCGCAACACCATTAATTTCGGGTTCTGGCACAACCGTTTCGATATGGACAACACCGTATGCCTCGACTTCCATTTCGGCACGTCGTCGCTACGCCTGGGATACCGCAATGAGTTTACGACGGTTTGGGAAAACAACATCAGCCAGCGCCGCGCCACACATAGCCTCGTGGTGGGAATTCAATGGGAATCGCTGCGGATTGACACGCGCCGAGCAATGCCTGAACGTGCAAAAATAATATCAGCAACTTATTGAATATGAAAACTGTCTGCTTAAACATATTGGTTATGCTGCTGTCGATTGCAAGCCTCACGGCATGCCACGACGAGCCCCAGTTTGCCGACACGCCGACAGGCAATTTCGAGGCGCTGTGGTCGGCTCTCGACCGCCATTACTGCTTCTTTCAATACAAAAACGTAGACTGGCAGGAGGAGCACGACCGATATGCCCCGAAAATCAGCAACAGCATGACCTCTGAAGAGCTTTTCCGCGTATGCTCCGAGATGCTTAAAGAACTTAAAGACGGACACACCAACCTGTCGTCATCATTCGACACGTCGCGCTACTGGATTTGGGAACAATTCCCGCAAAACTACGACGAGCGGCTTGTGGAGGAGCACTATCTGCACTTTGACTACCGCCGCACAAGCGGAATCACATACCGCATCCTCGACAACAATTATGCCTATATGCGCTACCCGTCGTTCTCCTACAGCATCGGCGAAGGCAACCTTGACAACGTGCTGGCAACGCTCGCCCTTGCCGACGGTCTGATCATCGACGTGCGCGACAACGGAGGAGGCATCATCACCAATGCTGAGACTCTCGTGGCGCGGTTCATCGACAAGCGCATTCTCGCAGGATACATCTCGCACAAGACCGGCTCCGGACACGACGATTTCTCCGAGCCATACGCTTACTACATCGACCCGGCAAAAGGCAGGGTGCATTGGACCGGAAAGCCGATAGCCGTGCTTACAAACCGTTCAACCTACAGCGCCGCAAACAATTTCGTGTCGATAATGAAGAGTCTGCCCAACGTGGTTGTGGTGGGCGATGCCACAGGTGGCGGATGCGGAATGCCGTTCACGTCGGAACTGCCTAACGGCTGGAGCGTGCGGTTCAGCGCGGCGCCTATCTACGACGCCGACCGACAGCTCACGGAGTTTGGAGTGCAGCCGACCGACGGCTGTCAGACAGACATGACCGATGCCGACCGTCAACGAGGCGTGGACACCATCATCGAGCGTGCGTTCGAAGCTCTGACCGACATGCAACGATAATCGTCAGCGTATATAAGGCTTGAAATTGTCGAGGAGCGAAAGCTCGTCGACGTGGCATGCCAACGACTCCGCCACAGCTGTCAGCTGCCCGGCAGTCAGCGCGCTTGTCTGCCCACCGTCGTTGACGGCAAGGCGATGGCTGGTGGCGGCAGGCTCTCCCGACACCGCCGCATCCACCAACTCTTTTAAAATCTTGGCAAACGCCTCATCGGGACACGCTCCCTCTCCCCTTTCGGCAGTGTCGCCACTACGCACAAAATAGTATGCCCTTCCTCGATTGCCGCCGCGCTCAATACGCGTGCGTACATATAATTCAGGACTGACCGTCAAATCAAATTCCAACGATGTCAGACCCTCTTTTTCCAATATTTCAAGTATTTTGTCCATTTCTTACAATTTCAACCGAAATATCGCACTTTTTTTCTTTTCTTGCAAATATCTTCCACCAATACGCAAACGCCCATACAAATCACAACAATTAACACAAGACAGTTGCTTTTTAACGCGTGGTTGACTATCTTTGTGAAATCATCAACAAGGACAAAACCTCAACGACAATGCAATCAATACTTATAGTAGAAGACGATATTACTTTTTCAACGATGCTGCGCACTTGGCTCAGGAAAAAGGGTTTTCAAGCAGAGACAGCAGGCAGCGTGACTGCCGCCAAACGACTGCTTGAAAAGACTGCGTTCGACTTGATTTTGTCCGACCTCCGCCTGCCCGACGATGACGGCATCACACTGCTGCCATGGAAAAAGGAGCAAGGCATCGACGCCCCGCTAATCATCATGACAAGCTACGCCGACATCCAGAATGCAGTGCTTGCAATGAAGGAAGGCGCGAGCGACTATGTGTCGAAGCCCATAAAGCCCGACTTGTTGCTGCAAAAAATAAACGATGCCTTGGCTAACGGCTCAACCGCCGACAACGACGTGGCTGAAAAACCGGCCACTGACAGCGCCGACGACTCCGACCCCGATTTTCTTGAGGGCGAGAGCGAGGCGGCACGAAAACTGTACAGCATGGTGTCGCTAGTGGCTCCCACCCAGATGTCGGTGCTTATCAACGGCGCGAGCGGCACAGGCAAGGAATATGTAGCCCACCGCATCCACCGTCAGAGCAAGAGGGCGGACAAGCCGTTTGTCGCCATCGACTGCGGTTCAATACCCAAAGAGCTTGCCGCATCTGAATTTTTCGGTCATGTGAAAGGCTCGTTTACCGGCGCGCTTGCCGACAAGACAGGTGCCTTTGTGGAAGCTAACGGCGGAACACTGTTTCTTGACGAGGTGGGCAACCTAAGTTACGAGGTGCAGGTGCAGCTGCTGCGTGCGCTTCAGGAGCGCAAGGTGCGTCCTGTAGGCGCCACCAAGGAAATCGATGTCGACGTGCGTCTTGTCACCGCCACCAACGAAGACCTTCAGGCTGCAATAGCCAAAGGCACATTCCGCGAGGATCTGTACCACCGCCTGAACGAGTTCACGCTGCAGATGCCGGCACTCCACGAGCGTGGCGGCGACATACTGCTCTTCGCCAACTTCTTCCTCCGTCAAGCCAACCGCGAGCTCGACCGCAACGTGGATGGTTTCGACGCTGAATCGCAGCGCATACTGATGGACTACGCATGGCCGGGCAACCTGAGGCAGTTGAAAAACCTCGTGAAACGCGCCACTCTGCTTGCCGCCGACACGTTGATTCATCCTCGGGATTTTGCCGACGGTCTTACCCCGGCGTCAGCACCTGCCGACGAGGCGGCTCCGCAAGCGCAGGCTCCGGCATCGTTGCATCTGCGCAACAGCGACGAGGAACGGGAACGCATAATCGAGGCCCTGCAACAGACAAAATACAACAAGAGCAAGGCGGCTCAACTGCTTGGAGTGGACCGCAAAACGCTCTACAACAAGATAAAGCAATACGGACTTTGACATATTCTGCCACACAAAGTGAGGATTTACGACACCTCATCGTGTGGAAAAATTCCCCACTTTGAGAAACAGATTGCGCAAAGATTCGTTTATAACATATTGATTACAAACAATTTTGAGGCGCATCGGCGCATTGGCACAATTGTTGTCGCTTCAAAACATGGAGATAACGCACTTCGGCACCCTTGAAACGTTGCCTCTAAAAAGAAGACAGCATTTCAAGAAATGACTCATTAGTTTTGTGTGATAGTTCGTTTTTTTCATCGGCGGAGATGCCGACGCATAAGTTATAATTCCCTACGGTGTTGAAAGTGTGATTAGTTATTCAAGAGGCCATTTCCGCGACGGAAACGGTCTCTTTTTTAATGCTTCGCCACCTTGTCGGCATTGCGCGCCACAAAGTCCTTCCACGAAGAATAAGATTTCTGCGCTACAGGCCGCTGCGACTCGTAGAAATGACACAACGCCACGCCAAGAGCGTCGGTGGCGTCGAGATGCGGGTCGATTGCCTCACGCGGAATGTTGAGAATGCGGCGCAACATCTCAGCCACCTGCTCCTTCGAGGCTGCACCGTTGCCCGTAATCGCCTGTTTCACCTTCAGCGGCGCATATTCGGCAATCGGAATGTCCTTAACCAAAGCGGCAGCCATAGCCACCCCCTGCGCGCGTCCGAGTTTGAGCATCGACTGCACATTCTTTCCGTAGAACGGAGCCTCAAGCGCCATCTCGTCAGGCAGATACTGTTCTACCAAGCCCGTGACACGCTCGGCGATGCGGCGCAGACGCATATAGCGGTCGTCAAACTTGCTGAGCATAATCACGCCCATGGCAATCAGCTCCGGCTTGCGCTGGCGCACGCCGAGAATGCCATACCCCATCACGTTTGTGCCAGGGTCTATGCCAATGATAATCTTGTCCCAGTCAGCCTGTCTTTCCATCTACAAATCCACCTCCTCAAGAAGCGTTGAGAAACCAGCCACCTGATGTCCGAAGCGTTTTGCCATCTCCTCAACAAGGTCGTCGCCCACCTCCTCATACCACGCACGAAGCGTGTCGACATCGCTGGCGCGGAACTGCAACGAATAGTTGCGCCCGTCGCTCTCCTCGGCGTTGAGCACAAGCGTAAGCCGCGGCTCCGACAACCGCCCGTCGACGGTGGCTTTGGGAATATACTCCGCGCGGAGCCATTCAAGAAAGCGCTCCACGGCATCATTATGAGCATGGAAAGTCGTATTGTATACTATCATCTTTGTCGATTAAAAGTTAAACGAAGCCGTAATGCCGAAATGCTCGCCGTCGCTCACGGGAGCCATGGCAAGATTATGCTTTTTGGCAAACGGACGGGTAAAAATATAACTGCTGCCGGCACCTATCGCCGCGCCAGTCACCACATCCCACCAATCGTGCTTCTTGGCATAGGTGCGGCTCCAGCCCACATAGGTGGCAAGCACATAGGCAGGCACGCCAAACTTCCAGCCGTAGCGGCGCTGCACAAATGCGGCGTTGGCAAACATCACCGCCGTGTGGGCCGACGGAAATGCGTGGTTGTCACTGCGGTCGGGGCGCATCTTGTGCACCGTATACTTCAACAGATACGACGCTCCGAGAGTGGTGGCCGTTGAAAACGCAGCCTGCTTCAAACCCTGCCAGTCGCGCTCCACAATCACAGCCGTCAGCGTAGCCAGCGGCATAGCCACAAGCAAAGCATCGCCGGTGCGCTTCACCGCCTGGCGGGTGCTGTTGATTTCCACAACCTCCTGCGCGCGGCAACCCATAGCCGCGGCGGCAATCGCCAATATAATCACAAATACACGTTTCATAGCAAGTCAATCAATTTAGGGACAAACACAATCAGTCCGACCACAAAAGCCGCCACAGCCGTCAGCAACACGCCCCCGGCAGCAAGGTCCTTGGTGCGGCGCACAGCCTCGTCGTAGCCCGGCGACACACGGTCGGAAAGCGCCTCTATCGCCGAGTTAAACGCCTCAGCGGCAAGCACAGCCCCGATGCACATAGCCACAGCCACCCATTCCAACGCCGACAAGCCAAGCCACAGCCCGAGCGTCACCGCCGTCACCGCCGCCGCCGAATGAATCCACGCATTATGCTCCCCCCGCAGCAGCATAACGATGCCACGAAAAGCATATACAAAACTTTTAGCCCTCTTGCGCCAACTGAATTGTTTCTCTTTCATATTGCAAAGATAGTGCAAGGTGAGTGGAAAGAAAAGAGCTTGCTCAATTTTCTTTTCCGAATCGCAGCCTATCTCGTAGAGTCCATCAGCAAGTGCATAATTAGCGAAAGAACTTGAAGAATCTATCTTTTGGCGTGTCAAAGTCAATTTTTCCCTTGGTCTACGGTTGAGCTTCTTCTGAATTTCCATAATTCTACTATCTGAGAAGTCATCAAAATTGGCTTTCTTCGGGATGTACTTCCGGATAAGATTGTTGGCGTTCTCAATTGCGCCCTTCTTCCAAGAGCAGTAGAAGTCGGCGAAATATACCTTCCCACGCTCTTTCACAGAGGATTCAAGGGCGGCGCACATGCGGTGCTGCTGCAAGGCAACAGAATCTGATTCTGCCACGTGGCGCGACGCATGCAACAGTGCTTTTGCCGAGGCTAAAGCCTCGTTAAGTTTCGTGAAGATTTTTTGCACATTGGTTGAAAGTTTAAGTCAAGTTTTTATACCTCGTTAACAATTTTTATTGGTAATTTTGTAGTCAGAAAAAAATACAAAATCAATACTGATTATGACTCTATTTGAACGACTTACCCAACAAGCCAAAGCAAACAAACAACGCATCGTCCTCGCCGAAGGTGCGGAAAAACGAACGCTTACCGCTGCCGACCATCTTATCGCCGACGGCATCTGCGACATCACTCTAATCGGCAATCCCGCTGAAATCAAACAACTTGCAGCGGAATTGAGTCTAAAAAACATTGAGCATGCCACAATCGTCGACCCTGCCGACGAGGCGTTTACTGAGAAATATGCGCAACTCTACTATGAGCTGCGCAAAGCCAAGGGCATGACGCTCGAGGGCGCGCACAAACAGGTGCACAACCCGCTCTATCTGGGCTGTCTGCTCATCAAGAACGGCGATGCCGACGGTCAGGTCTCTGGTGCGTTGAGCACCACAGGCGACGTGCTTCGTGCCGCTTTCCAGATTATCAAGCCCAAGAAAGGCATCAGCGTTGTTTCCGGCGCGTTCCTTATGCTGCTTCCCGAAGGTTCTCCTTACGGGACTGACGGCATGATGGTGTTTGCCGACTGCGCCGTAGTGCCTAATCCTACGGCACCGGAATTGGCACAGATCGCCGTATCGGCGGCAGAGACAGCCAAGGTGCTCGGCGGCTTTGATCCGCGTGTTGCCATCCTCAGCTTCTCAACCAAAGGCAGCGCAAAGCATGAGATGGTAGACAAAGTTATCGAGGCTACAAAGATTGCCAAAGAAATGGCTCCGGAGCTGGATCTCGACGGCGAACTTCAGGCCGATGCAGCCATCGTGCCTTCAGTGGGCAAGAGCAAGGCTCCGCAAAGCGACATCGCCGGCACTGCCAACGTGCTTGTGTTCCCGTCGCTCGAAGTGGGCAACATCACCTACAAACTCGTGCAGCGACTCAGCGGTGCACAGGCAGTGGGTCCTATCCTGCAAGGCTTGGCAAAGCCGGTCAACGACCTGTCGCGCGGATGCTCTTGGGAAGACATCTATAAAACTGTTATCATCACTTGCAACCAAAGCATAATAGCAAATCAAAAATAATGAAAATCCTCGTACTCAACTGCGGAAGTTCATCGGTGAAATACAAGCTGATTGAACTCGACGACAACGCGCAAAACGTCCTCGCCGAGGGCGGCGTGGAAAAAGTGGGTCTGCCCGACTCTTTCCTGAAATTCAAATACAATGGCGAAAAGGTGACAATCACCACGTCTATGCCAAACCATAATGTGGCTATCCGCATCATCCTCGACAATCTGACAAGTGCTAAATATGGCTGCATCAAGGATTTCGGAGAAATCGACGCCGTAGGCCACCGCGTGGTGCACGGAGGCGAGAAATTCAATTCGAGCGTGCTCATCACCGACGAGGTTATCGCCAAGGTGAAGGAATGCTACGACTTGGCTCCGCTCCACAACCCAGCCAACATCGTGGGCATCGAGGCTATCAGCGAGATTATGCCCGACGTGCCACAGGTGGGTGTGTTCGACACTGCTTTTCACCAGACAATGCCTGCCCGCGCATATATGTACGCTCTCCCGTATGAGGTATATGAGAAATACGGAGTGCGCCGCTATGGCTTCCACGGCACAAGCCACCGCTACGTGGCACGCCGTTCATGCGAATTTTTAGGGTTGCCTTACGAGCAGCAGCGCATCATCACCTGCCACATCGGCAACGGTGGCTCAATAACCGCCGTAAAAGACGGCAAATCAATCGACACTTCGATGGGTTTGACTCCGGTAGAAGGCTTGATGATGGGCACCCGCTGCGGAGATGTCGACCCTGCTGCCCTGCTCTACATCCAGGAGAAAGAGCATCTCGACAATGCCGGAATGCAGAAACTCATCAACAAGCAGAGCGGTCTGACCGGCATCTCTGGCATCTCTTCCGACATGCGCGACATCGACGCTGCCATTGCCGCCGGCAACGAGCGTGCGCGACTGGCTCTCGACATGTACAGATACCGCATCGTTAAATATGTTGGTGCATACACAGCGGCGCTTGGCGGTGTCGACGTGATTGTGTTTACAGCCGGTGTGGGCGAAAACCAGATTCAGCTGCGTGAGAGCGTATGCAAGCAACTGGAATTTCTCGGCATCGATTTCGACCCAGAGCGCAACAACTGCCGTGGCGAGGAGGTTGAAATCACACGTCCCGGCTCGAAGGTGCGCGTAGTTGTCATCCCGACCGATGAGGAATATATGATTGCCTGCGACACAAAATCGATTGTCGAAGGCGTGAATAAATAGAAAAAGCTATCAATGTGCTGCATCATTGTCCCGCTTTGCGTAAAGCAGGCTTTGATGCAGCTTTTTTCTCAAACAAAATGGTCAGGAAGTTAACTTTCGGCATCTTCATGATGCTCTTTGGCAAAATCATTCTCGGCTTTGTGCTGCTGTCGGTGGTCAGCGTAGCCATCTACCGATGGGCGCCTGTCAGATACACGCCTCTGATGGCGATACGCAGTGTTGAGCAGATGCTCGACGGACGCAAGGTGCACTGCGAGCATAAATGGGTGCCGCTCGAGGAGATGTCGCGACACATGCCGATGGCTGTAATCGCCTCTGAAGACAACCGCTTCGCCTCTCACCACGGATTCGACTTCGTGGAAATCAAGAAAGCCGTGCGCGAGGCTGAAAACGGAGGCCGTCACCGCGGTGCAAGCACGATAAGCCAGCAGACGGCTAAAAACGTGTTTCTATGGCCGTCGTCATCGTGGGTGAGAAAAGGCTTCGAGGCTTATTTCACTGTGCTTATAGAGGCTCTGTGGAGCAAGGAGCGCATCATGGAGGTGTATCTGAACTCTATCGAGACCGGCGACGGACTCTACGGCGTGGAGGCTGTGGCTGAACAAAACTTCAACACCACCGCCGACCAGCTGACCGCCCGCCAATGCGCACTCATCGCCGCCACTTTGCCCAATCCGCTGCGATTCGACTCCGCCAATCCTTCGTCATACATGAAGAAGCGCCGCTCGCAGATTCTGAGGCTTATGCGCCTCGTTCCGAAGTTTCCTCCGGAGGAAGATTGACAGTACATACAAAAAACGGGAAGCCGCCAAGCCTCCCGTTTTTTGTATGTACTGCAGAACAGCAATCACTATTCCACAACAATCTCTTTTGTCACTCTCGCACCACGTTTCACGATTACCACAGTTCCAGGCTGCGGTTTTGCAATCCGCATGCCCTGCAGGTTGTAATAGACAGGCGCAACATCGGCGTCGTCGACAGTCAAATCATATACGCCGGCGTCGTTGAAATGCTTGTAGCGCGTCTTAATCGACGGGATTTCAAGACGATAGGCAGTGTCTTTCTTTCCGCCCGACAGATTGAGGCGCAACGAATTGAGACGTATCGGGAAAATGCCCACATTGTCGACATCGGCAATTTGCGCAAAGTCAACCGTATAATCTTGAGCGTCGCCCGACTCAAATCCCGACAGATTAGCCGACACATTGCTGCCGTCGGCAAGCGTGAACGACGCCACCGAGTTCTTGACAGCCACTCCGCCAGTCAGTTTCATAGTAAGCCGCAGCTCGTCAGGAAGGCTGTAGAGAAGCGTCGGCTGAACAGGGACAAGCGTAAGGTTGGGCGCACGCGTGCCCGACAGAGCGAAGTCGACTGCCAGACCGCCGCCGGCAAGCGCAGTTATCGCCGCATCACCCTTCACATTGTAACTCTCAATTTTCCAAGCCTCCGGATTCGATGCGTCTTCAATAGGCATCAATTCCGCCGTAGGGCACTGCACCGTAACGCCGACAGTGCACGTAATGCCATCCTTGACACCCGTCAGCGTCGCCGTTCCGTTTTTCAATCCCTTCGCCACGCCGTCGGTAACAGTCACCACCGATGCGTCGCTTGATGTCCAGTCAAGCGCACGCGGCTCGACAGCCATCTCCTTGCCTCCGACAATAGCGTTCAAGCCAATCTTCCATTCACGGCAGTTGTCGAGAACCACTTCCGGATAAGCCGCCTTGACATCGTCGGCAGCGACAATCGCCACCGTCACCTCCGCTTTTACTGCTCCCAGTGAAGCTGTAAGCACATGCGAGCCGCTGCCGGTGGCATAGAGAGTGGATCCGTCTGCCACAATCTCGCCAAGCGCACCGTCGCAGGAAAGCGTGACGCCGTCAACATCCATATCGATGAGTTTGCCATATTTGTTATATCCGTAGAAAACCGGACGATAAGAGCCATACCGAGGCATCCGCACCGCATAGTCGGCAAAACGTATCTCAGCCACCTCCTCATCGTCGGGAGCGTGGAGCACCGCAAAGATGCCGTTGCCCACCGCACGTTCGGGCGACACGCACGGACGGTTGATTGTGCCTTCCATCGCGTCCCACATCAATGTAGAGCCGCCGCCATCGAAATCAAGAGCGTCGTAGCATCCGTATGAGCGCATAAGGTCGGCACCCTGCGGATAGGTAGTGCCGCTGCTGATGGTGCTGCGTCCGTCGATGGCACAGATTACGAGCATCGTGCGCTCCTTGTCATAGCCAATCAGCGTGCGTGGATTGAACGCGTCGCGAGGATTGATCCATCGGTTCGCCTCCATCACCGTCTCGCCTTCGCGAAGGATTTTGACATCGCCGCCTATAATCTCCTGCACGCCCTCGGGCTTGAGATTGCCATACGACGGCAACGACAGCGAATAGTTGACAGTAATTTCATCACCCAGTTTCAAAGACCGCAGCTTCTCGATGTTTGCCGTAGCAGCCTTATCGGCCGAGATGACTATTCCGTCGGCAGGTATCGCCATATTTCCACCGTCGTAAGCCGCCTGGCTCACCACCATTTTCAGATTCTTGTTCAATGCCCAAGTTTCGCCTGGAGCGAGCGTGAAAGCCACTTCCACGCCTCCTGCCGCCGTCTTGGTGTATTTTCCCATATAAGAGTTGTAGACCACCGTTTCTCCGTCAAGCCGATGGAAATTAGCATTTGAAATCGGCATCTCCACGCCGCCTATCGACGCGCTGTACGACAGGTCGGTGGCATCGATGCGCATATATCCGTCCTTGTCGATTATAAAAGCGTTCTCACGGCTCACCCAGTCGATAACGTCGGGCGACATCAGTTTTCCTCGGCTTGCGCTCGCCATGTTTGGATAGCCCACGATGCCGTATTGCGAATACGGTCCGCCGAAACTTCCGGTGATGAAAAAGTCGCCGTTCACACCCGTAAGATAGCGTTCGCCCTCCACTGAGTGACGCCGTCCCATCGAAGTCACCGTTTCGGCGTTAAGGCAGGAGTCGTTGCCAATCTCCACCTTGAATTTCACATTGTCTGCCTCGCGGAGCATTGTTTTTATCACAAACGCCTGAATGCGCGTGTTTCCTGTGGTCGAGCGGTATTCAAGCGCGGTGCGTGTCATTCCCGGACCGCATTTGTAATGACGCAGCGTGTCGACGGTAAACGTCTCGCCCTGCAGGTCAACAGTGGATGGGGTTGAAAAAGCCGATGCCGAAGCGACAAGCGTAAAGCAAACGGCTGCAATTGGTTTAAATAATTTCATAATAGTTATATGTTTGGTTTGGTCTGTTTTGTATGATGCAAAATTACGTGATTTTTTGGGAATCCGCACAATTTCCACACCCCTAAAAAATGCAAAAGCGGGGCATCCCTTCAAAAGAGATTACCCCGCCTTGTGTCTGTTGCCCATAGGCACAAAGCCTACAGCTCGTAGTCAACGCAGGCGCGCATATCCTTATGCTCACCGAGCAGCCCTGCCGCAGCCACATGCGCCGGATGCTTGGCATAGACCTCCACATCCGCCATTTTGTCGACAACTGCGGTGAGAACCACGTCCCACGTTTCTGCCGGATTCTGATTTAGCCCCACCTCTATCGAGCGGAGCACGTCGATTTTCTCAGGAAGCGCCTCAAGGGCGGCCTTGAACTGAGAAGCCACGGCGCGGCGTTCTTCAGCCGTGCCTTTGAGTTTGAACATTACGATATGCTTTACCATCGTTGTATATATTTATTTGGTGTTGTACATTCTTTCACGTGCAGCCTGAACTTTCTCGTCGGTGAGATAGTCGTCGAAGTCCATAATCTTGTCGATGATTCCGTTTGGCGTCAACTCAATCACACGGTTGCAGACCGTCTGTATGAACTCGTGGTCATGGCTCGACATCAGGATGTTGCCCTTGAATGCCTGCAGCGTGTTGTTGAACGCCTGAATCGACTCAAGGTCGAGATGGTTTGTCGGAGAGTCGAGCACAAGAGTGTTTGCGTCGGTCATCATCATCTTGGCAATCATACAGCGCATCTTCTCGCCACCGGAGAGCACAGATGCCTTTTTCAGCACCTCCTCGCCCGAGAACAGCATTTTTCCGAGGAATCCTTTCAGATAGATTTCGCTCGAGTCGTTGCTGTACTGGCACAACCAGTCGACAAGGTTCAAATCCGTGTTGAAGAACGAGGTGTTGTCGAGCGGCAGATAAGCCGTAGTGATTGTCTGTCCCCAGTCGTAAGTGCCGGCGTCGGCCTTGCGGTTGCCGTTGATGATTTCAAACAAAGCGGTCATGGCGCGCGGGTCGTGGCTAAGGAACACCACCTTGTCGTTCTTCTCAATCTGGAAGTTTACGTCGTCGAAGAGCAAGTCGCCGTCTTGAGTGGCTTTCAATCCCTTCACCTCAAGAATCTTGTTGCCCGGCTCACGGTTGGGCGTGAAGATGATTCCCGGATAACGGCGCGACGATGGCTGGATTTCCTCTACATTGAGTTTCTCGAGCATCTTCTTGCGGCTTGTGGTCTGCTTCGACTTTGCCACATTGGCGCTGAACCGCTGGATGAACTCCATAAGCTCCTTGCGTTTTTCCTCGGCCTTCTTGTTGGCTTGCTGCTGCTGGCGGAGAGCCAGCTGGCTCGACTGATACCAGAAACTATAGTTGCCGGCAAACAGCGTTATTTTGTTGTAGTCGATGTCGAGGGTGTGGGTCGACACGGCGTCGAGGAAGTGACGGTCGTGGCTCACGACGAGCACCGTGTTCTCGCAGTTTGACAGATAGTTCTCCAACCAAGCCACAGTTTCAAGGTCAAGGTCGTTGGTCGGCTCGTCGAGAAGCAGGTTGTCGGGATTTCCGAAAAGCGCCTTCGCCAGAAGCACGCGCACTTTCTCCTTACCGCTGAGGTCCTTCATCAGCATGTAGTGCTTGTCTTCCTTGATGCCCAGACCGCTGAGCAATGCGGCAGCATCGCTCTCTGCGTTCCAGCCGTCGAGCTCGGCAAACTTTTCTTCCAGCTCAGAGGCGCGGACCAAGTCCCGGAAAAATTACAGAAATGCATTTTCCAGGTGGAAATGGCGTACGTGTTGATTCAGCTATTTTTACAGGGTACGAAGTTACACCTTACTATGATTCAATGTTAGCAAAACTTATAGTTTATGGTGACAACAGACAGGAAGCAATTAACAAAATGCGAAGTGCCCTTGGAGAAGTGGTAATTGAAGGCATTGATACAAATATAGATTACGAATACGAAATAATAAATAATGAAAAATTTATTTCGGGGGATTTTGACGTAGATTTTATTGAGCAGTTTAATAAGCAGAGGAGAGCTGTAAGTTGAGACTAAAAACAAGAATAAAAAAACAAAGAAGTGGATATGTAACAATAAAAATTCCAAAGCCGGATGTGCCAAAAGGACTTTTTGGAAAATGTAAAAAATGTGGTCAAATGGTATTGTCAGAAGAGGTCAGGGAGAATGGCTATATTTGCCCTAAATGTGGCGGTTATGTGAGAATGCACGCAAAGCGCAGAATCAAAATGCTTGTTGACAAGGGAACTTTCGAACCATGGTTTGAGGGACTGGAAATTAGCAATCCACTTGGAGATAAAGAGTATGAAAAGAAATTATTGGAAGTAAAAGAAAAAACAAAATTAGAAGAAGCAGTAATAACAGGAAAAGCTTTAATTAACGGTAGTGAAGTTGCTTTGGCGGTAATGGACGGGCGTTTCTTAATGGCAAGTATGCCCGAGCGTCACCATCATTTGTTGCCGATGAACGAGACAGCCATTAAGAAAGGAATGGAGATTATACAGAAAATATAAGAAGCTCATTCATTGATGTGCCGATATGCCAATTAAGTTTTCTGATTGGCATATTGGCATATTTTATAATTGGCACATTATTTTTTGTTATATCTTTGCAACCCATGAAGTATTATCTATACATATTACTTTTTCTGATAGGAACGGCGGCTTCCGCGCATGCGCAAGGACGTTCCGGGAGCCGGGGAGGACGAGGTGGATTCTCGTTATCTAATTTATCATCCTCAAACAAGGAAATACCGGATAGCTTGCTGCAAACAGATAGCGCGGCGCTGAAATCAAAACGAATCATCGGTTATCGGCTCACGCCTCTTTTGGGAGAACGTTATATCGCTCCTATGGATACCAATCGATTAAATTTCGGGAATAGTACGTTGGTGGAAGCGAACTCATTGGCCGTAGGTTATCTGGCGAATGTGGGATCGCCGGCGCAAACCCGTATTTTTAACGAACGTAAGGAGGAACGTGATTTCATCTTCGCCGATGCCTATGATTATT
>OGYL01001479.1_pt1 | contig 18134 bp, 8 predicted proteins | sample 1576541 | NCBI WGS metagenome assembly OGYL01 (sample SAMEA3541551, study PRJEB24748) | human gut metagenome | biome: human gut; feature: human-associated habitat; material: faeces | place: China | collected 2012 | reverse complement strand
CCCCAGCTTGTAAATACCTCATCTGCGTGATGATGGTGGTGATCGTGGTCATGGCAGCCACATGTGCACTCATCGCCATGGTCGTGATCATGATGATGATCGTGGTCATCGTGGTCGTGGTGATGCTCGTGCTCGTCGTGATCGTGGTGATGCTCGTGCTCATCGTGGTCGTGATGATGCTCATGGTCGTGATGATGGTCATGGTCGTGACAGCCACATGTGCACTCATCGCCGTGGTCATGGTCATGATCATGTCCCTTCTTGGCCTCATCCATCATAGTCTCCTCAAGAGACTTGTAGTTCTGCATAGCCTCTCTGATGGCTGCTCCATCGATCTCATCCCATGGAGTTGTGATGATGGTTGCATGATCGTTCTTCTCTCTGATCATGGCTACAGCCTTCTCGATCTTATCCTGTGTGGTTGTCTGTGTTCTGCTCAGGATGATAGTGTTGGCACTCTCGATCTGGTTATTGAAGAACTCACCGAAGTTCTTCATATATATCTTAACCTTTGACACATCGGCAACTGTTGTGTAGCTGTCGAGCTCAACATCAAGATTGCCTGATACATCCTTTACTGCCTTGATAACATCAGACAGCTTACCAACTCCTGATGGCTCAATGATGATCCTGTCAGGTGTGTAATCTGTGATAACCTGCTTAAGTGCAGTACCGAAATCTCCGACCAGTGAACAACAGATACAACCTGAGTTCATCTCTGTGATCTGAACGCCGGCATCCTTCAGGAAACCGCCATCGATTCCTATCTCACCAAACTCGTTCTCTATGAGAACCAGCTTCTCGCCCTTAAATGCCTGCTCAATAAGTTTCTTGATCAACGTTGTCTTACCGGCCCCAAGGAAGCCTGAGATAATATCAATCTTTGTCATATCAATCACTCCTTAAACAAATTTATATTAAGACTGTGCAGTAAATACACAGTCTTTGATACCTACATCCACATGATTATACTCGATTGCCTTTATTTTTGCAAGAAATCAAGCATTTTATGTGTGTTAATGAACTATTGTCTCATGTGCACATCCACCTGATTGAACGGAATCTCTATGCCGTTCTCATCAAATGCCTTCTTGAGCTTCCACATGGCATCCCACTTGGCATCGAAAAACTTCTCTATCGTCGCATAGAACTTCACATACATATTGATACCGCTGTCAGCAAATTCATCTATATAGAAGAGAACCTGCTCATCCTTAAGGAAACCGTCAACATCTTTTATGGTCTCAAGTGTGACTCTCTTGACCTTCTCCATATCGGAGTCATACGCAACGGAAAATGGTATCTCCACTCTCCTCATATCGTGCTCAGTCACATTCACAAGGGATGTATTGGATATGTTACCATTCGGTATGACGACTGATTTGTTGTCGAGGGTTATAAGTCTTGTATAGAATATATCTATGGACACTACTGTTCCCTCACAGTGGGTATTGTTCTCCACTATATAATCTCCGACCCTGAATGGCTTCAGTATGAGTATCAGCAGCCCGCCCGCAAGATTTGACAGACTTCCCTGGAGTGCAAGTCCAAGGGTAACGCCTGCTGTACCGAGTATGGTTATGAATGATGTGATCTGAAATCCCACGATACTCGCCGCAGTGAGCACGATCAAAACATTCATGACGATCTTGACCGCCGATATGAAAAATCCTGCAACACTCGGATCAAGCTTTGATCTCTCGAAGCTCTTCCTGAGTATCTTGAGCAGAAGTTTCACCAGCTTGAAGCAGACAACCATGAATATGACCGCCACTACAATACTGCCCAGCTTGGACATGCACCAGTCTGTAAGCTTCTGGATATATTGTCCTATGATGCTCACCTGATCCGTTGCCTCCTTCACAGCATCCCCGACCACACTCTCTGTGGTCGCAGTATCAGCCGCCATGTTATACAGATCACCAATCAATAGCATAAATGTCTATTCCTCCTATTTTACATGGGCAAACACTGCAAATGACAGTGCAGGAGCACTCACTTCTATCACGCCATCCGCAGCAGTCTCATATCCTTTGTTATTGTTGCCCTCGCCTCCGTATTTCAGGTTATCACTTGAGAAGATCTCTCTGTACTTTCCATCCGTCTCAACCGGAAGCTTATATCCTGTCACATTTTTAAGTCCGAAGTTGCAGACAATATACACATCATCTGCGACATCCAAACCATGTCTTACAAATGATATTACCTGTCCCTTCTCCTGTATATCAAGTGCACTGCCGGCAAGGTCCCTGCCATCACCGCACAGAGCATTCTTTGTATCGTATAATTTGTTGAGTTCCTTTATATATTTCTGAAAATAGCTGTTTGCATCGAACTCAAGAACCGACCAGTCGATCTGGGTTCTTCCGTCAAACCCGGCAAATCCGCCTAATTCCTGTCCCATAAACGTCAGCTTTCTTCCCGGTAGTGACATGGTGAGACCAAACAGAAGTCTGAGATCAGCATACTTGTCCTCATAGCCACCCGACATCTTGGATGCGTAACTTCCACGCTCATATGCAACCTCATCATGGCTGAGCGCCCATACGGTATCATCCTTCTCATCAAATGGTATACCACATGTATAATCCGTAAAGCTTCCTCTGTTCACAGGAGGTATCATCATGAAATCTGTCACTCTGGACACAGCCTCATTATTCCACCTGAGATCTGTCATAACATCATCACCTGCAGTACCGAGGTTTGTTCTCAGCGCTCTGATAAGCTCCTCATCCTCCAGCCTTACTCCGTCCAGATGATATGTATCTATCCAATATGCGATACAATCCACATCCCTCACAGATACCATATCCATGATAACGCCTATCCCCTTGCTGTGGAAATGATCGACCATGGCCATGAACTCCGTAGGTGATCCAAATCTCGATGTCGGAGCGAACATTCCCACGGTATCATAACCCCAGCCATTGTCATCTCTATATTCCATAAGTGGCATAAACTGTATGTAGTTGTATCCCATATTCTTCACGTACATGGCAGCCTCTTTGCCAAATTCGAGATAGTTAAGAGGATATCCATCTGAGTTTCTCTTCCATGTCGGCATGTGGACCTCATATATATTTACCGGGGCAGATACACTGCCTCTCTTCTTCATATATGAAGAGTCTGACCAGCTATACTCAAGCTTTGCAAGTACCGACGCATTTCCCGGTGCCACCTCATAAACCTCAGCGTAAGGGTCTGCAAATATATCTGTATTTCCATCTCTGTATAATGCCTCGAATTTGTATCTGGTATTCATGAGATCGCCCGGAATGAACAGCTCAAACATATCAGTGTAGTCAATCCTTCTCATAGGATTCACGCGTCCATCCCATCCGTTGAAATCTCCGACCACACTGACCCTGGTTGCCCCCGGCATATTCATGCAGAACGATACACCCTGTACACCATCGAGCGTGATCTGTCTTGCTCCAAACAGATCCTTTACATGGAAATCCGACAATATTCCATCGTCTCCATTTACCACCTTCATGACATTGACCGGATCCACGCTGTATCCGAATGAATACGGATCATAGAATTCAGCCGCCTGCTCGCCTTCTGTTATGAGCTTATATGCAAATGCCCCGCTATCCTCGATCTTCACTGTAAAAAATCCCTGTGAACCTATCTCGGTCATAGGATATTTAAATATCGGCTCGCCCGTTTCTTCATTTATCCTGAGAACAAACGCAGCCGTAGCCCTCGGAAGGTATGCATTTACATAGCAGTCATTAAGACACTGGTGCATACCAAGAATATGATGAGGGTTGCCATGCGTACCCCTTGTTATCGCTGCAACCTCATCTGATTTCAATACAAATATCTCCATAAAACCCCTTCTCCTAATGTTAGTCTATCTTGTGTATAAATATTCCGCTTCTGAGCTTTGGCTCAAACCACGTTGACTTTGGAGGCATGAGAAGTCCCGCATCTGCAATGTCGAACAGTTCAGTGATGGATGTCGGATACATCGAGAATGCAACCGCCATTCCTCCATCCACCAGACGCTCAAGCTCTGCAAGTCCTCTGATTCCACCTACGAACATGATCCTCTGATCAGTTCTCGGATCCTGTATTCCAAGTATCGGTGCAAGCACATTATCCTGAAGTACCGATACGTCAAGTCTGCCCACGACATCATCCGGAACAATACCTTCTCTGACATCCAGTCTGTACCAGCTTCCATCCATGTACATTCCCACCTGTCCTTTGACCTGTGGTTCCACCGGAACATCACTGGCTGTCACATCAAATATCTTTGAAACCTCATCCATGAATTCCTGCTTGTCATGTCCGTTGAGATCCTTTACCACTCTGTTGTACGGCATGATCATAAGCTGGTCATGAGGGAAAAGTACAGAGAGGAAATAATTGAATTCCTCATCCCCGGTATATCCCGGATTCTTCTCTCTCATATGGATTCCCGCCTTGACGGCCGATGCCGCCCTGTGGTGTCCATCCGCTATATAGATATCGTCCACTCCTTCAAATGCAGCTCTGATGGTGTCTATATCTTCCTGGCCATCTATTATCCATACGTTGTGAGTGATCCTGTCAGGTGATGTGAAGCCGTACAACTTATCACCCTTCTTCACTCTATCGATGATCTCGTCAACCTTATCTATCGCTCTGTACGCAAGGAATATAGGTCCCGTCTGCGCTCCGCATGCCTCGACATGCTTTATTCTGTCTATCTCCTTGTCCTCTCTGGTATTCTCATGCTTCTTGATGACTCCATTCATATAGTCATCTATAGAAGAACATGCCACGAGTCCTGTCTGATGCCGGCCATCCATGATAAGCTCATAAATATAATAGACTGGTCTGCGCTCCATGATATATGTTCCATCATCTATCATGCCCTGAAGCAGCTGACCAGCCTTATCATATACACATGGAGCATATGTATCCACATCTGGTCCAAAGGATGTCTCTGCTCTGTCCACTTTCAAAAATGATAATGGTTCGCGCTTGACCTCTATCTCTGCTTCCTGACGGTTATACACATCGTATGGCAAGGCAGCTACTCTGCCTGCAACATCTGGTCTCGGTCTATAGGCTCTAAAACTTCTGATTGTTGCCATATTCTCTACTCCTGTCATAAATATTTTATTGTATGTGCCAATTAACCTCTTACAGCCTTGACAACCTTCTTGATCGAATCCTCATATTCCTCCTCTGATGAGTTCTCGAAAATGAAGAGATCCTTGATGTTTGTAGGCGGATTGAAGTTCTGGCTGTTGATGTACTCATCCCAGTGCTCAAGCTTCCATGTATCCCTGTCTGAAGCTCTCTTGATCATTCTCTCATGACATACATCTTTTCTTGTATTTACCCAGATAACGAAGAGCTCTGCATCTTTCTCTGCAAGCTTAGCGCGAAGATTGTCAAGATACTCATCATCTCTGATCTCCTCTGTAAACGGAGCATTGATGAGAACTGTATCATTGTAATCCAATGCCTCAAATGCAAGATCCAGCACACAGTAATACTCGTAATCTCTGATCTCCTTCTGGAAGAAATCTGATGAACGGTTGTACTCCTGTCCGGCAACCACAAATATCTGCTTTGAAAGCACGATAAGTGTATCCTTGTCAAGGTATACACAATTGTGAAGTGCCTTTGCAACCTGCTTTGAAATAAATGTCTTTCCACATGCTGGTGGTGATGTAACTAAAATAAGCTTCTTCATATCTATAAATGCCTCCATGTAAATGAAATCAATTTTTCTAATAGTTTATCACAATTGCTATTTGCTTACAACATTTTTTAACGTTAAATAAAAATAAAGAACAGCAAAGAACAATATACGTAAAAAACCGTCAGACCTGTTTTGCAGGCCTGACGATTAAGATCATATATTCCAACTATATGTTGTTATATTTTATTTTACTATGATTGTACACTTTGCGTACTTACCACTGCCATCCTTAGCCTTACATTTAATTACCACACGGCCCTTCTTCTTACCTACTACTGTTCCACTTGTTGTTACGGTAGCTATCTTCTTATTTGAAGAAACCCAGATAACTGCCTTGTTGTTTGCAGTTGCAGGACCTACTGTTGCCCTGAGTGTTATCTTTCCCTTTCTCTTTATGGTTGCTGTCTTCTTGTTTAACTTGATCGAAGAAACCATAATAACTGAATTGATTGTACACTTGGCAGTAATATTGCTTCCGTCCTTTGATTTACATGTGATAACTGCCGAACCCTTTCTAACAGCCTTGACAACTCCTGTTGACGAAACTGTTGCAACCTTGGTGTTCGATGATGACCATGTAACCGCCTTATTGTTTGCCGCTGCAGGACCTACAGTTGCCTTGAGTGTGAATGTAGCACCCTTCTTGATAGTCTTGTTTGTTGCATTGAGCTTGATGGATGTTACAGGCTGTGAAACCGTAACAGTACACTTTGCAAGCTTGCCGCTTCCATCCTTAGCCTTACATGTGATAACTGCTGTTCCCTTTGATACTGCTTTGATCGTACCATTGTTTACTGTTGCTACCTTGCTGTTAGAAGTTGTCCACTCAACATTTCTGTTATTTGCGTTAGCAGGAGCTACAGTCGATGTTATTCTGCCCTGTTTACCCACAAACAGATTCAGTTTTGTCTGATTAAGTTTTATTCCTGTAACCGGCTGGTTAACTGTAAGTCTGAGAGCTGCCTTGGCCTTTCTTCCTTCAATGCCTTCGACAGCCTCGCATGTGATTGTCGCTGTACCACGGGATTTTGCTGTTACCTCTCCATTCTGATCTACAGATGCTACTGCTTCACTCGAGCTTGTCCACTTCAGCTCTGTTTTTGAAGCATTCTCCGGATTGAGAGTCACATTCGGGGTAAACTTATCACCTACATTCACAGTCTTAGTGCTCTCACCCAATACTATTGATGATATCTGCTGGACTACTGTAACTTCACATGTTTTTGATACTCCACTTCCATCTCTTGCAGTACATGTTATTGTTGTTGTTCCGGCTTTAACACCTGTTATTGTTCCGTTTGATACTGTTGCAACACCCGGATCACTTGACTGCCATATAACATTTCTGTCATTTGCATCTTCTGGAAGTACGGTCTGCTTAACAGTTCCTCGTTCACCCACATACAGAGTGAGCTTCTCCTTGTCAAGTGTTATAGCACTTACATACTTCTTTACTGTAAGAGTGAATGATGTTGTTTTCTCACTTCCATCAACTGCTGTAGCTGTGATAACTGTGGTTCCTCTGTCGAGGGCTGTTATCAAACCATCCTTGTCAATGCTTGCAACACTCTCGTCTGATGATGCCCAGATGACTTCCTGATTCGATGCAGTTGCAGGGGATGCAGTGCTTGTTACCTGCAGTGTATCACCAGCATATATTGTTGTCTTGTCTCTGTTTATTCTAAGGCTTGTAACTCTCTGCTTTACTGTAATGTTGCAATCCACATACTCATCATCTGAAATTGAAAATCTGATAACAGCAGTTCCTGCTGATCTGGCAGTAACTGTAGCCTTTGTCTTATCTGTTGAACTATATGACACCGAAGCAACATTTGTATCTGACGATGTCCACTTCAAATTCTTGTAAATACTTGCATCATCCGCATCGATAACAGCCTCAAGTGATACTGTTCTGCTTTCCGTATCTGCTCCGAGCAGCAATTCTGCACTGTTCATATTGAGAGTCAAACCTTTTACAGGCGGCTGTACAGTCACATGACACTTGCCGTACACCTGCTCAGTATCAACAGATGTACATATGATATCAGCTTCTCCCGGATTGACTGCCTTCACATTTCCCTCGGCATCGACCGTAGCAATGCTCTCATTTGATGATGACCATACAACGCTCTGCTCCACTGCAGTATTTGGAGAAACCGTAGCAACGAGATTACTGCTTCCACCTGCAATGATCGTCATTCTAGACTGTGAAAGTGTCACGCTGTTTACTCTCTGTTCAACATTTACCTGAATTACTGTCTCTACATCAGGATTATCAGTTGATGTAAAATGAAGGAATGCGATTCCTGCACCTCTTGTTGTTATAGTCTTACTTGATGTATTAAACGACAAAACCTTATTGTTTTCTTTGCCATACGCATCAGTCACCTTACAAGTGAATCCTGATATCTCTTTGGACGCAAGACCATCCTCGGTAACACACTTTACATCCAGCTTCTTAGAGCCATTTCTTGGATATGTTCCACAGTCCATGTTGATGACTGCGCCATTCTCGTATGTTATCTGGTTGCCTGCATCATCCTTCTCGTTCTGATCTACAAGATAAAGTCCGGTAACAGGCTTGTGACACTCCATATTCACATATCCTATAGCACGATCATTCAGCAGAATGTTAATCTGAGCTGTTCCCGCCGAAACACAGGTCAGTTCTCCTGTCTCCCTGTCTATCTGTGCAACTCTTTCATTTGACGAACTCCATGTTATGTTCTTGTGTGGATTCTTTTCGTCATCCGTAGCTGTAAGTGTAGTCGTATCACCAACTCTGAAGCTGAGTGTAGAACTGTCTGACTTTACAACATTTCCATCAGTTGTATACCATACTGTGACCTTGAGCGGGTTAAGAATGTTGAGTGTGAACTTGACCTTCCCCATTCCTGCTCCTGTATAGTAATTGTATGTAATCTTCTCCGCATCCGGCTCCGCTGTAAATATATATCCATCAAGCTGTCCTCCAGTCACGGATGACGCCTCATTGCTGGCATCTATGCCCTGTATTCCTGCGTATCCTGTAGTATTCCTGTTTCGTTTATGAATTTCAACCCCATTATCATCCGTTAAAGGCTTGCCGTTGTTATCTACAGCAACAGGAAGTTCATAGTCATACCACGCCTTATGCAAACCATAGACTTTTGAAAAATCGCTAAAATCATAATCATAGTTCGTAGTATCAAGTGTTATATCCCTGCTATTCCCACTGCAACTGAACACACCATCATCGCCATAAAGTTTAGGACACACTGATATATCTATGGCCACAAGATTGTTGTTGTCAATCTCAAGTTCTTTAAGGTCAGGATGACCATCAAGCTTTATACCCTGGATATTATTGTCTGAAATATAAAGCTTCTCCAATAAACTGTTTGATGCTATATCAAGCTCTGCAAGAGAATTTGATGATGCGTCAAGATTAACCAGATTGGTGAGAGTAGATACATCAAGCTTATTTATGCCAGTATCCTTGACATAAAGCTCTCTAAGTGCTGTATTCGCAGTAAAATCCACCGCACCCAGAACATTGCTGCTGACATCAAGGTAGCTAAGACTTGTGTTCTTTGACACATCTATTGATGTAAGTCTCGTGTTAGAACAATCAAGTGTTGTAAGCGCCGGGGTATTGTCTATGTTCAGCTCAGCCACATAGCTATTTGAACAATCAAGCGAACCAAGGACTATATCACCGGATACGTCAAGCTTGGTAATTGACGAACGAACAACAACTCCACTGTCGCTCTTTGCTCCAGCACAATAAAGATTCTTAAGCTTCTCATGACCTGACACATCAAGGACAGGCAGTGAACGCATGCTGTCACAATAAAGTGTTGTAAGCTCCATGTTTGAGCCAAGATCAAGTGTTGATATGGTGGTTCCACTTACGCCAAGCACCTTAAGCCCCTTCATATTGCTGACATCTATCGATGAAAGGTTTGTTGAATTGGCATTGAGCAGTACAAGATTATTGTAATCAGCCAGAGATGTAAGGCTTGTGATCTTGTTTCCACTTATATCAAGATATGTAAGTTTCTCTGCACTTACCGGCAATGTCAGACTGTCTATTCTGTTACTTGAGACATCTATATATTCAAGATTCTCAAGATTCTCTATATCAAGATTCCTTATAGACTGCTCATTACAATCCAGCTTTGACAGATTGGTGAACAATTCTACGCCATTCAAACTTGATATAGCAGGAGAACACTTCGAAACATCTATAGATGTTACATTCGAGATCTCCGCATCTGACAGATAACCATTACTGTCTGTATCGAAATTACTCGACACATAGCTTCTAAACGACGAATCCGTAAACGTGTCAGCTATGGATACGCCATCATCCGCTGCATAAACCGGGCCAACACTGGCCAGTGACTGGACAATCATCGCTGCACTCACAGCCGCTGCCAGCCATCTCTTCCCTTTTCTCATAAAATACCTCCCTTAGTAATTCATGGTTTATTTACAATTAATCTAATTTTAGTATACCTGTTTGTGCAATGTCAACATAATGTTATCAATAATACTGCATAATATAACGCCATGCAAAACAAAAAAATTGCCGGAACATGTTCAATTCATAGCAGCAACATTATCCCGGCAAATCTTTATGATATTGTTAGCACAGACACTTCAAATATCCATATAATTTATTACTTCTTTGTGATATATCCCTTAGCCTTCAGAAGCTCTGCACAGAGAACTGCACCACCTGCAGCACCTCTTACAGTGTTGTGTGAAAGGCCAACGAACTTCCAGTCATATACTGAATCCTCACGGAGACGTCCTACGCTGATACCCATACCTTTCTCGAAGTCAACGTCCAGAGCAACCTGTGGTCTGTTGTCCTCCTCAAGGTACTGGATAAACTGCTTTGGTGCACTTGGAAGACCAAGCTCCTGAGGCGCGCCCTTGAAGCTTGTCATAGCCTCGATAAGCCGCTCCTTCGTAGGGTTCTTTCTGAACTTTACGAATACAGTTGCTGTATGTCCGTTGAGAACTGGGACTCTGATACACTGGCTTGTGATAGTGATTCCCTCTGCAGGAACGATCACACCATTCTCCTTGTCTACCTTACCCCAGATTCTGAGTGGCTCCTTCTCTGACTTCTCTTCCTCACCACCGATATATGGGATGATGTTGCCAAGCATCTCAGGCCAATCCTTGAATGTCTTACCTGCTCCTGAGATTGCCTGATATGTGCTTACGATAACCTCGTATGGCTCAAATGGCATCCATGCTGTAAGTACCGGTGCGTAGCTCTGGATTGAGCAGTTAGGCTTAACTGCAACAAATCCTCTCTCTGTTCCAAGTCTCTTCTTCTGGAACTCGATAACCTCTGCATGGTCTGCATTGATCTCTGGAACCATCATAGGAACATCAGGAGTCCATCTGTGAGCTGAGTTGTTTGAAACTACAGGAGTCTCTGTCTTGGCATAAGCCTCCTCTATAGCCTTGATCTCATCCTTTGTCATATCTACTGCTGAGAATACAAAATCAACTGTGGCAGCAACCTTCTCTACCTCATTGACATTGTATACTACAAGCTTCTTAACTGCTTCTGGCATCGGTGTATCCATCTTCCATCTGTCACCAACTGCCTCTTCGTATGTCTTGCCTGCGCTTCTTGGGCTGGCTGCAACTGTAACGACCTCGAACCAAGGATGGTTCTCAAGAAGTGAGATAAATCTCTGACCTACCATACCTGTTGCGCCAAGGATACCTACCTTTAACTTGTCACTCATTTTTCTTCTCTCCTATTTATCTTTTATTACTTTATGACTCTTACCTTAACAACTCCCTCGATTGCTGAGAGTTCTGCGATGTCGTCTGCTGTTGGCTCTACACCGATATCAAGGATAGAATATGCGTAATCGCCCTTTGCCTTGCTGATCATTCCTGATACATTGCCGCCCTTCTTGGAGAATACTCCTGTGAACTGGGTGAGCATGTTAGGGATGTTCTTGTGGCAGATAGTAACTCTGGCTACATCACTGCACTGTCCCATGTTTACGTTTGGATAGTTTACAGAGTTCTTGATGTTTCCATCGTTGATGTATGCCTTGATCTCCTTACAAGCCATAACTGCACAATTGTCCTCTGACTCTGCTGTTGAAGCTCCAAGATGTGGGAATGCTACCACGTTCTTGTAACCTGCTATAGCTGGGTTAGGGAAGTCTGTCATATACTTTGCAACCTTGCCTGAGTCGAGTGCCGCCTTCATATCCTCATCGTTGACCAGTACGTCTCTTGCGAAGTTGAGGATCTTCACGCCGTCCTTCATCAGTGCAAATGCATCTGCATTGATCATTCCCTTTGTGCTGTCAAGAGCTGGAACATGAACTGTTATATAATCACAGTCTCTGTAGATATCCTCTACATTTGTGATGTGCTTTACATCCTTTGAAAGTCCCCATGCTGCATCTACTGACACATATGGATCATATCCGTATACCTGCATGCCGAGCTTAAGCGCAACATTTGCAACCTTTGCTCCAATGGCACCAAGTCCGATTACACCGAGCTTCTTGCCAAGGATCTCATTGCCTGCGTAGTTCTTCTTCTGCTTCTCCACCATCTTGGCGATATCTGCCTCAGCGGCATTGTCCTTGACCCAGTTGTAACCGCCAACGAGATCTCTTGAAGCCATGAGGAGTGCTGCTACTACAAGCTCCTTAACACCATTTGCATTTGCTCCTGGTGTGTTAAATACTACGATACCCTTCTCAGCGCACTTATCAAGTGGAATGTTGTTGACACCTGCACCTGCACGGGCTACTGCCAGAAGGTTGTCTGACAGCTCAAGATCATGCATGGATGCACTTCTGACCAGAACTGCATCTGCATCTGCGAAATTGTCTGTTACTTCATATGTATCAGGTAAAAGCTCCATACCGCACTTGGCGATAGGGTTTAAGCAATTAATCTTTACTGACATGTCTTTTTCTCCCTTTTCTGTTACTATATATTACTTGTTCTCTGCCTCGAACTTCTTCATGAACTCTACAAGCTTCTCAACACCCTCGATAGGCATTGCGTTGTAGATAGATGCTCTCATACCACCTACTGTTCTGTGACCCTTGAGGTTGACAAATCCAGCCTCTGTAGCCTCCTTGACGAACTTTGCATCAAGGTCTGCGTCACCAGTTACAAATGGTACGTTCATGAGTGAACGGTCTTCCTTTACTACAGTTCCCTTGAAGAGCTCTGAGCTGTCGAGGAAATCATAGAGGATCTTGGCCTTCTTCTCGTTGTGAGCCTTCATAGCCTCAAGGCCGCCCATCTCCTTAACCCACTTGAATACCTTGCCACAGATATAGATGCCGTAGCATGGAGGTGTGTTGTAGAGTGAGTCCGCATCTGCCTGAGTCTTGTACTTGAGCATGGTTGGTGTAAATGGCATTACGTCATCTCTGATAAGATCCTCACGAATGATAGCCACTACTACGCCTGCAGGACCAACGTTCTTCTGAACTCCGAAGTAGATCATACCGTAATCCTCAACATTTACAGGCTGTGAGAGAATGTCTGATGACATATCTGCAACGAGTATCTTGCCCTTTGTGTTAGGAAGTGTGTGGTATGTTGTTCCATATATAGTATTGTTATGACAAATGTAAACATAATCAGCATCGTCATCTATTGGAAGATCTGAACAATCTGGGATATATGAGAAAGTCTTGTCTGCTGATGATGCAACTGCAACTGCCTTTCCATATTTCTTTGCTTCTTCGTATGCTTTCTTTGCCCACTGACCTGTGATGATGTAGTCAGCCACGCCATTCTTCATGAGATTCATTGGAATTGCTGCGAACTGCTGAGAAGCTCCTCCCTGAAGGAAAAGCACCTTGTAGTTGTCAGGTATGTTCATGAGATCTCTGAGATCCTTCTCTGCCTCTTTGATGATATTGTCGAAGGCTTTAGATCGATGGCTCATCTCCATTACGCTCATGCCTGTTCCCTTGTAATCAAGCATTTCTTCTGCTGCCTCTTTTAATACCACCTCAGGAAGAACTGAAGGGCCTGCTGAAAAGTTGTACACTCTTGCCATTTTTGTTATCTCTCCTTCTTTTTAGTTGTGACGATGATTTTTCCTTCCTGACGAACAGATTGTCAATACTTGTATTCCTTTCTGGGGACGCTCTCGCTCGTTTCGGTCTGCAGCGGTACTAAGGCTCACTTTGTATCGCCAAGTACCGGCGACCTCAAATGCCCTGCGAAAGGAATACAGCAATTTCCAATCTTGTTCTTCGCTCAAGGCAAAATCATCTGTTGTGACTTAATTAAATGTGTGCGAGATATTTTACTTAACAAAAATGTCCTTCGTTCCCATTTATGTGAAAATTCTGACTTATATTTGTTCTTTTGGTGTATCCCGCTTGCGATTGTCAAGTTTTTTGTCTTAAAATCTTATATTTTCAAGTGAATAAACTTGTTTGTCGCTTATATCCCTGTACTATAGCACTCTTTTCGCCTGTCGGCAAGTAGGGATTATATATATAAGCACCATATCTATGTTTTGTACGCGCACAAATATGGTGCCTTTCCGAGCTTATATTGACATATATTACATATCGTCCTCTGAGAAACAGGTGTCGATGGCTGCTCCCGGAGCTACCATTGGCCATACCTTGTCGTCTCCCGCTATTGTTACATCTATTACCACAGGTCTGCCTGCTGTCAGGGCTGTCTTCATTGCTGCCTCGAACTCATCAAGTGTGTTGGCTCTGATTCCCATGGCACCAAGTCCCTCTGCTACCTTGACGAAATCTACTGAATCGTCAAGCACAGTGTTGGAATATCTGTGGTCATAGAACAGCGTCTGCCACTGTCTTACCATTCCAAGTACGTGGTTGTTCAGGACTACCTGGATGATAGGCACGTTGTATCTCGCAGCTGTTGCTATCTCGTTCAGATTCATTCTGAAGCATCCGTCACCGGCTATGTTGATGACTGTCTTATCAGGTCTGCCGTACTTTGCTCCGATAGCTGCACCAACACCGTAACCCATGGTTCCAAGTCCGCCTGATGACAGGAATGTCCTAGGCTCCTTGAATGTATAGTTCTGGGCTGCCCACATCTGATGCTGTCCGACATCTGTTGTGATGATCGCATCCCCCTCTGTAAGCTCGTAGATTTTCTTGATAGCTGCAGGACCGTTCAGTGTGTCAAAGCTGTACACGTCAGGATTCTGCTTCTTGAGGTCTTCGATCTCAGACATCCACGTCTTGTTGGACTGGGCTGCAAGCTTGCTGTTGAGTATCTTCAGGACTTCCTTTGCATCGCCGACTATACTGGCATTTGTTGGGATATTCTTATCTATCTCAGCCGCATCTATATCTATATGTATGATCTTTGCATTTGGCGCGAACTTGGATGCATTTCCGATAACTCGGTCTGAGAATCTGGCACCAACAACGATCACAAGATCTGCCCTTGACACACCGAGGTTGGACACCTTTGTTCCGTGCATACCGATCATGCCTGTATATCTCTCGCTTCTTCCATCAAATGCGCCCTTGCCCATAAGTGTATCGCACACTGGTGCATCCACCTTATCTGCAAATTCTGCAAGCTCTGCTGATGCGTCAGAGATGATACATCCGCCACCTGCCATGATAAATGGTCTTCTTGAAACCTTGATCATCTCAAGGACTTTGTTCACATCCTCCTCGCGGATGGTGTCTGTCTTTCTCTCGATGACCTCCGGTGTCTCTGGTATATACTCTGTCTCCGCTGCGGTTACATCCTTTGTTATATCCACAAGCACCGGGCCAGGTCTGCCGCTCTTTGCGATCTTGAACGCACGTCTGATGGTCGGTGCAAGATCATCTATGTGCTTCACGATAAAGCTGTGCTTGGTGATAGGCATAACAACACCTGCAATGTCTACCTCCTGGAAGCTGTCCTTACCGAGCATATTTACACCTACATTTGCTGTTATTGCCACAACAGGAATGGAATCCATGTATGCTGTAGCTATACCTGTTACAAGGTTGGTGGCACCCGGACCTGATGTGGCCATACATACTCCGACCTTGCCTGTAGCTCTGGCATATCCATCTGCCGCATGGGCAGCCCCCTGCTCATGTGATGTGAGCACATGGTTGATCTCATCCTGGTGCTTGTAGAGGGCATCATATACGTTGAGGATAGTTCCTCCCGGATAACCGAACACGGTGTCAACGCCCTGTTCTTTAAGGCACTCTATAACAATTTCAGAACCTGATATCTTTGACATCTTACTTTCTCCTTTTCCCTTAATTGTGATCAATTAATTCTTTGGCACCTCAAGAACAGCACCTCTGTTGCCTGATGTAACCATAGCTGCGTATCTTGCAAGATATCCTGTTGTAACCTTTGGCTGTCTTGGCTTCCATGCAGCCTTTCTCTTTGCAAGCTCCTCGTCTGAGACATCGAGCTTGATGCTGAGGTTGTTGATATCGATCTCGATCATATCGCCTTCCTCAACAAGAGCGATAGGTCCGCCCACAGCAGCTTCAGGTGATACATGTCCGATGGACGCTCCACGGCTTGCTCCTGAGAATCTTCCGTCTGTGATAAGGGCAACTGATGAGCCAAGTCCCATACCAGCGATGGCTGATGTAGGGTTGAGCATCTCTCTCATACCAGGGCCTCCCTTTGGTCCCTCGTATCTGATGACTACCACGTCACCCTCTACGATCTTGCCGCCCTTGATAGCTGCGATTGCGTCCTCCTCACAGTCAAATACCCTTGCAGGGCCCTTGTGAGCCAGCATCTCAGGCACAACTGCTGAACGCTTTACTACAGAGCCGTCTGGTGCAAGGTTACCCTTGAGTACAGCCAGACCACCTGTAACTGTATATGGATTGTCCATAGGTCTGATGACCTCAGGATTCTTGTTTACACTATTGGCAACAGCCTCACCTATTGTCTTGCCTGTAACTGTCATGCAGTCCTTGTTGATGAGTCCTGCATCTGCAAGCTGCTTGATAACCGCATACACACCACCGGCCTCATTGAGATCCTCCATGTATGTGTGGCCTGCAGGAGCAAGGTGACACAGGTTAGGTGTCTTTGCGCTGATCTCATTTGCAAATGAGATATCAAAGTCGAAACCGATCTCATGTGCGATGGCTGGAAGGTGGAGCATAGAGTTGGTTGAACATCCAAGTGCCATATCAACTGTAAGAGCGTTGATGATTGACTCCTTTGTGATGATGTCTCTAGGCTTGATGCCCTTTCTGTACATATCCATAACTGCCATTCCTGCATGCTTTGCAAGCTTAAGTCTCTCTGAATATACTGCAGGGATTGTTCCATTTCCAGGAAGTCCCATTCCAAGAGCCTCTGTCAGACAGTTCATAGAGTTTGCTGTGTACATACCTGAACATGATCCGCATGTAGGACATGTCTTGCACTCATACTCGTATACATCCTCCTCAGTCATGGTTCCGGCTGCGTATGAACCTACAGCCTCGAACATGCTTGAAAGACTTGTCTTATTTCCCTTTACGTGTCCGGCAAGCATAGGACCGCCAGATACAAATACTGTTGGGACATTTACTCTGGCTGCAGCCATGAGAAGTCCTGGAACGTTCTTGTCACAGTTAGGGATCATGACGAGCGCGTCAAACTGATGTGCTATAGCCATAGCCTCTGTTGAGTCTGCGATCAGATCTCTTGTAACCAGTGAATACTTCATTCCGATGTGTCCCATTGCTATACCATCACACACAGCGATCGCCGGGAACATAACAGGTGTACCGCCTGCCATGGCAACTCCCATCTTTACTGCCTGTGCTATCTTATCCAGGTTCATGTGACCTGGAACTATCTCATTGTATGAACATACGATACCTACTAAAGGTCTCTCCATCTCTTCCTTGGTCATGCCCAGTGCGTTGAACAGAGATCTGTGTGGCGCCTGCTGCATTCCAACCCTAACATTATCACTCTTCATCTTATTCTCCTCCAATAATGGTTCTTTCTATATTCTCTCGCAGATAAGATCACCCATCTCGGAACAGCTTACGAGCTGTGTTCCCTCTGAGTGGATATCTATTGTTCTGTATCCGTCCTTGAGTACCTGCTTTACAGCGTTCTCAACCGCATCTGCCTCTTTGTCAAGGTCAAATGTGTATCTGAGCATCATTGCCGCCGACAGGATGGTTGCTATCGGATTCGCCTTGTTCTGGCCTGCTATGTCAGGTGCCGATCCGCCTGATGGCTCATACATACCGAACTTTGTCTCGTTAAGTGATGCTGATGAAAGCATTCCGATAGAACCTGAGATCATGGATGCCTCGTCTGAGAGGATGTCTCCGAACATGTTCTCTGTGAGAACCACATCGAACTGTGCAGGATCCTTCACAAGCTGCATTGCGCAGTTGTCTACGAGCATGTGCTCAAGCTCAACTTCTGGATAATCCTT
>OGYL01001476.1_pt1 | contig 18157 bp, 16 predicted proteins | sample 1576541 | NCBI WGS metagenome assembly OGYL01 (sample SAMEA3541551, study PRJEB24748) | human gut metagenome | biome: human gut; feature: human-associated habitat; material: faeces | place: China | collected 2012 | reverse complement strand
TATATTTAATTTTCATTTGCTTGTAAAGTTAGGCGTTATATTCTTTTGCGCCGCTCTTATTTTTCACCGCCGTAGGAAATGAGCGGAACAGAAAGGTCTGCAAAAGGAAACAAATTAAAATTCATTAAAATGCTGAACACAAATTTAATCGTCAGCACCAGGCAGGCGGAGAGGGAAAGGAAAAAACCAAACCTGTTTTTTACTTTGCTCACCGTTAAAAACAGCCGGACCAAAAACACGATTACCACAGCAACCAGAAAAAGTCCCGCAATCCAACCGAATTTTGTAATAATGTTTACCAATACATATTCATTTGCGGCATTGGGCATAGTTCGGTCGATGGGCGCGCCTAAAATATCGAAATTTGTGGCGCCGATTGGCTTTGATGCCATGAGCCACTTCTGGGCCGTCATGGGCAGATATCCTGCGCCCAGCGGGTCGGCGTTATAGTCGATGAATGCCCAGAGTTTTGCCCTTAAATATTCCGGCATGAGAAAGAATCCAATCACTGCGGCGAGAAACAAAAACAGACAGCAAATAAAGATATATTGTTTTTTGTTTTGCAGCGTATTGCTTTTTAAAACCGCCACAGCTGCCGACACAAGGAGCATTACCGCAAAAATTAAAATGTTAATCATGGACGGATATAGGGCGGTGAGCACCATTGGCAAAGCGGCGAGCAAAAAAAGCTTGATAAAATCAGACCATCGCTCTGCCTGGCACAGCCACACAGACAGTGGAATAATGGTGAAGTGCAGAAGCCCCGCAGGTGAAAAACCATATCCTGCAAAATATACGACTCTGTGTGAGCCGTTTATCCGGGCGCCGAACAAGCCCAAAATCAATAAAAGGTTAACGACGGCATAGAAAAACCAGGATAATTTGAAAAGCTTTGTGTAGTCGAACATGGTAACGGAAAGAAGTATGGCTAAGCCCACACCGGAAAAGAATAAATAGCGGGGAAATTGAATTTGCCCGGAATCTTGACCGATGAAATACATGGCTGCCCCGCCGAAAAGCGCAATGAGAACCGTCAGCAGCAAAAGCGACCACTCAATTTGCGGACGGTGCTGTTTGTCCAGCCGCGTGCCGATTACATCTGCATCCCCCATGGCGGCAATGGCTTTGCCTAAAGCTTCGTCTTCGTTCAAGCCCTCAGACAGATAGGTGTCTTTTAATTCGTCAATATGCTCGGAAAGCTCCTGCCGGACTTCGCTGTGCACCGCCTTGCAGGAAATATGTAGACAGATTTGATCTAAAAAGGCGCTTATTTTATTCATAGCAGGCCCCCCTAAACGCGGTTATGCTGGAAACAGAGCCAATAATGGTGTTTACTGCATTGGAATAGGTTTTCCACTCTCTTTTTTTCTCAATTAACAGCTTTTTGCCCAGCGGCGTAATCTGATAATATTTTCTGCGCTTCCCGTTGTCTGCGTCAAACCAATAAGAGGCAATGGCGCTTTCATTTTCCAGACCGTGCAGCATGGGGTAGAGCGTGCCCTCCTTAAGCTCAAATATGTTTTCCGACTGCTTTTTCAGCTCTTGGGTTATCTGGTAGCCATACATATCCCTTTTCTCCAACAGCGACAAAATTAAAATGGAGGTGCTGCCTTTCATCAGTTCCTTGTTAATTTTCATGTGATCACTCCTATACATATAAATTCCATATACATAGATTTTCTATGTATTAAGTATAGCAGGAAAAAGATTCTTTGTCAAGAATATTTAAAAAATTTTAATTTATGTATTGATTTCTATACATGTGTGTGATATTATTACAAATGACGACGGAGAAAAGTGGGGGATTTTATGTTTTATGCACATATTAATGGTAATACGGAAGAAAAACAGCTTTTAAAAGACCATTTACAACATACGGCAGAATATGCGCAGAAAAATCTTGCAGTCTTAAACTTGGGTGAATGTGGTTATTTGTGTGGCATTCTGCACGACATGGGAAAATATAAAAAAGAATTTCAGGAATATCTTAAAAGGGCATCTAACGGCGAACAGGTTGTGCGGGGAAGCGTTAACCATACATTTTGCGGCGTTATTTATCTGCTTGAAAACTTTCACGAAACTTCAGACATCTACGGAAAACTGTTCTGTGAAATAGCTGCATTTGCAATTGGTGCACACCACGGCTTGTTTGATTGCTACGACAGAGAACACAAGCGAGACTTTATACATCGGCTGCAAAAGGACAAGGCGGAAATTGGATATCAGGAGTGTATAGATGCCTATTTTTACGACTGCTTGAAAAAAGAAGAATTAGAAGGCTGCTTTTTTAAGGCAACAAAACAGCTAAAACAGTTTATGAAACAGCAGCAAAAACATATCGAAAAAACAGCTTTTTGCTTTATGACAGGCATGCTTTCAAGGCTTGTTTTGTCTGCGCTTATTGATGCAGACAGGCGGGACACGGCGGAATTTATGGGCGGCTTTCGTTGTGCGGAGTTTGATGTACAGAACATATGGAAACGTGAGCAATTATTTTATGAAGAAAAAATAGCAAAGTTACAGCAGAATAGCCAGATAAACGTTGCCAGGGCTGAATTTTCCCTGCAAAGCAAGCGATTTTCAGAGACGCACGGCAATGGAATATACCGTTTGAACATTCCAACCGGAGGCGGTAAAACGCTGGCATCGATGCGTTTTGCAATTTCACATTGTCTGCACAACAAAAAATCGAAAATCTTTTTTATAATTCCGCTACTTTCCGTGCTTGAACAAAATGCAACGGTCATCAGGGAATATATGTATGACTCCCGGCTGGTGACAGAACACCATTCCAATATCGTAACCGAGAAATTTACGGAGGAGGAGCTTCAGCAGTATGAGCTGGTATGTGAGCGCTGGGAGGCACCGGTAATTCTAACCACATTGGTGCAGCTGTTAAATGCCATGTTTGACGGTGGCACAGCAAGTGTCAGGCGTTTTCATTCCCTGGCGGACAGTGTGATTGTCATTGATGAGGTGCAATCTATTCCTGCAAAAATGCTGTATATGTTCAATATGGCAGTCAATTTTCTAAGCGAATTCTGCGGAGCATGTGTGCTTTTGTGCTCTGCAACGCAGCCTTGCTTTGAAGAACTGAAACATCCGCTGAATTTTAGCCCTTGTGCAGATGTAATTCCCTATCAGGAATCTCTGTTCCGGACGTTTAAAAGAAACGATATTATAAATGCTGAAAGAAAAGGCGGCTATACCTTAGAGGAAACGGCGGAATTTGCAAGAAGGCTTTTAAATGAGGGCAGCCTTCTTATTATTTGCAACAAGAAAATGCAGGCAGAGGCGCTTTATCGTATGCTGCAGGATAGCAAGGCTTCCGAGATTTTTCATCTTTCAACCTCTATGTGCATGAAACACCGGCAAAATACGCTGACAAAGATTTGTGCTGCGCTGGACGAAAAAAAGCCGGTTTTGTGCGTTTCAACCCAGCTCGTGGAGGCAGGAATCGATTTTTCGTTTGACAACGTTATCCGTTTTGAAGCGGGGATAGACAATATTGTTCAGGCGGCGGGGCGGTGTAACCGAAACGGCGCATACACCTCAAGCCATAAGGTGTATGTTATCAATATCAAAAATGAACTGCTGCGTAATTTAAGCGACATTGAAACGGCAAAACATGCTACGCAGCAGGTTTTATATTCATTTGAAAGGGACAGGCAAAGATTTTCGAATAACCTTTCATCAGAAGCTTCTGTGCAGTTGTATTACAAAACGCTTTACGGATTTGACGATTTAAAAAAACGTTTTGTTTATCCTGCACCGGAGTATCATTCCAACCTACTGGATATGCTTTCCTTTAACAACACTATGATAAACGACAGAAAATGCTCCTTTTTGCTTAGGCAGTCTTTTTTTACAGCGGGGAAATATTTTAAGGTTTTTGATGACAATGCAACAGATGTCATTGTTCCATATGACGGCAGCGCAAAGGCAATTATTTCTGCGCTGAGAGAACGATCTGCACAATATGATTTAGCATTGATGAAAAAATTGCTGAACCGGGCAAAGCCATACACCGTGTCGCTGTTTGAATATCAGCTGAAGGAACTTGAAAAAAACGGAGGCATTGCATTGGAGGAAGACAGACAGATTATAACGTTAAACCCAAATTTTTATGATGAAAACACCGGCGTTGTAACATGCGCCGAAAACATATTTTAAGGTGGTGAGAGAAATGCATGAAAACAGAGTTGAATTTGAAGTTTCAGGTGCTTATGCGCTTTTTTCTGACCCGATTACAAGGGTAAACGGCGAAAAGTGTACCTATCAAATCCCAACCTATGAAGCGCTGAAAGGTATTTTGCATTCCGTATATTGGAAACCGACCCTGATTTGGCTGATTGATTCTGTCAGAGTTTTAAATCCAATTCAAATGGAAACAAAGGGTATGCGTCCCATTAAATATCACGGCGGCAACGACCTGTCTTATTACACCTATTTAAAAGATGTGCGGTATCAGGTGAGAGCGCACTTTGTATGGAATGAAAACAGGCCTGAGCTTGCGTCAGACCGCAACGAAAACAAGCACCATAACGTTGCAAAAAGAATGATCCAGAAAGGAGGCAGACGCGATATATTTTTAGGAACGCGGGAGTGCCAGGGATATGTTGTGCCCTGTGAATTCGGCGCTGGGCCGGGATATTATGACAACATTGAACAGATTTCATTTGGAAATATGTATCATGGGATTACCTATGCAGATGAGGCATATTCCGAGGGAACCCAAGGAAAAATGACGGTTCGGTTTTGGACGCCGGTTATGAAAAATGGGCAAATTGACTTTGTAAAGCCAGAGGCATGTTTCGCAACAAGAACCTTACAAGAAATGGATATAAAACCGTTTGGAAAAAATAGCTTCATGGGATTAAAAGAATTTGGGGAGGTGAAGTAAATTGGCTTGGATGCAGAAATTATGCGAAACATATGACAACAATCAGCACATGGCAGGCAAAGCAGTGGAAGGCAGCGAAACCCTTGCGCCCATTTACCATATGAACGCCAATGCGCAGATTGAAGTTTCCATTGATGAAACCGGGAGTTTTCTTAAGGCAGAAACTGTGCTGAAAGAAAATGCAAGAACGCTGATACCTGTTACAGATGCGTCTGCCGGCAGATCCAGCGGCATTGCACCCCATCCGCTGTGCGACACGTTAAGCTATGTGGCGGGCGATTTTGCACATTTTGCAGGCGGAAAACCAAAAAAGTTTGAAGCCTTTATTGCCCAATTGAAAGATTGGGTGGATTTTGCGCCTTCAAATGACAAGCTAACAGCAATTTATGCATATTGTGTGAAAGGTCAAACCATTCATGACCTAATTGCCGAGGGGATATTAAAGGCAGAAGGAGAAACACTTTTAAAAGACAAGATTGAAGGGACTGAGTATGAAAAGTGCATTGTTCGGTGGCGCGTTTTGTCCGTGACAAAAGGATCCCAGGGCGTGTGGGAGGACGAAGAGCTGTTTGACTCCTTCATTCGGTTTTATGAGAGCCGCAGCACAGACAGAGCGCTATGCTATGTAAGCCTACAGCAAACGGCGTCTGCCTCTATCCATCCGAAGGGAGTTGTTCCTGCCAGCTACGGAGCAAAGCTATTAGGCTCCAATGATACCGTGGGGTTTACATACAGGGGCCGGTTTTTGTCTGGAGAGGAGGCATATTGTGTGGGTAACGAGGTTTCTCAAAAAGCTCACAATGCGTTAAAATGGGTTGTGAAGAACCAGGGAGTTTACTACGGCGGCAGAGTGTTTATCTGCTTTAGTCCCAAAGGGAAAAAAGTGCCCCAACCCGATTTGTATGCCGCGTTCAGAGTGGAAGAAGAGGAGGAGACAACAAGAAGCTACACCCTTCCGGAATATCGGGAAAGATTGCTTCGAACCATAAGCGGATTTAAAAATGACTTAGAAGCAGATGATGACGTTGTGATAATGGGGCTTGACGCGGCAACAACAGGCCGGCTTTCCATTACCTATTACGGAGAGCTGAAAGCATCAGATTTTCTTGACAGAATTCAGGCGTGGTATGGCAGCGCCTGTTGGTTTTATACCGAGTTTGTAAATGAAAAGCCAGTGCAGGTCGTTAAATCTGTTTCTATTATACAAATTATTAAATTTACTTTTGGAACAGAGCAGGGAAATCAAATTGATGTTGATACAAAAATAATTAAAGAACATGCCCAACGGCTGCTTTGCTGCATTATTCATAAACAGCCGGTTCCATGTGATATTGTGCGTGCCATTGCGTTAAAGGCATCTTTGCCGCAAACGTATAAAATTTTGGGAAACCGTGAGCGGGTTTTGTCCACAGCCTGTGCGCTCATTGCAAAATATAGAAATGATAAATATGAAAGCGAGGAATGGAACATGGAACTGGATAAGAATAATGCTGACAGAAGCTATCTTTTCGGAAGGCTTTTGGCAATTGCCGAAAAGGTGGAAAGCCGCACCTATACGGCGGGTGAGAAACGGGAAACAAACGCTATGAAGCTGCAATATTCATTTGCTTTGCGGCCCATGCATACCTGGGCGATACTGGAACGGGCGCTGATTCCTTATTACCGGCAGTTAAAGAGCGAAACGGGCGATTATTATAAGGGTATAATTGCAGATATCATTTCCAAACTGCAGGAGCAGGATATAGGCTCTTTAAATACAGGGCTTGACGATATATATTTAATTGGTTATTATTTGCAGAGAAAAGAATTAAATGAAAAAATCAATCATACAAAAAATGAGGAGGAAGAACAATGAGCATATTAACGCACAAAATTGATTTTGCAGCATTGATATCAGTTAAAAAATCGAATCCCAACGGAGACCCGTTAAACGGGAACCGTCCGCGTATGGATTATAACGGTTTTGGAGAAATATCGGACGTTTGCATGAAACGGAAAATCCGCAACAGGATGCAGGATTTGGGTTACAAAATATTTGTTCAGTCTGCGGACAGGGCAGACGACGGCTTTTCCTCTCTCAGCCAAAGGGCAAGCGAGACTATTCAGGAAACGGACAATGAAAAATATGCACGGGAGGCGTGCCGCACATGGCTTGACGTTCGCAGCTTCGGTCAGGTTTTTGCATTTAAAAACGGCGGAAAAAGCGGCGTTTCCGTAGGGGTGCGGGGCCCTGTTTCCATTCATCAAGCGGCGAGCTGTTCTCCTGTGGAAATAAATTCTATGCAGATTACAAAAAGTGTAAACAGCGAACCTGCTGAGAAAAAGTCCTCTGACACCATGGGAATGAAGCATATGATTAATTTTGGCCTGTATTTGATGAAAGGCTCCATCAATGTTCAACTTGCTGAAAAAACAGGCTTCAGCAGTGAAGATGCAGACGTAGTGAAACAATGTATAAAAACACTGTTTATAAACGACGCATCTTCTGCCAGACCTGATGGCAGCATGGAGGTTTGCAAGCTTTATTGGTGGGAACACAACTGCAAGGACGGGCAGTATTCTTCTGCCCAAGTTCACAGAAGCGTGAAGGTTCAGTTAAAGGACGGCGTTGATTTTCCAACGGACATTTCTGATTATGAAATTTCAGTTGAGAAGCTGGAGGGGCTAAATTGTGAGGAATACAGCGGAATATGAGGAAGATGCGTTTTTAATGCTTTCAGGCATTCAGCACTTTGTTTTTTGCCGCAGGCAGTGGGCGCTGATACATATAGAAAACCAATGGAACGACAATGTGCATACGGTAAACGGTGAACTTGTTCACGAAAAGGTCCACGACAAGTTTAATACTGAAAAGCGTAAAGACATTATCGTTTCAAGAGGTATGCCTGTGAAAAGCCGCGTTCTTGGAATCAGCGGCGAATGTGATGCCGTTGAATTTCATTTAGTCGATAACGGAATTCCTATTCAGGGGTTAAGCGGAACATATGAAATTGTTCCTATTGAGTATAAAAAAGGCGCGCCAAAGGAAGGAAAGGAAGATGTTCTTCAGCTTGCAGCCCAGGCGTTTTGTCTTGAGGAGATGCTTTCTACAACAATCCCTTACGGCTTTCTTTATTATTTCGAAACAAGGCGGCGCAGCAAAGTATTCTTTAATGAGGAAATTAGAGAGGAATTGGTTCATGTATGCGAAGAAATGCACAGATACTATGACCGAGGATATACACCGAAGGTAAAAACATCGAAAAAGTGCAATGCGTGTTCGTTAAAAAATGTCTGTTTTCCAAAGTTGTGCAATATGAAGTCGGCACAGGAGTATATTCAGAAAAAGTTATTGGAGAATTCATTATGAAAAAACTGCTCAATGCATTATATGTTACTCAGGACAACATGTACCTTTCACTTGACGGTGAAAATGTGGTTATACTATGCAAGGGGAAAGAGGTTGGACGGATTCCGCTGCATAATCTTGAAACCATCGTCACTTTTTCCTATATTGGAGCAAGTCCGGCACTCATGTTTAAATGCGCAGAAAATCAAATTTCTTTGGTGTTTCTAAATCCAAACGGGAAATTTTTGGCGAGAACTGTTGGAAAAGAAAACGGAAATGTTCTGCTGAGACGCCAGCAGTTCCGGATAGCGGATGACAGTGAAGCAAGCCTTGAAATTGCTGGCAAGTTCATCATTGCCAAGCTTTATAATTCTAAATGGATTTTAGAAAGAATGACACGCGACTATCCCATGCGGCTGGACGCTGCATTATTTAAGAAAAAATCTGCCGAGCTTGACATTCGTATGCAGGAACTATTGTCAGCAAAAAACAACGACGACCTTCGTGGCGTTGAAGGAAGTGCCGCTGCGGCATATTTTTCGGTATTTGATGATATGATTCTTCAGCAAAAAGATAGTTTTCATTTTGCCGGAAGATCAAAGCGGCCGCCCCTCGACAGTGTCAATGCTATGCTTTCTTTTGCATATTCTCTTTTAGCGTCTATGTGTGCTTCTGCATTGGAGTGCGTCGGGCTTGACCCGTATGTTGGCTTTTTGCATACGGACAGGCCAGGCCGTGTGTCGCTGGCGTTAGATTTAATGGAGGAATTTAGAGCTGTATTGGCAGACAGATTTGTGTTAACGCTCATTAATAAAAAAATAGTGTCGCAAAAAGATTTTCTAGAAAAGGAGAGCGGAGCGGTTATTATGACAGATGACGCACGAAAAGCATTTTTAACTGCTTGGCAGGCTCGGAAAAAAGAAACGATTGTTCATCCATTTATCAATGAAAAAGTTGAATGGGGGCTCGTGCCGTTTGTGCAGGCGACTTTGCTTGCGAGGTATATCAGAGGAGACATGGATGCATATCCGCCATTTTTATGGAAGTAGGTGCTTTAAAATATTAATATTAATAACATATGACGTAAATACCACAACGGAACAGGGAAGAAAACGATTGAGAAAGGTTGCAAAAGAGTGTCAGAATTATGGGCATCGTGTGCAAAACTCTGTTTTTGAATGTGTCGTAGATTCTGCCCAGTTTAGAAAAATAGAAGCACGTCTCATAGATATTATTGATGAAAATGCGGACAGTCTCAGATTTTATAATTTGGGGAAAAGTTATCAAACAAAGGTTACACATGTTGGTGCAAAACCTTCACTTAATGTTGACGATGTACTGGTGTTTTAGCTGTGCGAAAGTGAAGTACACATAAAATGATTAGGTCATTCGCACCGTTATTTTGTCCTATTTTTTATGAAAGAATATTTAAAGACATGTATCTTGCAAAAATGTTTAAATTAATGTATCCTTATGAATAAGGAAAGTTGATGAGGCGATTAATTATTTGTACATTTTTGCTGTCGCTCCCCGCATGGGGAGCGTGGATTGAAATTGAATCTATGAAAGCATATGAAAAGAGGCCGGAGCGTGGATTGAAATTGGCTGGCCTTCCGAGTTTACAGAAGGGCAAATTGTCGCTCCCCGCATGGGGACGTGGATTGAAATGGGTGCTTCGTTATGTCATACTTATTAGAAAAGTGGCTCCCCATGTGAGGAGCCACTTTTTAAGACATATCCAAAATTTAACTAACTTACCCGATTCGATGTTGGCCGCGCAATATCTAAAATTTTGCTGACGTCAAACAAATCTTCCAGCTTGTCCGCGCTGTAATAAAGCTCATTGCCGCCGATTACCCGCCGGCCCTGGCGGAGATAGTCGTTCCCCATGGTCACGCTGGACTGATTTGAATTTGCCGGACAGAATATGTTAAACCCTTTTGTTTTTAAGTATTTAAACTTTTCGTTATCCTCTTTATATTCGCCGCTTTTCACAATGTCTGTCCCGCCGGCATATATTAAAATATTTGTGCTGCCCACAATGGGTTCAACCTCGGTTTCCCAGCGGTCGGCGTCGGTTTTCAGCCTTTCCAAGCTGTTGTTGGCATATGATGTGTAGGCCCAGCTGTTGCTGGCAAAGGTATAGCCCAGCTCCTTTAACCGGTTGGCCACGGTTTTCACTTTCTCGATATCGCCTTCTTGATACCCCTCGCCATTTGGATTGGTGCGGTAGCCCAAAACGCCGTCATATCCAGTAACGGCCAGGGTTGCCCGGGCACCTTGATAAGAAAAGTCCGGATGTTTATTGATAAAGCCTTCTAAAATCGGCACCAAATCGAAAGCACCGGTGGTAACAGTGCCGTTTTCGTCTGTATATTCGCAGGCCGGAAGCCCGTCTTCGCCGATAACGATTTTTGACGCAAACCCATCACCTTTTAAACTGGTGTAGTAAGAAACGTCTTCCTGAGAAAGAACAAGGGGCTTTTTGCCCTCGGGCAGATAGATGTCGCAAAATTCAAAGCCGTCGCTGCTGCTTTTGGCGATGTCGTTTAAGTCCACCAAAACATATCCCCGGCTGTATAGACTGTCTAACATTTTCGAAAACTCCGTAACGGTAACCATATTGCGGTCATATTTATCCGCGCTTTCGTCTTTGTCGAAGGCTTTCGACGTGTCGTAAATAAGCGTGCGGAACGAAATGTGTGGAATTTTGGTGTTGTCTTCAAACTTTACCAGCTTTGCTTTCCCGTCCTCATATTTTAAAATCGCAGCCTTGAGTTCTTTCTTTTTTTCATATTTCTCGCCGTAGGATTGGATAATGTCAATGGCCTTGTCATAGTCGTAGCCCGCGGCGGCAAGGTCCGCGCTGGAAACAAGCTGGGCAATGTTCGGCTTGTCCTTTTTGCCGCCGCCAAACAAACCGGCGATGCCCCGCACCGCGGCGACAATACCTGTGATGACAAGTGTCAGCACAAGCAGAAAAGCCACAATGACAATGGAAAGGCGGGTGATAATCCGCTTTTTTCTGGCTTTACGCCGTTGAGCGGCAAGAGCGCGGCTACGCTCCGATTCACGGTTGGCGGTTTTTAAAATTCCCGCAATATCATCGTTATATTTTGTTTCTTTATATTTATCATCAAAGTCGTAAATACCTGTGTTGTTTAAATTTTCACCTTTGTTGTTTTCATCGAATGGTTCAGACATGGTTTAAGCCTCCCAAAATTTATCTTAAACTTTATTATATCAGAGGAAAGGGCAAAAAGCAACAAAGTGTGACGAAAAAAAGGCGGAACATTGTAAAAGTGCTGTAACGGCTTGAGAGGACTTCATGAAAAAGCCTTGATAAAACAAGAGGTTATCTTATATTTGAGTAAAAATTGTTGCATATTATATTATTTTACATACCGGATGCGCAGCAGGATATAGAAAATTACTGTGGGGATCACAGGAATGGTCCAGATTTGCAGTCCTTTCAAATACCATATGAGACATCCGCCGGCAATGCCTGACAGCCACGCGAAAAAGGGAATGGTGCTTTTAGGCGGCTCCAGTTTCTTGCGGAGCAGCATTTCTGCGACAGCCAGTCCCGCCAATAGCATGACGCTTAACACCAGCGAACGGGTAAAATGCGATAAATAATTCGACATTCTTGCCACACCAACGAGAATGGCCAGCCCTCCCATGAAAAACACCACTGTTTTATGGGAAAGGTTTCCACCCAAAAAGGTTCTTTTTACGAGACTCTGCAATGCAAGGCTGCCGTTATATAAATTTACGATCTGAGTAGTGTACGAACATAATGCCAGCCAGATGATACTCGGAATTGCCATTTGCAAAAGTAAGATTCCATAGGTCAGGTTCTGCGCATCCATTGCACGGGCAATAAAAATACCGTACAGATTACCAAGTATAAGCGCAGCTGCATAGGCCAACACACACAATATAACGGAACGTCTGCTTTTCGCAAAACGGCAGATATCCGGCATAGTGGTGGCGGACATACAGAAATTTCCGACGATCAGCGTACATGCGGCGCCAAAAGACAGCTGAGCTTCCGGCTGGCCGTGCAGCAAAAAGCCAAAGCCGCCTTTTATGGTTCCGAGATGTATGATATTGTATATGGTCAAAACGATGATAATCGGGACAGCGATACCGCTGACAATAACCATGCCTTTCCAGCCGTTGCACGCTAAAAATATACTGATTGATAGGATGAACAGGGTAGTAATCACAGCCGGGAACGGCCAGCTTGGGAAAAGGACAATAAAAATATTTGCCAGCCATTCCCCGTTTATGCCAACCCAGATAATCATTGCAAGTATAATCAATACGGAAAATACAGAAGCAACTTTACCGCCCAATATTTTTTGTATCAGATTTACGCTGGTATAACCTGACTCGTAACCGGCCATGCCCCAAAAGGCAGCAATAATGCATAAAACCACATTTCCGGTCAGGGAGGCAGCAATGGCATTCCAAAACGGCATGGCACTGCCCAGCTGAACGCCGATTGTTATCCCGGAGGTAGAAAGCGCAAAGCCGAACAGAATAAGCGCAAGCTTTGCTGTGGCTTTTCTTTTTTCTGAAGGAACAGGAGAAAAAGCATATTCATATGTTTCATTAAAAAAAGAAGTGATATTCTGAAATCCTTTCATATTTTACCTTCTCCCGTCATTCTGTTATGATCTGAATAGCATCTCTTCCTTGCTCTTTTACTGTATAAAGCGCCTTATCTGCCAATTGGAACGTTTCCTCGACAGAGCGGCTTCCGATGATTGCGCCTCCGATACTGAGCGTAGCAGGCAAAGAAGCGTTTTCATAGCTGCATTCTTTCATTGCTGTCTGCAAGGCCTCACATTTCTGCTCAATGGATTCCATATTTTCGGCAGCGTTTATGATATACAGCATAAATTCGTCGCCGCCCCAACGGCAGAGAATGTCTTCTTTATAAAAAATACGTTTTAAATGGTATCCCATACACTTTAACACAGCATCGCCGCACTGATGTCCGTAAACATCATTGAAATGCTTAAAATGATCTACGTCTATCATCAGCAGCAAGTCGTTTGTGATGTCTGTTCCAGGCGTAAGCCGTTTCTTTATTTCCGACTCTGCACCGGCCCTGTTGTAAAGCCCGGTGATATTGTCATACATGCCCAGCTTAATCAGCTGCTCTTTTTCCTGATATGCTTTTTCCGCATTGGTAAGAAAACCAAGTAAGCTAATCGGTCTGTGATAGGATTCTGCAGTAGAAACCACGGAGAAAGTCAAACGGAAGTGCTGCCATTTTCCATTATTGAGCTTACAGGTCAATTCGACGTCATAGGCTTTCTGCTCCAGCCCATCGGAGAGCATTTTTTCAAATTGCTGATTGGTTAAGGATATTTCTTTGTCCGGTCTTTCCAAATAAGCGCTGAAATTGCTGATTTCAGAAGGCATGGCCAGTTTGTTTGCAGATTTACCGAACAGCGACAATTTGTCTGTCATATAGTCATATTTAAAGCCTGCCTCTCCCACGGTATCGGCAAACATTTGATAGCTTGCGGCGTATCCCTGTATGGAAACACTCTGACGGTTTTTAATCCTCATATAGATGACGATGCTCATAATTGTCAGAACAGAAATCGTTATAAGCACACAGATAATTTCAAAGGGGTAGGAATAAACAAAATCCCCTAGGCTTTTGCCGGAAATGGTTCGGTTATACGCCAGGCTTTCGTTGATATCATTTCTGTTGATGCCTGCAATAGTCCGGTTCAGCAGTGGTTTTAATACTGCACTTTCATTTGTGCAAATTCCAAACCTTAGCTGCACGCTGACATTGATGGGAATAGACACAAGTTCCCGGTTTGTATATCTCTGAGTATAACTGAGACCGGTATAAATATCGCAATACATGGCATCAACCTGTCCTGCACGGATCGCCGCCAGACATTCTGCCGGTGTGTGAAAGGGCTTATGTATAATGGAAGGATTTTGAGAAAGGATGGGATAGCCTTCTATTTCCGCTACTGTATATTTCGCTGCATCGCTCAAATCTGTATTTTTGCTGCGCAGCATCATCATTCCGGATTCTAAATAGGCGTCGGAAAGCTCTAACTGATAGGTGTTTTGTTCATCGGAATAGACTGCTGCTAAAACCGCAATATCAGCTTGACCGTTTTCTGCCATTTTTATGGCGTGCATGTAGTCTTTTGCCTCAATATATTCTACTGTTAGGCCTGTTTCTTTCTCAAATCGTCTTATAATATCAACGGCAAGTCCCCGCGGCGCACCATATTTGCCGTCTAACGACGAAATGGGCTGCCAATCGTCTATCACAGCGGCCTTTACGGTTTTTTTCCGGGTAATATAGTCCTGTTCCTCCGGTGTAAAAGCTTCTCCGGCAATTCCATGCGCGTAGGTAATATTGCCTGCAAGTAAAACAACAAGTGCTGTCCAAACAGAAAGTATTTTTATTGTATCATATATTTTTCTGTTCATAACACCATCTGCCTTTCGCGATTGTTATTTGCAATAAGGTAGCCGTACGCAAAACGTATCTCTTTTTATTATCAACATGAAGCATATGATAATTTTTATCCGCAGCATATTGAAGTATTGTAATTATATCACTCATTTGTGCAAAAAGCAAGATTCTTATTTTTTCGTTTTGCAGGAAAGGCGAAATAATATAATTGCAGAATAGATTACTGTGATAATAATTTTTATTGGAATTATTAGAGTTCATATTTAGATAGATTTATAAAATGGCATATAAATGAAAATAAAAAATGTCTGAAAAAGCATTTTTCAGACATTTTTTATTGATTGGCAAAACAGATTATTCCGCCTGTAACATATTTTATTGATAGTCGCCCAAATAAGTTTTGTTTGCTTCAAACAGTTCGTCTGTCATCTGCTTAATTTCATCTAACGAGCACACGGCGCTTGTTAAAGGATCCATGCAAACCGCCTGAAAAACCTTGCGCCTGTTTTTCTCCATTGCAGCTTCAACTACCAGGTTTTCCAAACGGGCGGTGGTGTTCACCAAAATTGCCAGATGGGCCGGAAGATTGCCCACATAAGTTTTGTGGTAGCCGGCCCGGTCAGCAAGCACAGGAATTTCCACACACGCGTCGCTTGGAAGATTGGGAATGCAGCCGTCGTTTATCACGTTTCCGTTAAATAGAAAAGGCGTGTGGTCGCCGATTCTGGCGTTAAAAATGTTTGCTGCATATTCTTCGCTTTTCTCCAATGAAATCTGATCCACCGGGTTCTCTGCAAGCCACTGGTCAATCTCGTCACGCCAGTGGCCCTCGCGCTCTAAGCGCAAATTTAGCGAAAAGGCATAAAGCCCGGGATTCCAGTTGGTGCTGTGGGTGCAATATGTTTCAATGAGATCCGGGCGCTTTCTAAACCATGGATTATATTCCGAGTTGTGGCCGGAGGATTCGGTTACATAATAATCTAAGTTTAAAAACATGTTATTTCTAACGATTTCCTTATTATAAAATTCTGTATTCTTTATTTTTTCACGCAGAAGTGGGTAAAGGTCTTTGCCGCCTCTTTGCAGCTTTAAGTAAAAGGCCTGGTGGTTCACACCGGCGCACAGATAGTTAATTTCCTCTTTCGGAACCTCAAGCCATTCGGCCAGCATTTTCACCGTGCCCTGCACACTGTGGCACAGACCGGTAACCTCCACGTCTGTGTAGGTCTGCATGGCCTTGCACAGCATAGACATGGGATTTGTGTAGTTTAAAAACACTGCGTTGGGACAATATTTTTTTATATCCCTGCAAATTTCCAGCATTAAGGGAATGTTTCTTAGCGCTCTGAAAATTCCGGAAACGCTTCGGGTGTCGCCCACATTGATGTCCACCCCATATTTTTTGGGAATTTCAATGTCGTGCCGCCAAATGTCAATGCCGCCGTTAAACACGGTGCACAAAACACCGTCTGCTCCGGTTAACGCCTCTTCTCTGGATAAAGTTGTCGTAAGTTTTGCCGGTTTGTTCGATGCCGTTACAATTCTTTGGCAGCACTCACAAATTGCCTCAAGTCGCGCAGAGTCTGTGTCCATCAGGCAAAACTCCGCGTCATGAAACGCCGGAAAGGTTAGAAGGTCGCGCACGATATTCCTTGTAAAAACAAAGCTTCCGGCGCCGATAAATGCAAATTTTTTCATGGTCTGTCACCCCTTTTTTTATTTAAATGCATCATATCACAGGAAGATGAAAAAAACAATGGAGCATTTTGCTAAATATCTGGACAATTATGCTAAAATGATGTATACTGACCCTGAGGTGGTTTTATGGCAGACGAAAAACTTTATATTGGCGAACAGCAAGATAAATTTAACCAGACATCCTCTGAATATCTTCATGTAAACAGCTGCGGCATTCAGCGGACAATGGGTGCTCCATACCGGGTAATACGCAAAAACGGGCGGGTGGACTATCACATTTTATATATTGTGACGGGAGAATGCCGCGCCTGTTACGGCGAAAAAATTTATGTGCTTTCCCCCGGCGGCTTTGTTTTCTACGAGCCGGGGCACAAACAAGATTATCAGTTTGGAAAGGGCATTGACACAACCTCGTTCTGGGTGCACTTTCATGGCACAGGGGCACCCTCTGCCGTTGCAGACTGCGGCATTTCGCCCGGCCCTCATTTGAGGGCCAAAAACAGCAGTGCGGAACACTTTTTTCAGCTGATAGTGAAAACGTTTTATCCCGGCGGCAAAATTTTTAAAACACGCCTGAACGGGCTGCTGTTAATGCTGCTGTCTGAGCTGGGGGAAGCAAAGAAGCAAGCCGCTGTTTTGGACAAAATTGCAGAGGCGGTAAGCTTTATCCATTTAAACTACTATCTTCCGATTGACATAAACATGCTAGCAAAAATGAGCAATTTGAGCCGCAGCAGGTTTTTGCATGTATTTAAAGAGCAAATGGGCACATCGCCGCTTCAGTATCAACAACGGTTTAAAATGGAAAAGGCCAAGGAGCTTCTTTCGGTTGGCAGCCTGTCCGTTTCACAGGTGTCTGCCATGGTGGGATTTGATGACCCTTTTTATTTCAGCAGGGCGTTTAAAAACTGTGTCGGCATGCCCCCGTCTGCATTTCGGAAGGCGCACGGTGAGAAATAAAAAAAACGCCGGAGCAAATCAGCTCCGGCAGAGGAAGGGGTTATCTTAAAATCGTTTGTGATCTTCTGCCCGGCGCGTTTAATGACGGACTGATGGTTTGGCCGCTTTGGTCTGAGTTTGGAAACCCGCAATTTTGAGGAGCAGTTTGCATCTCGCTCTCTAAAACGGCTTCTCTTGCGTGCATAGGGTCTTTAAAAACGCGGATAAACAAAATGTTGTCAATGCACCCGGCGGTTAAATCACCGTTTACTTCTAAAACGATTGCATTTTCTGCAATTCCCACAATTTCGCCGATAACTTTTTCTTTCAGTCCTAAATTCGAGAAAATAATTTCTGCCGTACTGCCTACATTGCCACTTAAAAATCTGCGCATCACAATTTCCTTTCCTGGTTAATTTAGAATTTGTTTGCCTGAATGGTCTATGGTGTAATTGTCTTTATAAATCAGGTCTGAAGCTTTTACAAAGGTAAACCCATCGGCCTGAAGCTTTTCAATCACCTGCGGCAAAGCCTCCGGCGTGTTTTTGGCGCCGTTGTGGAACAGCATAACAGACCCGGGTTTCACCCGGTTGGTAACGCGGGCGGTGATGTCTGCCGCAGATAGATTTTTCCAGTCTAAACTGTCAACGTCCCACTGAAGCACAAACATGCTTTGGTTTTGCGCCTCTTTAATCACTGCGTTGTTATACTCGCCATAAGGTCCGCGGAACAAAATGGGGCGCGTGCCGGTTAAATTTTCTATTTTGTCATTGCATTTTGAAATTTCTTCTTTTATTTTTGTGTCGGAAAGCTGGTCAAT
>OGYL01001473.1_pt1 | contig 18187 bp, 18 predicted proteins | sample 1576541 | NCBI WGS metagenome assembly OGYL01 (sample SAMEA3541551, study PRJEB24748) | human gut metagenome | biome: human gut; feature: human-associated habitat; material: faeces | place: China | collected 2012 | reverse complement strand
GAAAAGTCAAGAGTAAACATAAAAAATTCATACCGTCCGCCAGTGCCATCTGCCAGCGCAGCTTCCAGTCAGGTCGGTGCTCCTCCTTCAGATAACGCTTCACAGAAATGCCCTGTCCCCACAATATTATCTTCTTATGGTGCAGGAACTTTGTGAGCAGCAACAGCCACGTGGTGATGTGCGCGAAGTGCAGCATCAGCACAATCACGTCATACCTCTTGTCAAACAACACCCGCGGATTATAAAACAAGAACCCCTTCACCTGTTTGTTGGGAATGAACTTCAGCTTTTCGGTATTTATCTTAAAACCATTCTTGCGCGTATCGTCAAACGAGTTATAGACATACAAGTCCATCGTCTCACACTTTTGCCTCAACAGATCAAAAAACTCCTCCCTATAATGAGGTACCTCCGGCTGCAATATGGCAATGCTTTTCTTTTTCATATCCTGATTATTCTCTTTTTATCTTTACTGCTTCCTTGCCGGACGCTTAAGATATTCATCATACATCTTCACCAACTGCGTTGCCAAGAATCTCTGTCCCGCCTCGTTAAAATGAATCTTGTCATGATACATATTCTCCTTCTCTCCGGCTTTCAGTCCTTCCACAAGTATCACCCCATGAGCCTCAGCCCATTTTATTATCATCTGCCCCATCTCGTTATAACTCCCGGCCTTTACCTCGTCCTGCTCAGCATGAAGATAAATAGCCATCGGAATGTTTTTCTCCCGTGCAATCTCCAGCAACTGGTCAAAACCTTTGTCAAACAAAGCAGACTTCTGTCTCACAGTATTCTTGAATTCAATATTCTTAACCACCTGTTGGTCGGGATCAAGCTTCACCTTTGTTCTCCACAACCATATCTTTATCCTCAATAAAACATATCTGTCGATAAGCTCTGCCCACGCCAGTTTATACTGTCTGTCGGGATAAGTCGGCACAACACCTACCACCGGAACGTGTGTCATCACGTCGAATGCATCATGGCTGCTGCACACCAGAATCATCGCACTGGCACCAAAAGTTCCATTCTCCTTCAGGTAAGCAGCACAATTATCAGGTCCCCAGCTTCCGGCTGATATATTCAGCATCTGCGTGCCCGTTGTCTCGGAGAACAATGTCGAGGCGAGCGAATCCTGATCCATCCACGTACCACCGAATATCACAGAGTCGCCAAGTCCAAGCACCCTCACCTTCGTAGAGTCCGGCTCACCGTTACGTTGCGAATAAGAGTTATAATATATGTGCGCTCCGAACCTATATCTGTCCTGATTGGGCTGTGCTATATATTCATATTTGTCACTTTCACGATAGAGCAGCGCATCACAAAAGCCGAAAGCGAAACGTAACACCAACTCACCAACAACAAACACAAAAAATAAGATGAGTAAAACAAATCTCTTCTTTTTCATACACAAAATATCATGCCAGATACTTTCTGTACATCTTTGCCTCGGTCACGACAGCTACCGTCAACCAACATATGACACACATATACCATCCTCCCTGAAACATATACCCTTCCAAAATGGAATGTACAGTAAAAAATAAGAACAATGCATATACCAACACGTTCTCACTATCATACCTTATATTTCTCAATCTTGTAAATGTCTTGCACCATAATATCAGAGCAATTACAAAACCAATTACTCCCGTCTGTGCCAATATAGCAAGCCAACTTGATCCGGATTCACCACGTCCTACCGTCTGATTTTCGTCTGTACCCTGTACGGCAAATCCAACGCCATAAACAGGAGAAGAATGAAACTCTGCCATACGCTGTGCCCAAAGAAAATCTCGCGATGTTACTCCTGTCTCTTCCTGAGCTTCTTGTTTCTGTAACATACGTGTGGCACTATCCATGAAGAATGGGAATGACAGTACGCCAATCACTCCAAATATCACGATATACTTTGTAAGTTTTCCTATATTTGGCGATAACCATTTCAATAAAGCGACAGACAATATAACCGCAAGGCCGAATGCCGAACGTGAAGCAGATATAAGACAAACATACATTGAAGCCAGAAACATCACTATATAAAATATTCTCGTCCACTTTTTCTTCTCACCTTCTCTAAACAACAGATACGCAAAATACAGCATACTAACAGCTGCAGCAGCACTATTCCACATTGGGAATCTTGCATATCCGGAGAACTCGTCCACACCTCCGTATAGCATCATACTCTCACCAAGTCTCTTTGTCACCTGATAATTCACGCCCTGAAATTTCGCGACAAGACTTACAACTACAGTACATGCAAAACCTATAAATATATTATGCAATAGCTTCTTCTTATACAGGTGCCATTTCACTCCTGTTATAAACGGTGCCGCTACTATCAATATCAACGTATATAATATTGGTCGGATATCATATACCGCATTGATAATCGTTGACAACCATATTGCCAATATAAAGAACACATATATCACATTCTTGCTCACGAACCGTACTTGATAACGTGTCATCTTATACATTATAAGCAATATACCTATATAATATATATACGAAGGAAACGTGTATGAATACAAATTGCTGAAAAGACAGAATGTTATCAACAATTCAAACCAATTACGTTTTATATATGTCAATATATTTGCCATACTTTTTTATTCAATTATTATTTTCCGTACTCTATTCATCGTAGAATCAAAGCAAAAAATGTTCTCTGCTTCGTTCTTTATATTATGTCGGTCCAACCCTTCTAACCTTATATCAGCCAAAGTCTTATCCAAACAATCCTTAAACCCATCCGGCGACTCAAACTGTCTGACTATACCATTCTTCATAAAATGTGTATATCCTCTTGCCGACACTTTATGAGCAATGACAGGCAATCCGCACCTCAGTCCGTCTATAATCCTTAGCTTCATTCCACCACCAAGACGTGTAGGACATACAAAGATATCACATTGTCCGACAATATCCAATATATTTTCCGGATTTTCTATAATTCTGACATTATTATATTGCGCAACCTTTTCTTTTAATTCTACGGAAGGATTACGACCTGTCAAAATAACACTCATATTCTCAGGAACAAATCTATACAGCTCGTCAAGGAAATAGTTTATCCCGTCCAAGTTCTGCACATTCCCCATCGTTCCACTTATCACAATCTTCGGATTCTCCTTGTCAAATGGTCTGTCATCCTCTACATTTATCTTTTCACCTTTTCTTAGGAAGCATCCCCCGACAATACTCTTTGTTTCCGAACTGCCATACAGTTTCTTAAAAGTGGCTTCATCCTCTTCCGTCAAGAATATATTATAATCACATTCCTTATACGAATGTCTTTCATTCCTTCTGACCACAGGCAATAACAACAGATTCTTTACCCTGCTGTTATTATCACGAAAATACTCCTGCTCACAATTATGATTCAGAACTATTGTTTTTATCCCTACTTTTCTGCAATCATCCACAAGCGACCCAGCAATACTGTTATGATCGAATATACAATAATCATAATCATCCTCCGCAATCATCCGCTTTGCGACGCCGTTATGTCTGTGCAACACACCGCTAAGGGGCGACATATATTTTCCTAATCTCGTACGTGGAACAACCGGTATAAATCTGCAATTAGCGAAATCTGTCTGCTTTGCATTCTTTAGATATTCACTGCATATAAGTACATCAATATACATATTCCTGAATATCTCAGAGAAAAGCTCCAGATAGTTACGGCAGGCATAACAACCGCCACCAATCCCCCATGGATTATGTTTTAGGATATATAATATTTTCGCCATTACAACTTCATTATGAGATCAGCCAATTTCTTTTGTAATACCATCTTCCTATAACCCAATGTTTTTTTCTTTGGATTAGTAACATCTCTAAGTGTCTGACCTTTAGCTTTTGGATTCCAGCTTTGAGCCACACGATGAATACAAACAACATCTTTCATTGAAGTATATCCAGGTTGGTCAAACCACTGATAAGGATACACATGCACCCCATTGCTTAATATCTGCAACTTGTTCACACTATTACGCGAATCGAACCCATAATTCTCCGCCAGTCTCATCTGCACCATTGGTATTATGGTCATATCATATCGCAGTTCCTGAGGCAGTTCCTCATTATGCGAACGTATAAAGTGCCTATGCTCATAATATTCAAGACACTCATTTATAAACGGATGTTCCCTCTCCGCCCCAAAACAATGAGACGTCAATGTAACAAAGTCCTCTTTTCCAGGCTCATGGTGTACATAATACTCACGTCCGATAAACATTCCGTCATTTAGGAACGGATCAAACGACTTGAACATGTCAATATCCGTATCGAGCCATATTCCACCATAATGATATACAGCATACAGTCTTACGAAATCAGCGGCAAACGCCCACTTTCTTACACTCACAGCCTCGTTTGCGAACATATTGTTACATTCCGCCAACTTCTTGGCGTCCCATAACATAAACTCATAATCCGGCAGAACCCTCTTCCATGTGTCCATACATTCTTTCAGGAATTCCGGATATGGCTCGCCACTGAACCATGAATAATGTATAAGTTTTGGTATCATAAAGTAAAACTATTCTAATATTCTTTTAATAATCTTATCTAAAAACTTAAATTTACGTATAGTTCGTACGTAAAGTTCACGAATACAATATAACCAGAAATAGCGATTAGCAAAGATAGGCAGATGAAAGATCTTATGTTCTACATAATGTTCCAGATCTTTTGTAACACACATTAAAAACGGCCCATGCCACGGTTCACGTTTATCACAAAAACAAGAATAATGCGCATCTACATAAGTGACATTCAACTTTGCAACCTCGTTCATCACTAATTGATGCATACTTATCCAATTACATTTTCTTATCAAGGTCAAAGATGTTCCGCTATTACAAAAAACAGCAGTATGAGCTATAGACCCCTCTGTCGTAACCAAATCAGTACAATTCATCAAGAGCCATATTTGTTCACAAACCGAATGTCTTTCTGGTGCAATAATCTTATATCCCAAATTCTTGAAAACCGTTTCAATGTCTTTTTCTCCAAGATCTCTTAACATACTACTGAAGATTTTGCCTTGAGTCCTCGTAAGATATATTTTCGGATACAATGTAATATTTATATTATCACCTAATATACGAACATTATTTTTTACATCATTTATTGTTTCAGAATATTCTTTTGTATAATAACGCGGTTCTTTCTCTTTTCCTGAGAAAAAAGAATCATCTGGTATATATAATTCATCATAACATGTCACTTTATCAACACACTTTACACTATTCAGATCAAGACCTGCCAGACGGAATAAATCACAAACATATTTAGGTGGGCGTTTATTATCCGTTGCAATAAATATGATTTCCGCTCCTTCATTAACAAGTTCCTGGTATCGTTTTGTTTTCAAAAACCACAATTTACTAAAATGGTCTGTAAAGCAATGCCCCCATGTATATGTTGTAAAAACAGCTATCAATATTGCTTTGTGTCCATATAATATTTCTTTCCCATCAAAATTATATGTTCCTCTAAGTTGCTGTATGGATGACGCTTTTATTTCTTTCCCATCATGTGTAACAACCCCACCTAAGAGTCCCGATGTTGCCGTTATGGGCAATACATAAGCAGACCTATAACAAACACTTGATAATTGCTTATTTACCCAAAAACCGGCCTCTATTTTTTTTCTGGTTTTTGAATCTATTGAAGTACCTAAATAATTATACATAGCATTACAAAAACTATTTACCTATCATCCATTTTGCTTTTCTATTTATAAATTCTATACTTAAATAACAGAATATACATGCAAAGAAAAGATAAACAAATTTATATAAAACATTTTCAGCAAAATGGCCCCATTCTATAAAATACGGATGTATAAATGTCCATAATATTTTCTGAATAATTAAATGTGCAGGAAGTATAATCAAAGTATTTCTACCTATATAATTTAGAATTTTACTTGTACTAATATATCGTATGTTTGATATTAATAATACTCCCAATACAGCAAATAAAGAAAAGACAAAAACGGTAATGTCATGATAATAATTACCATGAATATCCATTGACCCATCACTAAATATTATATATATATAAGTTAAGATAAATAATATTAAAAGATAATTTCTATTTTTAATATAAAATGTAGGCTCAAGCATATTTTTTCTTAATAGATTTCCAGATAAATAAAAAAACATTCCAACAAAAACCGTGTTTAAATCATACGGCATTTTTATTCCCTTAAACATATATTGTATTACACATAAAATAACAAGTATAGAGATTAGAATGATTTTATCTTTTATATATCTAATTATAGGGAAAGAGAGAATCTCTGATATGAAGAGAATCGGTATAAACCACATTACTCCTGGTAATCCATATTTATAATTAGATAATAAATTACAAATACTTGTTATCCACTCCTCTCCTGAATATATATTTAACAACAAAAAACAAATAGATATTAATATTGAGAAATAAATACTTGGTAATATCAACTGCTTTATTCTTCTTTTAAGAAGAGATAAAAATTGATATTTGTTTATATTAAAACATAATCCTGCAGTAAAGAAGAACATTGGAAGATGCCATAAATAAAGCCATTCTGAAATTATATTCTTCGGACTTATAGTATGTCCTATTACTACTGCTATCATTGCTAAAGACTTTGCTACATCAATAAACGCTAATCTTTCTTTTTGCATATTATTTCATATAACTATATTATTTACCTAATACTACCACCGCAGGATTACCATAAACAAGACTACCGGCCGGGATATCCTTGCGCACCATACTATTTGCTGCAATCCGGACATTATCACCTATTGTTATTTTACCAACGACCACAGCTCCGGTATATATTGTCACATTATTACCTATTGAAGGCTTGCCTCCCTTTCCATATCCTACCGTTACATTCTGATAAACACTAAAGTTTCTTCCTATATTATCTGCAAGCACTATTGTCGCCCAACCATGATGCACATTTATTCCACCTCCGATATTTTTACATTGTATTTTTACAATCAGGCACTCTAGGAAGGGTTATGTTTAATAATTTTCTTAATATCAATGGCAATCTGTAGTAAAGAACATTACGATATTCTTTTCTACGAAGAGCGAATATCAAAGCATTCACCCCAACTCTACCACTCGTATATGTTGCAAGGTCCTCATCTATTTCTTTTATTATATGACGATATATCATATAACATAAAACGTGAGGCAGACCTAATATCCAATAAATAACATTCATATTTTTATGCCCTTTATTCTAAGATTTATTTTCAATATTGTACAATAAAGCGGAATACTAAAATAAGCCAGCCTCATCAGTATACCACTAAAGGCACCATATCCTTCTTTATTATACGAATTCATGATTCTACGGATATTCCGTTGGAAAATCTTTAATTTATATTGTTCAGAAACAAATGAAGAATACAACAATATTTTCATTGTATCCACAAATCTTATTTTCAGCCAAGGCTCAAGCACAATATTATTCTCTTTCATGAAAGTAAGGTAATGATTAAAAACTATCTGTGTGTCCTCAACAATATGCTTTCGTGTTTCCGGATTTTGCATTGCAGATCCTTCACGTTTCCTATAATAATATATATTATAATGAACGTAAACAGGATGTTTGCATACCATCAAATATTTAAATTGGAACTCGCCATCTTCACCGGTTCGCAGACCTTGTGTAAATCTGAGATGTATTTTTTCTATCACATCACGTCTATACCATAAACATTGATGATAAGCGCAAATATGCTTTAACAAAAAATTGTTTTTATCTATATTGTCTTCTATCTCCGATACATCATTACACACATCATTAAGTTTAGGTGAATCCCCATCATTAAATGTTTGCATATCAAACATTATATAATCCGGCTTTCCCTTTATTGATCTTACAGCTTTTTCAATCTTTTCATATTGAAAATTAGTAATATCATCACTATCCACAAACCATATCCACTCTCCTCGTGCAACATCCAGACCTACATTACGAGCTGTAGAAACACCACCGTTCTTCTTATGTATTACCTGCACACGTTCATCTTTCTCTGCATATTCATCACATATTGCAGGGCAACCATCAGAACTTCCGTCATCTACAAGTATCAATTCCCAAGCGCCTTTCTGACAAATGATACTTTCAATACATTCCCTAATATATTTTTCAACTTTATAAACAGGGACTATGATTGATATATAAGGATTATTCATATAATTATATTCTTCCTCCACAAATAAATGCTGTAAACCTCGGCAATATCTTTTTTAATAAGAAATACACAACCATACACAGCATCATAGTAATTAAAGGTGATATCCAGTAACAAGCTTTTTCATCAACAAACCGCAATAAGATTTTAGATGTGTTTGCCAATACAAAAGTGTTATGTATCGCATAAATGAAGAACACAGACGAAACATATTTCGAAGCTATATTTATAACTTTATACGGCAAATGAGAAAAGCCAACAATCCATAGTAATGATGATATTATAATAAATAACCTATTAACAACAGGTACGAATTCCACATTCTGTAAGATAAAGAATGCTAATGCAAGCATCAACAGAATATATTTCATTTTACCTGTCATATCAATCATCAACCGATTCCTCAACGCATAAGTCGCACCTATTGAAAAAAACAGATATGCAGTTGGACTGAATCCTGTAATATTAGGCCATAGACCGGATACATATAATATACCAATTACTACAGGTAACAACAGCCCAATTCGTTTTATCAACCAATATATGATCGGTGACAGGCAAACAACAATCATAAGATCACGCACATACCACAGAGGTGAGTCAAACGGCATCGTGCCAGAAGTTTTATTCCACCAGATATGCCACAATCCGTCATCCCATAATCCATAAAAGAAAGAGCACAAGGCATCAAACGATTTTCCCCTGAAGATTATAGAAAACAAATTTCCTCCTATTATCATGAATACTGGTAATAAGTTCCATAATAGATAAGGTATGAGTAATGTTCTACCTCGCTTCTTCAGTTTTGTTACATATACACCACTATTAAATTCCTTTACATTATAAAAAAAGAAATATCCGGAAATTATAAAAAATACAGGTACTGCAACTACAACAATTGAATGCCACCACATCGCTACCTCTCCACACCGTTCGGTTGTAGGGTTCATGTGAATGAAGATGACAAAAAGTATCATCAACATCTTCACAGCATTCAATGTCTTTGATTGCAGATTTATCCTATTTTCAACTTTTGATAACATGATTCTATTCTAATAAGTTTTTTATTTTGCCCCCAACAACCATTTCCTGCAAAAAGCGCTTTGACGTAATATCTCACTTACAATAAGACATACGGCAACAATCAGTATTGTAACTATTCCACCAAAAGCAAGTTCTAATATTGGAGCCGGGTGATTTATAAAGTAATGTCCAAAAACAGAAAGATCTTTCGGAAAGAAGAAATAATGCAGAAGATATATGTCTAATGTCCTACGTCCTATAAAAGTTATTGCTTTTGATGCACGCGATGACGATGAGAAATATGTACGCTTTTTATAGAATAGTACAAAAACTGACAATAATGCGAGCAACTCAAACATAGCCATATTGATATGAAATAATGGTCCGCTTAATTCCACATTAAAGTACCAATTATAAACAGCCAAAAATAGAAAGCCCAAAATAACAACAGATACAAGCGTATCACGATATTTATATCGAAGCAAGTTCTCCAAATTCAAATGTATTAATCGCCCTGTCACAAAATACATATAATACCTTAACATCGGTATTCCAACAATACCACTTACACCACCTAATCTGTTTGAAACAGTTGGCATTGACAACACATAAATTCCTAATGCTATCACAACAGACAAGATTATATATAATTGTCCTTTGTTATTTATATTAAGACTCTTTGCAATAAAATCCCAAAGACATTGAATTAGTATAAACTCAAATAAAGTAAGTGTGAACCAATATCCACATTTAAATTTATCTGTTATACAATATACTATATCTGTTTTGTTTATAAGAATATATATTCCACAAAAAAACATTGCCGGAATAATCAGCTGTCTCAATTTTAAATACCACGTTTTACCCCCCCTATTTAACATTTTTTCAGGATTAATTACAAACCCAGACACAAAAAAGAACATCGGTAATTGTAACAGTGATGTCAATGCTCTGAATGATGAAAGTTGTTCATTTGCTATTCCATAGCAATACAATGGTATATGTCCAAATACTATAAATAAAATAGCAAAGCCACGCATTGCATCAATATATTCTAAACGTTTCCTTTTATCTTCCATATATTTTCCTAATTACTCTTGCAAAGAACTCCAAGACCTTATAATATCTACTCCCGTAATCTGCTAATACAGCTATACGCACCAACAAATATGGATGTACTATATCATTCTGCATCCTTTCTGAAAAATGTTCATCAAGTATTTTTTTTCTCTCCAACTCTCTTAACTCCGGTTTTGAAGAAGAAACACCTCCATATTCAAATTCGCATATTTTCATATTCAGACGCTGATAAGACCTGTCCTTTATAACAATTTCATAGAACATCTGTTCCCAATCCGCAACAATCCTAAGATCTTCACGATAAGGTCTGTTTTTTAACAACGAGGTTCTTATAAATGTTGCTTGATGACTTAAAGAATAAATTGCCATAAGGTATGTAGTTATATGAGATGGAGCATTCCACATACTTTTCCTTCCATCATCAGAAGCACACACCGTGTCTCCTGTCATAAAATCAGAAGCGCCTAATAATGGTATTACTTTTTCTATAGTTTTATTATCATATAATATATCTCCAGAGTTCAGAAACAGACAATATTCCCCATGTGCATACTTTATTCCTTTGTTCATTGCATTATAAATGCCATTATCTTTCTCTGAAATCTTATAATCTATGATGTCAGAATATTGTTTTAATAAATCTACAGAACCATCTGTTGAAGCACCGTCTATAATGATATATTCAAAATCTTTACACGTTTGCCCACCGACACTTCTCAAAGTTCTTTCCAGCCCTGCTTTATTATTATAGCAAACCGTTATTATGGATAATTTCATATACTATGAGAAATAAAATCATTAGATTTTTTAGTAATCCAACTAAACAAATATGATCCAAATATTAAAAATAAAAAGAATATTATAGCTTTTACACTTCTACCTGAATCATACAAATAATCATACGATAATAATGCTAAATTTGTACCATAATATATTTGCAACGTATTAGCTCCTATTATTTTTATATTATACTTATCCTTTTTTATATTAAGTTTCAATATTATATATATTATTAAAGGTGTTACCAATGTAGTACACAAAAAGCCCCATTTATTACTAATAAATAATGTTATAATAAAATAAATGAAATACAATAATGAAATATTTATTATCCGTCTATCTTTGTTGAAGTTTAATGCACAATATATTCCAAATAAAAACATAGGAATTCTATGTAACATTGCTAAATGCGTCCAATGTAAGTCACAATTAATTGTTATCAACCATATTACCGGCACAATAAGAATAAGTATATATTCCCTCAAAATCTTCATTAATTTAAAAAAGATTGGGAATAAAACATATAATATAATAATTGCGTTTACAAACCAATCTATCCCTTTATGTTCAAAGAGATACTCCATACAACTAAATTTATATATAATCTGATACCATGAAAGAGAAACAGATGAATGAAAAAACATATGAAGTACTAAAATAAACCCATAAAGAATATAACATGGTAAAATCTTTTTCAATCTATTTTTATAAAAAGTTTTTATATTATTCTTTTGAAATGAATACGTTAATCCAAATCCACTTAAAAAGAAAAAAATGTCAACTCCGATATAACCATATTTTATTATTATTCCTATATACCAGGGAAAGCCTCCTATCCAACATTTAAAATGATATATTACCACAAAAATTATGGCTAAGGCCATAAGTAGTACTCTATTTTCAGATATCTTGCTAACCAAATTCATAATATTATTGATTTAAAATAGAATGATACAAATCTATATATTGCTGAGCAATTATATCATACGAAAAATGAGACAGCACATATCGCCTAATATCATCTCCATTATATGTTTTACCCAATGCCTCTTTTATACCTTTTATTAAAGCCTCAACAGTAAAGTCATCACATATTATTCCATTCTGTTCATTTATTAGTTCTGGTACTCCACTGCAAGGAAATGCGATGATAGGTGTTCCGCATGACATAGACTCTAATGGAGTTTGTGCAAATGCTTCCTGAAAAGAAGACAATATAAAAAAATCTGCTGCTGAATAATACATCGACAACATTTCATTTCCTGTTATCAATCCCTCACAACGAATATTTACACACGTTGATGGAATATCATCACATTTTCCTAAACAAACCAATAAGAAAGAATCATCATGAAAATAAGACAAAGCATCTAACAATAAAGACAAACCTTTACGTGGGTCATCAATCTTATATGAAGAGAAAAGAAATATTTTCTTATCTAATGGAAGCTGTAACTTTTTTCTGCTTAAAATTCTATCCTTTTTAACAAAAGACTCGCCATCCACACCGTTATGAATAAGTGTTACCGGACATTCTCCAAGAATCTTATTGTTTTTAAAGAATGTACGCATTTTCTCAGATATAGCAACCAAATACGGACGATTACGACCATTTATAGCCTTTCTCTTTATTTCTTCATATTTTTTATCTAAGTTCAAATATTCTTTTGGTGCGTTTTTTTTCTGTAAAGAATAATGAAATCCTCCTAATCCTGGATTCTCATCATGAATGGTCCAGACCACAGGCTTGTCTATATTCTTAAAAAAAGAGGGGAAATCAACAAAATCTGAGACCCAATGTAAATGAATTATATCCGCGTTTTTTACTAAAGGATGTTTCACCAAAGATTTATATTCTGTCAATGGAGAAGTAAAAAAAATATTTGCATGTTTTTCAGCCTCAATTCTTTTATATTTATAATATTCAAAGCTTGGCCTGATTAATATTTTTATAATTTTCATTATCATACGTAATAAGAAATTACGCGATGTACGATAAATCAAATCTCTCTCTGCAATTGTTATATTTGAATCTATTATATTACCAGTTTTATTATCCATTACAATCATTGAAGATTCTAGACCTTTCCTCTGTAATGCGTTGCTTATTCTTATGGCACACCAAGCAGCTCCACCATCCAATAATTTATTTATATGAACGACCCTCATTAAACAATAAATATTTATTTAATATACTGTTTTAATCCTTTCCAATATCCACAGAAACCAGAAATTACAGCTTTTAATATTAACGAATCTCTATCAAACACATTAATAGAATGATAGTAAGTTTTATATGCCCTATACAATTCATATGCCTTTTTTAAAGTTACATAATAATTATATAAAAGATGTAGATTATATACTCTGTTTCGTATAGCACAATAAAGTTTCCAATCCGATTCCACAGGGACGACTACAACATTTAATGTATTCTCATTACAAACAGATAACTGTCTATCCATAGGGTGATAATGAATTGCTTTAACCGATGTCATTCTATGAAATCCAGCTTTCTCAGCTCTCAATTGATAATTAATTTCATCTCCCCATATAAACATTTCCTTTTTAGGGTATCCTATTTGTTTTATAAGCCTTGACGAAAATAATATTCCATTAAAAGGAGAAGCCCATCCTTCTACAATACCAAGACCGTTCGCTTGCTTACAAAATTCTTCATATGTAGTATTAGGAACAAACGAACAACTCTTATGATCTTCATCAGACAATACAACAGGAGCAATAAAATCTCTATTATCCAAGAATTTCGCAAGCTCTTTCAAACAACTCTTCTCAGGTTCACCGTCATCATCCATAACCCATAATCCATCATAAACATTCTCTTCAAAGGCTATTTTTATCCCAAGATAGAAACCACCGGCTCCACCCATATTCTTATGACATCTCACATACTTATATATAATATCACCTCTTCTTTTATTATAACCAGATTCGATTATGAACTTTTCGGTTCCATCTTTACTTGCATTATCTATGATAAATACACAATCAGGTTTACGATTTTGTCCTTCAACCGCATCTAAACATCTTTTTAGATATTCTTTACGGTTATAAGTGACAATCACACATGCTATCTTATAACTATATACATCATTCATATTTAATTTAAATAATATCAAACATATTTATAACCTGTTCTACAATCGGTGCCATATCATAATAACGGTATTGTCCAAGACGTCCCCCAAATATCACATTATTCTCTTGTTCCGCAAGCATCCTGTATTTTTCTGCCAATGCGTTATTACAGGCATCATTAACAGGATAGTATGGTTCCATTCCATTGCGATACTCCATAGAATATTCCTCACTGATTACAGTTTTAGGATTCAAATAAACTTCCTCACCAAACATTTCAAAATGCTTATGTTCTATGATTCGAGTATAAGGTTTTTCGTGTGAGGTGTAATTTACCACCGCATTACCCTGGTAATTCGACACTTCTAGGACTTTAGTATTAAATGTTACCGTTCGCCAACTCAATGTTCCTAACCTATAATCAAAATATTCATCAATAGCTCCAGTATAAACAAGCTTGTCTGCCATATTTTGCCAATTATCTCTATACATAGCAAAGAAATCACAAGATGTCTTACAATCTACTCCTGCGAGCAAACCATTAATAAGACAATTATATCCACCTATAGGAATTCCTTGATATTTATCATTGAAATAATTGTTATCATATACCAATCTTACAGGTAAGCGTTTAATTATAAACGGAGGAAGTTCCGTACATTTTCGTCCCCATTGCTTCTCCGTATATTCTTTTATTAAGGTCTCATATATGTCTTTACCTATCAACAATAAAGCCTGTTCCTCCAAATTTTCAGGGTCACGGCCTTTTAGAGCTATCAATGCCTCACGTCGTTGTTCCTCCAATTTATCGGATGCTTCTTGTGGAGTCGTGACTCCCCACATTTGATAAAATGTGTTCATATTGAAAGGCAGATTATACAATTTTCCTTTATAATTGGCAACAGGTGAGTTTGTATATCGGTTAAATTCAACAATAGAATTCACAAAATCCCATACATTTTTATTAGATGTATGAAATATATGAGCACCATACTTATGTACATTTATGCCTTCTATATTTTCACAATAGAGATTTCCACCAAGATTTTGTCTCTTATCTATAACAAGACATTTTCTTCCCTTCTTTTTAGCTAAATATGCAAATGTCGCACCAAAAAGTCCAGAACCAACTATAAGGTAATCGTATAACTTCATTTTCTAAACTTTAAAATGTTTATTTATGTATTAAAGACTTTAATAATTTGAATGTAACAAATGAGATATAAGAAAATAAAAGGGGTAGTCTGAAAAAAGCAATTGACTTCAGATCATTGCCTTTAATATAAGTCGAATTATTTTTATAAAAATCATATATTATCTTAAACATATCGAAATTATATGATTTTATATAATATAAATAAAATCTCATAATTCTACTTTTTTCATAAAACAACAAATTTTTGTTTGAGATCCTATTCGTTGATTCATCAAGAGAATTACACAACAATTTCCATTCATCTTGAGATTTTTTTTTACATGTCAATCCCGTTGTCTGTTCTCTATAATTATACAATATCTTTTTTATGAATTTTATGCTATTAATATAACTACAATATGTATTTGTAAACACTTCATCTTCTCGAACACTCAAATCATTGACAAATAGTATATTATTTTTAGAAATAATATTTCTATTAAAACACTTATTCCAAGTAAAGCCAAAATATTCGTACTTTTGTTTTTTTATATTCAAGATAAGTTCTTCTGTTTCTACACGATTTTCCGCATAAGCATCACCATATGATTGCTTAATTATTTTCTCACCAATGACTCTGCTATTAGAAAAGAATAGCAAATCGACACCTTCTATTTCTTTAGAAATAACATCAATATAGTCTGAAGTGACCCAATCATCAGCATCTACAAATAAGATATAATCTCCAATCGCTTCTGATAATCCCAAATTTCTTGCCCTACTTACTCCTTTATTTTCTGTATGAAAAACCTTTATGTTTGAATACTTATTAGAATATTCATCACATATTATTCCTGTTTTATCAGTACTTCCATCATCTACCACGATTATCTCGAATTTGTTTCTGTCCTGACAGATTATACTTTCAATACACTTTTCTATGTATTTGTCAGCATTATACACAGGTATTATAATTGAAAACAACATAAATAAATATTATTTTTTATTTAAACGTGTATATATTATGTGTTTTATTTTTAACAAACAATAAATAACTTTCGATAATCGTTTATACCCATTAATCCTCAGCCTAACTGCAAGATTTGTTTTGATATTATATTTGTCCCTTAAACTTAAATAATATTTAGAATCTTCACTCAAATTCAAAGAACATGCCATATTAAACAGCTCTGTAGCCATTCTTCTTTCAAATGCTTCAGAATATTTATAATTAAAAAAATTATTATATGAATTCAATATGTCCTTCTCTCCTTCATACCTTTTAATTTGTTTTTGCCTATCTGAATTTATAGTTTTGCTTGTCCATGAACCAACTGAATTATATCTATAGACACACATTGGATCTTTCATATAATAGACCTTTCCCATATAAGCACTATACATTTGTATTGTATAATCGCAGCGAACAGAAATATCAGGAAAATTTACAATCATATCTTTTTTTACAAGAATAGATGCCGTAGGAATAAACAGTCCGCCATTGAATATTATGTCATTTATAGGTGACTCACAATCTTTATCATACCTATTATACTGTTTTATTATTATCCCGTCTGTTTCAACATAAGCATCATGCCAAACCATGGTAAATAAAGGATTATTCTCAAGAAAATCAACCTGTTTCTGAAGTTTATAAGGCTCAATCCAATAATCATCACCTTCACAAAAAGCAATGTATTTACCTTTGCATGCTTCATTCATTATCTTTTGAAGAGATCCATCATGCTTTGAATATTGATTTTCCGTTTCAAATATCGGTTTTATGATGTCAGGATATTTCTCTGCATACTCTCTTATTATTGCAGCAGTACCATCCGTTGATGCATCATCATGAACAATAGCCTCAAACCTGAAATTTGTTTTTTGCATCACAAATCCTTCCAAAGCGTCACGAATATATTTTTCATGATTATATGTTATACATCTTATACTGACCATTATTGGTCTTGTATCCTTTTCTTCATTAACATTCATAACTATAAAACGAGAATTTTATTTTACGAATAATATCTTATCCAAAATATTAAATAACGGTTTTTCCACAAACCACTGCCTAAACAAATCAAGGCCAATACAAATAATAAAAATCACAGTAACACTTATCAATGCATGTAGCACTGCATAATCAGTTGCAAACCATCCTACATTATCAAAAGTGTCACGCCAAAGCCATTGACGCATAGTATCACTATTTGCATGAATAAGTAATACACCAAACATACATGATGCAACCTTGTTTATAAAAGCGCTATTCTTTATCTGTAAATCCTTAAAATACATAAATAAACAAACGGAAGTGATAACTGCCATTATATGATTTGAGTCTGAAACCAGAATAAACTCACGTCCTGGAGTATTCACTATTATTGATAGGACCAATACACTTGAGACAGATATTACAATGGAAAAAAGAGAAAGCCATCCCCATTTGTCCTTATAATTTATTCCATAAATACGTATATAAGACGAAATGAAGTATAAGACACAAAACCATGTAACATAGTTCATTGAAACATATATTCTTGCTGTTGTTCCTAATATTGTATATATAAAAAGGCACAATGCTAGTAACAACTGATGTTGCTGTTTATTCATATTGTGTACAAGAATATTAAGAAAAGGAATACACAAATAGAAAAGGAGAAAACACGAGGTAAAACCATCCGCAACAGATTTTATAGGCCAAAACATTTCATATAATGATTTTATATTGAAATCTTTGTATCCTGTAAAGACAAAAATTAAATTTATAACTATATTCACTGCTGTCCAAAGAAAATATCTTAGACATGATTTAAATTAATCGTTTACAATG
>OGYL01001468.1_pt1 | contig 18201 bp, 14 predicted proteins | sample 1576541 | NCBI WGS metagenome assembly OGYL01 (sample SAMEA3541551, study PRJEB24748) | human gut metagenome | biome: human gut; feature: human-associated habitat; material: faeces | place: China | collected 2012 | reverse complement strand
GTGATAGCAATGACTACTTAGGCAAGGGACTTTCAGGTGGTAAGATTATTGTTAAACCACCAAAGGAATCTACATTTAAGCAGGATGAAAATATCATTATCGGTAACGTTGCATTCTATGGGGCAACAAGTGGTAAGGCTTATATTAATGGTGTTGCAGGTGAAAGATTCTGTGTAAGAAACTCAGGTGCAACAACAGTTGTTGAAGGTGTAGGAGATCATGGATGCGAATACATGACAGGTGGTCGTGTAGTCGTAATCGGTAAAGTTGGAAAGAACTTTGCAGCAGGTATGAGTGGCGGTGTTGCTTATGTACTTGATGAAAATAATGATCTTTACAGAAAGACAAATAAGTCACTTGTTTCAACAGAAGAATTATCAAACAAGTATGATGTATTAGAACTTAAGGGAATGATTGAAGATCATGTTAAGTATACTAATTCAGTAAAAGGTAAAGAAATTCTTGATAACTTTGAAGAATACTTACCTAAGTTTAAGAAGATAATTCCATATGACTATAAGAAGATGCTAGAAACAATTGCAAAAATGGAACAGAAGGGATTAAACCCTGAACAGGCACAGATAGAAGCGTTTTACGCAGCAACAAGATAGGAGGATAAAATAATGGGAAAGCCAACAGGATTTTTAGATTATGAAAGAGAAGAAGCTAAAGCAATTTCTCCGAAAGAAAGAATAAAAAACTTTAATGAATTCCATGAACCTCTATCTGCTGAAAAACAGAAATGTCAGGCTGCAAGATGTATGGATTGTGGCGTGCCATTTTGTCAGAACGGACAGGTTATTGCAGGTATGGTATCAGGTTGTCCTCTAAACAACCTGGTTCCTGAATGGAATGATTTATTATATATGGGAAATATGGAGCAGGCATATAACAGACTTCATAAAACAAATAATTTTCCAGAATTTACATCACGTGTTTGTCCTGCACTTTGCGAAAAAGCATGTACATGTGGACTAAACGGTGATCCGGTTTCAGTAAGGGCAAATGAACATTTAATTATTGAAAATGCTTATGAAAAAGGATATGCAAAAGCAAAGGCACCGGCAGTCAGAACAGGAAAAACAGTAGCTGTTGTTGGTTCCGGACCATCAGGACTTGCAGTTGCAGATCAGTTAAATAAAAGAGGTCATAGTGTTACTGTTTTTGAAAGAGATGACAGAATCGGCGGTCTTTTAATGTATGGTATTCCAAACATGAAATTAGAAAAGCATGTTATTGATAGAAAAATTGCCATTATGAAAGAAGAAGGCGTTGAGTTTAAAACAGGTGTAAACGTAGGAAAAGATGTTAAAGCAAATGAGTTATTAAAGAAATACGACAAGGTTGTATTAGCTTGTGGTTCAAGACATGCAAGAGACATTAAGGCACCGGGAAGAGATGCTAACGGAATTTATTTCGCAGTAGATTTCTTAACATCTACAACAAAGAGTCTTTTAAATAACAACGGCAAGTTGGTTGATGGAACTTATGTATCAGCAAAAGGAAAAGACGTTGTTGTTATCGGCGGTGGTGATACAGGTAATGACTGTGTCGGAACATGTATAAGACACGGCTGTAAGTCAGTAACACAGCTTGAGATGATGCCAAAAGCACCAGATGAGCGTGCGGAGAACAATCCTTGGCCACAGTGGCCTTTAGTCTGCAAGACAGATTACGGTCAGGAAGAAGCAATTGCAGTATTCGGACATGATCCAAGAATATATACAACTACAGTTAAGGAATTCAAGAAGGATAAGAAGGGTAATCTTACAAGTGTTGTTACAGTAAAGCTTGAGTCTAAGACTGATGAAAAGACAGGAAGAAGAATGATGGTCCCTGTGGAGGGAACAGAAGCAGAGCTTCCATGTGAGCTTGTACTGATAGCAGCAGGTTTCTTGGGTTCACAGAAATATGTCACAGACGCATTTGGAGTTGAACTTACAGAAAGAACTAATGTAAAGACAGCAGAAGACGGATTTGAAACAAGTGTACCGGGTGTATTTACAGCAGGAGATATGCATACAGGACAGTCACTCGTTGTGAAAGCTATAAGACAGGGAAGAGACTGTGCAAGAGCAGTTGATTACTACCTTATGGGATATACTAATCTCTAATTTATGATTATCAGAATATGGCATGGATGATATGAAAACGGCTTAGATAAGCGTTTTCTGTGGCATCCGTGCCATATTTTAGTCTTAGTTAATGGTTGTTTTTATAAGTTTTATGGTGTATATTAGTCTCTGGTATGGGAATTACAATATGAGGAAGCGGAGGAGATAATATGCTGACAGTGATGATTCTTTTGGATTCTGTGGAGAAGGTTCAAAGGTTTGTAAGTACAATTAGTAAGTACTCATGTGGGTTTGATGTTGAATCAGGATATAGCTGTGTTGATGGCAAATCATTAGTTGGTTTGTTCAGTCTGGATATCAGTAAACCATTACAGCTTACAATTAATGATGGAGACGGCGAGATTGAGGATGTATTAAGGGATATACAGGAGTTCATGGAATACTAATTAAATATATCAGGAGAATAATAAGTTGAAGAAATTACTAGCAGTTATGTTTTCGGTTATTATGGTATTTTCATTTGCAGCATGTGCAGGAAAATCAGCCAATAACGAAGGCGAGAGACAGACAGAAGAGACAACAACAATAAGAATCGGAGCTATGGCAGGACCTACAGCAATGGGAATGGTTAAGCTGCGTAAAGATTCAGAGAATGGCAATACTAAGAACACATATGCATTTGAAGATTTTGCTACAGATGCATCTGCATTTGTAACACCACTTGCAACCGGAGAAATTGATATTGCGGCTGTACCATCTAATCTTGCAGCCAATATATACAACAAGACAGAAGGCAGGGTCCAGGTTGTTGCTGTTAATACACTTGGCGTTCTTAATCTTGTAGAAAGAGGCAACACTGTTAACAGTATCAGCGACCTTAAGGGTAAGACTATATATGCTACAGGAATGGGTGCTGTGCCGGAATATACCATAAGATATATTCTTTCAGGTAACGGACTTGATGCCGACAAAGATGTTAATATTGTGTGGTGTTCAGATACAACAGAAGCACTTTCTAAGTTAAAGTCAGAAGATGGTGCAATTGCTGTTCTGCCACAGCCTTTTGTTACAGCAGCAAGCGCTCAGATAAGTGATTTAAGAGTTGTTATGGATCTTAATGAAGCATGGGAAAAGATTAATGATAATTCTAAGATTGTTACAGGTGTAATCGTTGTAAGAAAAGAATTTGCTGAAAAATATCCTGAACAGTTTAAGAAGTTCATTGATGAATACAACGAAAGTGTTGCCTATACTTCAAGCAATGTTGATGAGACAGCACAGCTTATTGCTGAGTATGGTGTTGTTGCATCAGCAGCAATAGCTAAGAAAGCTCTTCCTAAGTGCCATATTGTATGTTATGTTAATGGTGACATGAAGAATGCGCTTAAGGGATTCTTACAGGTGTTATACGACCAGAATCCTAAGTCAGTTGGTGGCAGTATGCCGAAAGATGATTTCTATTATGAATATTAATAAGAAGATACTGAATGTAATATATAAAGTGCTGGCGGTGATGCTGGCACTTATTTTATGGGAAACAGCCGCGTTAAAGATTGATTCACCGATATTATTAGTGACACCGGTACAAGTGCTTGGCAGATTATTTACTATATGGAATGAACCGGATTTTGCAGGAACTGTGTGGTTTACAATGTACCATATCGTCGTGGGATTTCTGGCAGGGTTATTGTGTGGAATTATATGCGCGGTGCTTGCATATATATGTAAGCCTGTTGAATATATTCTGTGGCCGTGGATGGTTACAATTAAGGCAGTACCTGTTGCGTCTTTTGTGGTTATATGTCTTATATGGTTTACGGCAAAGAACCTGTCGGTGTTCATTGCATTTTTAATAGTTGTGCCTGTTATATACCAGAATACACTGACTGGTCTTAGAAGTACTGATAAAGGCATTAGGGAAATGGCAGATGTATTTCATATTCCTTGGATTCGCAGAATACGTTATATTATCATGCCACAGCTTTCACCTTATCTTATATCAGCAGGAAGAGTTACTGCTGGTATGGCTTGGAAAGCAGGAGTGGCAGCAGAGATTATCGGAATGCCCAAAGGTTCTGTTGGACAAATGCTTTATATGTCGAAAATATATCTTGATACGGATGATTTGCTGGCGTGGACGGTTATAATTGTTGTATTGAGTGTGATATTTGAAAAACTTGTTGTGCTTGCTTTAAAAGCAGCACTAAAAAAATAGCGTTGACAATGTGAATATTGCCAACGCTATTTTTGCGTTAATTTTATTTGTGCATTGAAAATGCTGTTAAGTCATATTTGCTTAAGTTATCTGAAACATTACGGTCGTCTGCTTCGGCGAGCAGCTTGTCACGGTCTTTGGCAGCAAGAACAGGATTCTTTCCGCTTCTGTGACGGCTTGGTCCACCAACACAGCCGCCTTCACATACCATTCCCTCAATGAAATCTGCAGGGAGTTTTCCTACTTTAAGAAGTGTAAGTGCTTTCTTACATTCGGCAGCACCTGAACATTTTTCTATATTGAATTTATCAGGGTCAGCACCTGCTTCACGCATACACTGTGCAACAGCAGCGGAAACACCGCCTCCGTTACCGAATCTTTTACCATATATGCTTGCCTGCTGGTCGCTGTTTTCCTCAGGCTCAAGAACTACTTCTTTAGCTCGCATCATTGCTCTGAATTCACCGATTGTAAGTACGAAATCAGCATTTCCCTGACCCTTATATTCCTGCTTTTCATTCTTCTTGGCTATACATGGTCCGATAAATACGGTTATTGTATCAGGGACTTCTGACTTAAGAAGTCTTGAAAGTGCAAACATAGGGGATATAGTTGTTGATATATGTTCTGCAAGCTCAGGATACTGTTTCTTAATAAGATTAACAAATGCAGGACAGCATGAGGTTGTAAGCTTCTTTCCTTCTTTAGCTGCTTCAAGCCATTCTTCTGCCTCGGCCTGTGCAGTAAGGTCTCCGCCAAGACCTACCTCATACATATCATTAAAGCCCAGCTTCTTGCATGCTGTGCGGATGCTGCTCATTGTTATTGTGTCTCCAAACTGTCCTTCAACAGCAGGTGCTACCATGGCAACGACTTTCTTTCCGTCTACGATTGCCTTTATTACATCAACTATATCAGTTTTAGAACCGATAGCACCGAATGGACAGGCGTGGATACACTGTCCGCACTGGATACATTTGTTTTCATCTATTTCACAGATGCCATTCTCATCCATTGTAATAGCATTGGCTGGACAGATTTTCTTACATGGTCTTATAAGGTCTGCGATTGCATTGTATGGACAGGCTTTGGCACACATGCCGCATTCCTTGCATTTGTCAGGGTCTATGTAGGCTCTGTCTCTTGTCATGCTTACAGCACCGAACTTACATGCCTGCTGGCAGGCTTTCATCATACATTTTCTACAATTATCAGTTACGATATAGTGAGAAAGTGGACAGTCGGCACATGCGGCTTCAATTACCTGGATTATGTTATTGGCACCCGGATGGTCACTTTCTGTTGGACATTTGCCTTCTGCAAGGCGGATTCGCTGTCTTGCGATTTCTCTTTCTTTATATACACAACAGCGGAATCTTGCTTTAGGACCGGGAAACATCTTGTATGCCAGTTCGTCCTTTTCTTCTTCAAACCTTCCTGCATATGCGAGCTTGGCAACCTCATACAGGATTTCATGCTTGATATTCTGAATAGTAGCATCATTAGATAACATAATGAAACCTCCTTTGTAATGATTGACAAAAAATTATCGATTACTAATTACTATAGCAGATTTTTTAAAATGATTCTATATAAATGTGGCATTTTTTCTCATTATATGTAATAATATTTTTGAAAATCAAAATATATAAAGGGGGATTAATTATGCCTTACATTCCAATTATTCCAATCATTATTGTGGTACTGCTTATATTGTTATTCGCATTTGTACCAATGAGATTATGGATTACAGCATTAGCATCAGGAAGCCATGTCGGTATAGGAACTCTTATCGGTATGAGACTGAGAAAGGTTCCGCCAGCAAGAATTGTGCTTCCACTTATTCAGGCAAGAAAAGCCGGATTACAGCTTAACACTAATCAGCTCGAGTCACATTATATGGCAGGTGGCCATGTAGATGCTGTTGTTAATGCACTTATTGCATCAAGCAGAGCTGGTATGAACATACCATTTGAGATGGCTGCAGCTATCGACCTTGCAGGTCGTGATGTTTTAGAGGCTGTCAGAATGAGTGTTAATCCTAAGGTTATTGAGACACCTAATATTTCAGCAGTTGCCAAGGATGGTATTGAACTGTTAGTTAAGGCAAGAGTCACTGTTAGAACTAATATTAACCAGTTGGTTGGTGGTGCAGGCGAGGCTACTGTAATTGCCAGAGTCGGTGAGGGTATTGTAACAACAGTTGGTTCAGCAGATTCGCACAAGAGCGTGCTTGAGAATCCTGATTCTATCTCTAAGGCTATATTGCAGAAGGGTCTTGATATTGGAACAGCATTCCAGATTCTTTCTATTGATATTGCGGATGTTGATATCGGAAGAAATATAGGCGCTCATCTTCAGAGCCTTCAGGCTGAGGCTGATAAGAATATTGCACAGGCTAAGGCAGAGGAAAGAAGAGCAGCCGCTGTTGCTCTTGAACAGGAGATGAAAGCAAGCGTTGTAGCTGCTGAGGCAGAAGTACCTAAGGCTTTGGCTGAAGCTTTAAGAACAGGCAGAATGGGCTTTAAGGATTATTATGACCTTCAGAATTTAAAGGCTGATACTAAGATGAGACAGTCGATAGCAGGAGAAACAGAGAAGCCGGCAACTATATAATGGACTTGTGAATTAAAAGGGAAAGCGGGTTTTATGGAAATATTAATTGTTTGGGCAGTGTTTGCTTTGATAATTATATCGAATATTAAGAAAGCTAAGAAAATGCAGAATGAGCGCATGCAGGAACACCAGCGGAATATGCAGGATCATAACCAGAATGTGCCAGAATATGGTCGTAATATGCATCAGATGCAGAATAACAGTTCCGGGAATGGCTCATTAAGCCATGGTGCTAATCTGAATAAGAAGAATGACAGCGATGCACAGTCTGCACCATACATGGTGAATTCTTATGGTGAAAAGCAGTACATTGATCCGTCTGTACAGACATATTCAGGTACTCAGAAGATGACAAGTGCAGAAACTGAAAAGCTTAAGCAGGAGATTCGTTCAAGAAATAACTTTAATGGAAAGAATGTTACTTCGCATAGAGCAGAGGCACCGGTTCCGCAATATGTTACTCCACCGCCAGCAGCAGATAATGCTGCACCTGCAATGAAGACACTTGATAAAGCAGAATTTCATTCACCAGTTATGCAGGCAGGAAGCACAGGAACTTATTCTGATATGACAGGCGGACACACATTTACACAGTATGACTGCGGACATGAATATAATGATGAGATTGTTCCACAGAGTCAGACGGGAGGTAAAGCTATTCTTGATGACATTAAGTTTGATAAGAATGAGATGCGCAAGGCTTTTGTTATGCAGGAGATATTAAAAAGGAAAGTTATATAATTGATATGAAAAAAGAACCGTGTGACACAAAATCACACGGTTCTTTTAATTAGTGCAGAAGATGGGACTTGAACCCACACGCGGTAACCCGCACAAGAATCTGAATCTTGCTCGTCTGCCATTCCGACACTTCTGCATATATAATATGTAACGAACTTAATATAAGTTACGCAACATTGATATTTTATAAGAGAATTTAAAATGTGTCAATATGAATGACTAAAAAAGTTAAATATGAATTTTTTTGAAAAAATTTAAAAAAGTTGTTGACAATGTGTGTGACTGATGATATTATAATCAAGTCGTCAGCGAGCAGCGAACGACACAAAAACAAAACAAGCAGTCGTGGCGGAATTGGCATACGCGCTAGACTAAGGATCTAGTCCATATTGCTTGGGTGCGGGTTCAAGTCCCGCCGACTGCACTAAAAGCACCGAGGTAACGTCGGTGCTTTTTTTGTGCCTGCAGCGATGAGAGAAAACATGGAAAGTTCGCAGTCGTGCGGGCAGCGATGAGAATAGATGTAGAAAGGGAATTATATGAATACAGCATTAACAATAGCAGGAAGTGATTGCAGTGGTGGAGCAGGAATACAGGCAGATTTAAAAACATTTGCAGCACATAAGGTATATGGAATGTCAGCAATTACTGCTCTTACAGCACAGAATACTTTAGGAGTTACAGGAATATCGGAATCTTCACCTGAATTTCTTAAGGCACAGCTTGATGCAATATTTACAGATATATATCCTGATGCAGTTAAGATAGGAATGGTTGCGTCAAAGGAACTTATAGAAACAATAGCAGATGCGTTAATTACGTATAAGGCAAAAAATATTGTTCTTGACCCGGTTATGGTATCAACAAGTGGAAGCAGACTTATTAAAGAAGATGCAGCAGAGGTTCTTAAAGAACGCCTGATGGTGCTTGCTGATGTTATAACTCCTAATATTCCGGAGACAGAGGTTCTTACAGGAATGACTGTTGACAGTGCAGATTCAATGGAGAAAGCAGCGATAAAGATATATGAACATCTGAAGACAAAAGGCGGTAATGCGGCTGTCTTAGTAAAAGGTGGACATGCAGTTCATACAGCTAATGACTGTCTGTGCGTAGATGGCAGTATAGTGTGGCTTAATGGAGAAAGGATTGATAACCCTAACACACATGGAACTGGCTGTACATTGTCATCAGCCATTGCAGCTAATCTTGCACAGGGATTATCAATAGAAGAAAGTGTGAAGGCGGCTAAAGAGTACCTGGCAGGTGCATTGAAAGCAGGACTTAATCTTGGAAGCGGCAGCGGTCCGCTTGATCATACATACTGGCTTGATATTAATAAGTAGTAGAAGGAGAGACAGATGGACAGCTTCTTATATAGTATAAATGCAACGGTACCAATATTCTTAGTTATGATAGTTGGCTGGGTAATAAAGCAGCTTGGCGTTATAGATGACCATTTTGCAAATGTGGCTAATAAATATGTATTTAAGGTGGCACTTCCAGTACTGTTATTCAGGGATTTAGCAGCAGCAGATTTTAAATCGCAGTTTGATGTTAAGTTTGTACTGTACTGCATGATTGTTACTACTATAATGTTTAGCGGAATATGGATATGTACAGAGATATTCATGAAGGATGATACCCAGAAGGGTGCATTTGTGCAGGCATCATTCAGAAGCAGTGCAGCGATACTTGGAATGGCATTCATACAGAATATGTACCAGAGCACTGGAATGGCACCACTTATGATAGTTGCTGCAGTTCCGTTGTTTAATATATTTTCGGTAATAGTGCTTACCTTTAAGGCACATCCTGAGTGTCATGGCAGCACAGAAGAACAATCTACGGATAAGAAAGAAAACATTAAAAAAGCGTGCTTTAATATTGTAACTAATCCGATAATTATAGGAATTGTGCTGGGGTTGTTATCTTCGCTTGCAGGATTAAGATATCCGGTAATTATCAATAAGACAATTAATAATATTGCGCAGACAGCTACACCTGTTGCACTTATATGTATTGGTGCGTCATTTGAAGGGAAAAAGGCAATTAAGAAGATTAAACCTACGGTTATTGCTACATTTTTAAAACTCGTGGGTCTAGCAGCAATATTTCTTCCTATAGCAGTAAAAATGGGATTTCGTAATCAGGAACTTATGGCAATTCTTATTATGCTTGCTTCACCATCTACAGTTACCTGCTTTGTTATGGCTAAAGGTATGGATAATGACGAGGTGCTGTCATCAAGCATAGTTGTGCTTACAACATTACTTTCAAGCGTGACTCTTACAGCGTGGATATTTATATTGAGAAATTTTGGACTTATTTAGAATATTTATAGTGTTTTTATCAGATAATTCATGTTATAATAGACAAGCTTGATTTACTGTGGTAAAGTGAAAGCATATTAAAGCGAGAAAGGCATGGATTTTTATATGGCTAAGAATATCAGAAAAGCCGTCCTGTTACTGGCAATGTTGTCTGTGATTGTGGGAATGTTCACAGCGTGCGGTAATAAAAAAAGTGATGATGGACGAACTACATTTACAGTAGGATTTGATGCGGAATTCCCACCTTATGGTTATAAGGATGATAGTGGAGAGTATGTAGGTTTTGACCTGGATCTTGCACAGGAGGTATGTGAAAGAAATGGCTGGAATCTGGTTAAGCAGCCTATTGACTGGGATTCTAAAGATATGGAGCTTAGTTCAGGTTCTATTGACTGTATATGGAACGGATTCACGCTTAATGGAAGAGAACGTGAGTATACATGGTCTAAGGCATATATTGATAATTCACAGGTTGTTATAGTTAAATCCGGTTCAGGAATAAAGAAGTTAGAAGACCTTAAGGGTAAGGTTGTCATTGTACAGGCTGATTCATCAGCTCTTGCAGCATTTACAGGAGAGGATGCAACAGAAGAAAATCTTGCACTTGCGGCACAATTTAAGACACTTCAGCAGGTATCTGATTATAACTCAGCATTTATGAATCTTGAATCAGGTTCAGCAGATGCTGTATGTATGGATATGGGCGTTGCAAAGTACCAGCTTGAACAGAGAGGTAATAAGTTCACAATGCTTGATGAGACTGTTTCATCAGAACAGTATGGTATTGGTTTTAAGTTAGGTAATACAGCATTAAGAGATGAGGTTCAGACAAGCCTTAATGATATGCTTGCAGATGGCACATTTGACAAGATTGCTGAGAAATGGGGACTTACAGACAGCGTATGTCTTGGAGAAGAAGGAACAGACAGTGCATATCTTCTTGACAGCACCAGTACTACTAAGGCTTCATTTGGTGAAAGACTTGTGGATATAGTTAAGCAGCTTTCATCAGGAATGTTAGCAACTCTTGCAATATTCTTCTTAACACTTATATTCTCGATGCCTTTAGGACTTCTTGTATGTGAAATAAGAAAGTCAAGAATAGGTATTGTAAGATGGATTGCAAGAATATACATATCTATAATGAGAGGAACTCCTCTTATGTTACAGCTTCTTGTTGTGTTCTTCGGACCATATTATCTGTTTGGAATGAAGGTTACGGCAACATACAGATTCTATGCTGTAATTATCGGATTTGCGCTTAATTATGCAGCATATTTTGCAGAAATATACAGAGGTGGAATTGAGAGCATACCTAAGGGACAGTATGAGGCAGCAGAGGTGCTTGGATACTCCAAGGTACAGACCTTCTGGAAGATTATATTTCCTCAGATGGTAAAGAGAGTGCTTCCTCCGGTTACTAACGAGGTCATAACACTTGTTAAGGATACATCACTTGCATTTGCACTTGCTTATACAGAAATGTTTACTCTTGCCAAGCAGGTAGCGGCTTCAACAGCAAGTATCATGCCATTATTCATAGCAGGATTGTTCTATTACATTTTCAATTTCCTTGTTGCTATGGTTATGGAAAAATTAGAAAAGCGTATGCAGTATTTTGATTAAGGAGGATTTTATAATGAAGAAATTATTAGAGATAACACATTTGAAAAAATCCTTCAGCGATACTGAGGTGCTTAAGGATATATCAATGGAAGTTAATGAGGGCGAGGTTGTTGCAATTCTTGGACCTTCCGGTTCAGGTAAATCAACACTGCTTCGCTGTGCAACACTTCTTGAGACAATGGATTCTGGAACTCTTAAGTTAGGTGGTGAAACTGCATGTGAGGACAAGGACGGAGCCTCAGTGTATGTTGGAAAGAAAGAGTTAAGAGAAATCAAGAATACATATGGACTTGTATTCCAGAATTTTAATCTTTTTCCACATTATACAGTTATGAAAAATGTTACTGATGCACCTGTCTGTGTCCAGAAAAGGGACAGGAATGAAGTAGAGAAAGAAGCCAGAGAGCTTTTAAAGAAAGTAGGACTTGACGGCAAGGAGGATAGTTATCCATGCCAGTTGTCAGGAGGACAGCAGCAGAGGGTTGCAATAGCAAGGGCGCTTGCAATGAATCCTGAAATGCTTTTCTTCGATGAGCCTACATCAGCGCTTGATCCTGAGATTACTGCAGGAATTCTTAAGGTTTTAAGACAGCTTGCTGATGAAAAGATGACAATGATTATTGTTACACATGAGATTGAGTTTGCAAGAAAAGTTGCAGACAGGGTAATATTCATGGATGGCGGAGTTATTGTTGAGCAGGGTAAGCCGGAAGATGTTATTGACAATCCAAGTAATGAAAGAACCAAAGCATTTTTACAGAAGATGGAAAAGTAGGATTTATCTTGTGTATACTAACTGAATAGCTGGATATAATTATGAATGGGAAGTTTTTTAATGAGAAAACTTCCCATTTTCTTGCATTGTAGATTTGGTTGTATAATGCTAGAATTGTATTGTTAAAGTTAGAATAAACTAACTTGAATGATTACAAAGCATTTGTTTAGGAGGATTATATGGCAGCATATTTAGAGATTGAAAAGGTTATAGGCAGAGAAATTCTTGATTCAAGAGGCAATCCTACAGTTGAGGCAGAGGTTTATCTTGCGGATGGAACTGTTGGAAGAGGCGCAGCACCTTCAGGAGCATCTACAGGTGAATTTGAGGCGCTTGAGTTAAGAGATAAGGATAAGTCAAGATATTTGGGAAAGGGTGTTACTAAGGCAGTAGAGAACATAAACACTGTTATTAATGACTGCCTCTTTGGAATAGATGCATCTGATATATATGCAGTTGATGCAGCGATGATTAAAGCTGATGGAACTAAGGATAAGTCTAATCTTGGTGCAAATGCTATTCTTGCGGTATCTATTGCAGCAGCAAGAGCAGCATCTGTCTCTCTTGATATTCCTCTTTACAGATTCCTAGGCGGAGTATCAGGAAACAGGCTTCCTGTTCCAATGATGAATATTATTAATGGAGGCTGCCATGCATTATCAAGTGGGCTTGATGTTCAGGAATTCATGATTATGCCCGTTGGGGCACCAAGCTTTAAGGAATGCTTAAGATGGTGTGCAGAGGTATTTCATGCACTTGCAGCTATACTTAAAGAAAGAGGACTTGCAACCTCTGTAGGCGATGAGGGTGGCTTTGCTCCGGCACTTAAGTCAGATGAGGAAGCAATTGAGACAATATTACAGGCAGTAGAAAAGGCTGGATATAAGCCGAGCAGGGATTTTAGGATTGCAATGGATGCAGCTTCTTCAGAGTGGAAGAGTGAGAAAGGAAAGGGTTATTACAAGCTTCCTAAGGCTGGAACAGAGTATACAGCAGAGGAGCTTATTGAGCACTGGGCTAAATTATGTGAGAAGTATCCTATTATATCTATTGAAGATGGTCTTGATGAAGAGGACTGGGAAGGCTGGAAGAAGCTTACAGACAGACTTGGAGATAAGGTTCAGCTTGTAGGTGATGATCTTTTTGTTACTAATACAGAGAGACTCTCTAAGGGAATTGAACTTGGAGCAGGTAATGCAATTCTTATCAAGCTTAATCAGATTGGTTCAGTTTCAGAGACACTTGAAGCTATCAAGATGGCTCATAAGGCAGGATATACAGCAATCAGCTCACACAGATCAGGTGAGACAGCAGATACAACAATTGCAGACCTCGCTGTTGCTCTTAACACTTGCCAGATTAAGACAGGTGCTCCTTCAAGATCAGAAAGAGTTGCTAAGTATAACCAGCTTTTAAGAATTGAGGAACAGCTTGGCACTAGTGCAGTATATCCGGGAATCAGGGCTTTTAATGTTAATAATGATTAATCATTTGAAACAGATATTGAAAAAATATTAAGAAAGCCTTATAGTTGTGTATGATTATAATATATGTAACAGGAAGGCAGAACAATGATTAAGAAATTAGGAAGAAACGACCATTGCTGGTGTGGCAGTGGTAAGAAATACAAAGCGTGTCATGAAGCATTTGACGATAAGTTAAGATATCTTGAGGATATTGGACATATTGTGCCATCACACAAGTTAATCAAGACACCTGAACAGATTGAGAAGATTAAAGAGAGTGCCAGGATAAATGTAGCATGCCTTGATGCGGTTGCAGCAGCGATACATGAAGGTATGAACACTGCTGAGATTGATAAGATTGTATATGATGTAACTACTGATATGGGAGGAATTCCAGCACCACTTAATTATGAAGGATATCCTTACAGTGTGTGTACATCTGTTAATGAGCAGGTATGCCACGGATTCCCATCTAAGGATGTTATCCTTAAGTCAGGTGATATTGTAAATGTTGACTGTTCTACAATTCTTCATGGATATTTTTCAGATTCATCAAGAATGTTCTGTATAGGTGATGTTAAGCCTGAGGTAAAGAAGCTTGTTGATGTTACTAAGGAATGTGTTGAATTAGGACTTGAGCAGGTTAAACCTTGGGGCTTCTTAGGTGATATGGGACAGGCAGTACATGACCATGCATATGCTAATGGATATACTGTTGTAAGAGAAATCGGCGGTCATGGAGTAGGGCTTGAGTTCCATGAAGATCCTTGGGTTGGGTATAACACTAGAAAAGGAACAGACATGGTTATGGCTCCGGGAATGATGTTTACAATAGAGCCTATGGTTAATATGGGTAAGGTAAATGTTGTTACAGATGAAAAGAACGGCTGGGAAGTATCTACAGCTGATGGACTTCCTTCAGCACAGTGGGAAATTCAGGTTCTTGTAACAGAGGACGGACATGAAGTAATAAGCTGGTAAGAAATAAAATAAGTTCCTGCCAATCAGGCACGCTTTCGCTGCTCTCGCCTCGCAGCGGTACTAAATTCGCGTTACACGCTCATTAAGTACCGGCGGGCTCAAAGCGCCTGATTGGCAGGAACTTTTTTATTGATGTGATACCTATAGGTAGTCGCATTATGAGGTGCTTGATAGGTAATTTTGATAAATAACTACTAAGACAAACGCTAAAAAAGCCTATAAGATGTAAAAGATGCATACATCTTATAGGCTTTTTCGTTATTCAAGCTGAATTAAAAAGAAATTAAGTAGAAATAGTACCTATTAATCATACATTTTAATTGTTCTTATAGGTCGAGCGTAATAATATATTTAAAGTAACCTGGTTAACGCAGTTTATAAGTATATTCAGCACGCAAATGACATTGTATATCCAGAATTAGACGACTTGTCGTCCATCTGACAGTAGATATCCAGTGTTAAGAGACAGTTCCCAGACATCAGACTGTCATATAATTATCATCAGATAACCGCCTTCTGCGTCCATTTTCCACGAAGAAACCTTATCAGGAATGCAAGTGAGCGGAATCCCCAGTCGATAAACATACCGAACCATACACCAAGCACGCCAAGACCAAGTGTGCCACCGAGTAGGTAGCTGCTTCCTACGCGGAATGCCCACATGGAGAAGATACTTACCATCATAGTGTATTTTGCATCACCGGCTGCACGGAGTGCGTTAGGCATAGTAAAGCTTAGTGGCCATATAAATATTGCAACGAGAGAGAAGCAATGGATAAGGCTTAAACCTGTTTTTGTTGCTTCCGGTGACAGATGGAAAAGTCCTACCACAGGAACGGCAACTATTGTCATTATAATGTTGGTTGCAAGAATACCTGCGTATGCAATAAACATAAGCTTCTTGCCATATCTTTTGGCCTCATCAGGTTTCTTGGCACCAATACACTGACCGATAACGGTAATCATTGCCATGCCGATTGCGTTACCCGGAATATTGGCAAACATTGTAACTGAGTTGGCAACTGAGTTGGCGGCGATGGCAGCAGTGCCAAATGTTGATACAAGGCTTGAAACAGAGAGTTTTCCTATCTGGAACATGCCGTTTTCCAATCCGCTCGGAAGACCAATTGAAAGAATCTTCCTGATAATAGAAGGGCATGGCAGAAAATCCCTGCCAGACTTTATTCTTATTGCAGATTCAGCTTTAAACATAAGAGCAATAATAATTATTGCAGATATAATTCTGGATATAAGAGTTGCTAAAGCTACACCTGCAACGCCCATATTGAACACAAATATAAATAAAGCATTTCCACATATATTAATTATGTTCATGATAAGACTTGTGTTCATGCTTATCTTACTGTTTCCTATGCTTCTGAAAAGAGCAGCACCAGCATTATATACACCTAAGAAAGGGTAAGAAACTGCTGTTATGTAAAAATAAATACTTGCACTTTCAAAAACATCTTTTTCAATCTTACCAAATATGAAATTAATAATCCCATGATTTCCAATAAGTGATATCACCATCAGCAAAGCCGACAGTGTACTCATAATAAATATAAGCTGTCCAGCAGATTTCTTTGACATATCTATATTCTTACTTCCAAGATACTGACTGCATACAACAGCACCGCCAGTGGCAAGGGCTGATAATATCTGGATAAGCAGGTTGCTTATATTATCGACAAGAGCGACACCGGAAACGGCTGCTTCACCTGCAATAGATACCATGAATGTATCAACAAAGCCGACACTCACAGCAAGTAACTGCTCAAATATCAATGGAATAATAAGTTTCTTTAAATCTTTAGATGTAAACATAATAATCTCCTATAAATACATAGCATATCTTAATAATATAAAACAATAATTTATGTAAAAATATAAGAAAAGTAGCTGTATTTAATGCAAAATACATAAAAATTGTAAAAAGACTTTTAAAAGAAGAATGATTATCTGAACAAATCTTTAGAATAAATGATTGAAAATAACACTTGTACATGATATAATACGATATAATTTGAATATATGAAGGAGGTATTGTCGTGAAACATATTAAGACAATCAGCAACCGCGTATTAAAGGATACAATGAAGCACGGCGGATGTGGCGAGTGCCAGACATCATGCCAGTCAGCATGTAAGACATCTTGCACAGTTGGTAATCAGAGCTGTGAGAATAAGAATAACTAGTATTTTTAGTAAGAGAGTGTCGAACTATTCTGCACTCTCTTATTTTTCGTAAATGCATTGAGAACATTTACGGTTTGGAGGCTATTTTTAAATGATACATCAGTATAAGAATAACGGCTATAACATTGTATTGGATGTCAACAGCGGCTCAGTACATGTTGTTGATGACATGGTATACGATATTATAGGACTTTATGAGAATAATACTCTTGAGCAGATTACAGATGCACTTAGAGACAGATATTCTGTTCAGGATATTAAAGAGGCATATGAAGAGATTGGCGAACTTAAGGAAGCAGGCCAGCTCTTTACAGAAGATATATATGAACCATATATTGATAACTTTAAGGACAGACCTACAGTTGTTAAAGCGTTATGTCTTCACATAGCACATGATTGTAACCTTGCATGTAAATATTGTTTTGCTGAAGAAGGTGAATATCATGGAAGAAGAGCTCTTATGAGCTATGAGGTAGGAAAGAAGGCACTTGATTTCCTTGTTGCCAATTCAGGTTCAAGAAAGAATCTTGAGGTTGATTTCTTTGGCGGAGAGCCAACTATGAATTTTGAAGTTGTTAAACAGCTTGTTGAATACGGAAGAAGCATAGAAGAGGCTAATAATAAGAAGTTCGCGCATCTTCACCTTGCCTCCCATTTCCAGTATCTCCAGAGGGACGGAAAAGCCACACACGCTGTCCGAGGGATTGTACAAAGCCACCGCACGTGTCGTGCCGCGCGCCTGTTCGATGTCCTTCACCAATACGTAGCCCTCGTTCGCGTGTTGCACGACGTAGGCTTGCAGTCCCAGCGGGTCCTGGTTCAGGGCTATCAGTTCCTTGTTCTTCAGGAGTTTCAGCGAGGCTTCGGGGATGGCCGTCAGGTCGCAGCCAATCAACAGGGGAGAACTCATGATGCACCACATTCCGAAGTGTACCTCTTCCTCTTCCGGTTTTAGCCCGCGGCCTATTTCCAGCATATCCATGTCGTTGTAATGGCCGCCTCCGGCGTATGCGGAAAGGTAGAGGTTCTTGCCGATGATGTACTTCACCGATTTCCAGTCCGGACGGATGTCGCTGCTGATGCGCCAGGAACAACCGATGTTCTTTGCCCAAGTGCCCGGTGTTTGAGGTACTGCCGCAGCTGCTGTTACGAATAGTGTTACAATTATATTCTTA
>OGYL01001453.1_pt1 | contig 18274 bp, 19 predicted proteins | sample 1576541 | NCBI WGS metagenome assembly OGYL01 (sample SAMEA3541551, study PRJEB24748) | human gut metagenome | biome: human gut; feature: human-associated habitat; material: faeces | place: China | collected 2012 | reverse complement strand
CCATATTTCTGACTTATTATCTATAAAATATTGAGTAATAATCGGTTGTAAATACTAACTTTAGAAGATACTCCTAAATGGTCTTATGACCAAACGGAAGCAGGTTGGAGTAACATTCAGAATGCTGGGACAATTAGTTGGTTCACTATACCACAAGATAAATACATTTTTAATCTTTATAATAATGAAATTCGTAATGATGAAGAAATTAAACTATACATGATTGGTTTCAATCAAGGGCCAACATTAGCATCAACTAATGACGGAATTAAGGCGCAAATTACTCAAGGTTATATCAGTCAAAATACTGATAGCATTAAGATAATGTACTCAATACCTGCCTTACCTGGTTCAAGTGGCAGCCCTGTTGTTAATCAATATGGAGAATTAGTAGCAATAAATTTTGCAGGCATTAATGGTACACAAGGTTTTAATTATGGAATAAGAGTTGAAAGATTAAGAGAAATTGTAAACGACCAGTCTGTTAAAGATAAAATGAAAGTTCGTCAATCAAATAACAAACATGTAAATAACGATTCTATTAATTTGATAGAATCCATAAATAATTAAAAATGAAAATAATAGGATTATTAACAAGCTTATTATTGGTTGCATTAAGCATTGGAATTAGTTCATGCAAAAACCAAGTTAAAAGCTCTGATTTAGAAGATAGAGTGGAACATGGGAAATATATAGTATATAAAAAAGGTGATAACAGTTCATTCACAGATGTTTCTATACCAACAGAAAATCTTAATATTAAATTTTTTATGAATCTGGGATTGTCGTAAATAAAGAACAGGTAACAGATAACGGCTATAAACGTGTAACTACCTATAATGAAGACGGAATTACTAAACAAAACAATACAACATATTATGATGATAATAGAAACATTTGCACACAAAAGTTTTTATTGAAGAACCTATATAAATAATTAGAATTTTAAAGTACGTGGATATATTTTCAGTTTTCACAGCAGGCTTTTTTATTGGAGGATTTATTATAGTTATTATCATGTGTTGTTTTAAAGATTAATATTAGTATATGAGAAATAATATATTATTTGTTTATAAGTTTTTCTCATGCCAATCTCAATAAAAAGAGTGCAAAATTCTACCGTAAGCATTCAGCAAACCCCGTATTTCCCCCTCTGAAAGTTCTTCTTAGTTTTGCGTGAATTTAAAACGTGAAACAATGAAGAACTTGACATTAGAAGAATTTAAAAAGATTCATGAAGAATGGAAGTCAACGGGACTTTCCATTCGTGACTATTGTCACAACACCGGCTTTGAAGAAAGCAAGTTTTATTATTGGCGTAAGAAACTTACAGAAGCCATGCTGCCGCATGCGAGCGGTTTTGTTCCGGTGAACATGTTTGACCAAAACGGCAAGCTGGGCATGTCTGTCACCGGCTCCGCTAAAGAAGCAACGGATCATGTACCCTGTGAAGTGGTCTATCCCAATGGTGTCGTCTTGCGCATCCAGAGTGAATTGTCTCTGGAAGCGCTCCGTTCGTTAATCCTCTTATGTCGGTAGCCCATGTTCAACCTCAATGATTCAAACCGCTTTTTCCTGTACCCGTATCCTACGGACATGCGCAAGAGCTTCTATTCGCTAAGCGGCATTGTGACCAACCTCATGGGCATGAACGTTCAGGACGGTGATGCCTATATCTTTATCAACAAATCATTGAACGGGTTGAAGATTCTCCATGCCGAGTACGGTGGCCTGGTTATCTACAACATGAAACTTGAACGGGGAGCCTTCAAACTCCCCGACATTGACACCGATGACCCTGCCACTTCAAAGGGTATAAAATGGGCTGACCTGATGATGATCGTACAAGGGATATCCCCTTCGGAAGTTCATCGGTGCAGTCGATGGGAGCCCAAGAAAAAGTAGTGTTCCAAGTCGTTTTTTACGGGCTGAAAATGAGGTAAAACGGCCTGATTTTCGTATCTTTGCAGTGTAAGAAAAGAACAGAGACCATGTCAGAAACCTCCAACCAGAAAGCCCTCATCGAGCAGCTGCTCAGCGACCGTGATGCCGAGTTCCGGCGGGCGGTGAAAGCGGAACAGCAGCTGAAGGAACTCTCGGACGTCAAAAGGATGCAGGCCGACTACGAAGCCAGACTGGCTGAAAAGGACAAGGCCATCCGGGAGCGCGACCGGGCTTTGGAGTCCAAGGAAAGCCGGATAGCACAACTTGAACAGAAACTTCTTTATCTGGAGCGCAAGATGTGGGGTGCCATGTCTGAGAAGCGGCGTATCCCTGATGACCCCAACCAACTCAAACTGGACTTTGACCTGCTGGAAATGACCCCGGAAGAGGAAGAGATGGTCCGCAAGGCTGTCGAGGAGGTGAATGAATACAGGAAGGTGACGGTCAAGGAACATGAAAAACGGGTTCCGGTCCGTCAGAAACTGCCGGACAACCTCCGCCGCGTGGAAGAGCACATCTATCCTGACGGCTATCTGGGGCATGAAGACGAATGGATCCTGTTCGAGGATGCCGAAACGTCCGAACACCTGGAACTCCAGCCTGCCGAACTGTACGTCCGGGTGACCATCCGGCATAAAGGCATGCGCAAGGAGACGAAGGAAATCGTTACAGCACCCGTACAGAATGAACCCATTGCCAAGAGCTATGCCAGCGCATCGCTGCTGACCGACCTGATGGTCGGGAAGTATGTGGACCATCTTCCTTTCTACCGTCAGGTACAGATGTTCAAACGGTTGGGAGTCAGCATACCCCCTTCCACAATCGAAGTCTGGTTCCACGATGTGGCCGACCTGATGCGGCCAGCCTACTACCGGTTGAGGGAACTCGTCCTGTCCACCGATTACATCCAGTCCGATGAAACGACGGTTCCCATCATCGACAACGAGAAGCACCGGACGGTAAAAGGTTACCTGTGGCTGGTACGGAGCATGGTCAACAGTCTGGTGTTCTTCGCCTATAATGAAGGTTCCCGGGGATCCAAGGTGGTCCTGCAGCTCTTCAAGGATTATCAGGGAGCCATACAGACAGACGGCTATGCCGGATACAACATCCTGGAAAAATTGGAAGGCATAACGACATTGGGATGCTGGGTACATACCCGAAGGTACTTTGACAGGGCTTTAACCCATGACAAGGCGAGGGCGGAATACGCTTTGGCCCAGATCGGCATGCTTTATGATGTGGAGAGCATGGCAGACGACCAGCATATGGATACCCTCCAGCGCATGAAGCTGAGGAAGCGGCTTGCCTATCCCATCATACGCGCTTTTGAGAAGTGGTGTATCTGTGAACAGGGAAATGTGCTTCCGAAGAGTCCCATAGGAAAAGCCATCGGCTACTTCCTGAACAACTCTCGCCAACTGGTGAGGTATACGATGGACGGAAGGTATCTCCCAGACACGAACCTGATAGAGAACAGTGTGCGACCCGTAGCTGTCGGACGCAAGAATTATCTCTTCTGCGGCAATCACGACGCTGCTGAAGATGCTGCCGTCATCTACTCCCTGATGGGATGCTGCAAGGCAGCAGACGTGGACTTCAAGCAGTGGATGAATTATTTTCTGAACCATGTCCATGAATATGACAGTGACTACTCCAAGGATCTGGCAAATCTGTTGCCACACTCTTTAAAGAAACAAGGTATCATTTAAGAATCTCGTAAAAACTAAGAGATGTCTCGTAAAAATAGGGACTTTTTCAGAGAAAAGTCGGAATTTTTAAGAGGCATCTCTTTATGTTTATAGACCTTGCAAGACGGGGTTTACTAATTGCTTACATTCTACCAGCATAGATAGAATCTTACAAAACAAAGCTGCATCTATCTTAGAAATCATCGAATAAACAGCATTTGAGCCTAAAAACTCTTATGCTGTTTTTATTTTTAAATTAAATCTATTTATAGCCTCCCCAATCAGATAATCAAAAAAATTTATTATCTTTGTATCCTATAATCAAAGTTTCATCTCATATGGCAAAACCTAGAATATTTATCAGCTCAACATTTTATGATTTAAGACAAATCCGTTCTGACATTGATTTATTTATAGAGAATTTAGGCTATGAACCTATAAGAAATGAAGAAGGCGATATTCCCTACGGAAAAGAAGAAGCACTTGAAGAATATTGCTATAAAGAAATTAAATCTGTTGATATCTTAATATCTATCATAGGAGGTAGATTTGGCTCTGAATCAAAAAGAGACAACTCATCAATTTCACAAACTGAACTAAAAACAGCCTTAAAGGAAAACAAACAAGTTTATATTTTCATTGAAAAAAATGTTTTATCAGAATATGAAACATATTTACTCAATAAAGATATTGACGTCAAATATAGATTTGTGGACAACATAAAAATTTATCAATTTATCGAAGAAATTAGAAATCTAAATGTTAATAATAACATCAAAGGGTTTGAAACAGCATCTGAAATAACTAAATACTTAAAAGAACAATTTGCTGGATTATTTCAACGCTTTCTTGAAGAACAAACAAAAATAAAAGAAGCGAGCTTAATTGCAAACTTAGATAGGACATCCCAAACTTTGAACAAGTTAGTAACTTATTTAAGCGAACAAAACATTGGACAAGCAGAAAACATAAATAGGATATTAATGATAAACCATCCATTAATAACATCATTAAGAGAAAAATTAAAAATTACTTATAACTTTTATATTGAGGGACTAAACGATTTAAAGCTCCTATTAAGAGCTAGAGGGTTTTCTTTTGACGAAGATTCTCTGCCTTTTGGTAAATACTATACATGGGAAAAAAATCAAAAGAATGGAAATAAAGAATTTATTGAAATATCAACAGAGTTATTTGACACAGATAATAAACTTAAATATATCAATATAAGCAATTGGGATGAAAATTATGTGGTGCAAAAATTCGAAACAATCTCTAGTAAAGATGATGATTTACCCTTTTAACAAAATAACATCTGAATCTAAAACTATTATGCTATTTTTCTTTTATAGAGCTACTACATTTTAAGGAAATATCCAGATTATAAACCCCAAGAAATAAAATATTGTTTTACTATGACAATTAAAGGTAGAATTACTATCTTTGTTTATAATAATGATGGCTATTCCTTAAGAAAAAGCCAAGGTCTCAATCCAAGCATGGATTTCTCTTACAAACGGAATTGCATTGGGAGTTTGACCATAATGCAGCCCTTTTTTATAATTAGTTCTTTTATTTATTTACACAGAGTTTATCTATTGTAGATATAAGCTTGATTTATAGTTTATTAAATAGATTCCGGAGATGCCTTGTTGTTGCTCTTAACGGTATGACTGATACAATGGGTCGTATGCACTCAGACGCTCAGTTTGCTGGTTCTTCTTCAGTTCCTGCTCACGTAGAAATGATGGGCTTCTTAGGAATGGGTAACAACCCGATGGTAGGTGCTACAGTTGCTGTTGCAGTTGCTATCGAAGAAGCAATGAAGAAGTAATATAAGTTATTTCTGATATATAAACTCCTGTAATCGTTATGGTTGCAGGAGTTTTTTTATTTGTATTATGGTATAATGTAAAACTTAACTATGAATATAGAGTTTTGATAAGATTTCACATATGGCAGGTGTCTAGACAATAAACTTTTAGGCCTCTGAATTGGTTATATTAATATAGAAACGCTTCAGGAAAATGTACATCTGTTTTCCAAACGTTCCTGACTGATTGTTGAACGTAAAAAGAGAAGAGCCATGGGAACAAAAAAGAATTTTGTACTTGACACGAATGTTATCCTGCATGATTACAAGTGCATTGAGAATTTTCAAGAAAACGATATTTACTTGCCAATTGTTGTACTGGAAGAGTTGGATCGCTTCAAGAAGGGAAGTGAGCAAATTAATTATAATGCACGTGAGTTTGTGCGTGAGTTGGATACAATCACAACCAATGATCTGTTCACGAAAGGAGCTTCTTTAGGTCCGAATTTAGGTATGTTGCATGTAGTAACAGGTGAACCGTATCAGAAAGAAGTGGCAAATGCCTTTTCGGAGAAAAATGCAGATCATCGGATCTTGTCTTGCTCCTTGTATGTAGCACAACAGCATCTGGATATGCAAACCATTTTGGTAACAAAAGATATCAATCTGCGAATGAAGGCTCGTTCGTTAGGTATCAAGGTGGAAGACTATATTACCGACAAAGTAACGAATGTAGATATCTTTGAGCGTTCACAGGAAACGTATGAAGGAATCGATCCGGAACTGATCGATCAGATTTATGCGAGTCCTGCTGGCATTGATGCCGACAAGCTTGATATTAGTGTTAAATTTTCGCCCAATGATTGTTTTATCCTGAAGAGTGAACGAAATTCAGTCTTAGCCCGTTTTAATCCATTTTCGCATAAGATTAAGCGCGTAGATAAAAGTACAAACTATGGTATCCAACCCCGGAATGCCGAGCAAAGTTTTGCTTTTGAAGTGTTGAATGACCCGGAAATCAAGTTAGTGGCATTGACAGGAAAAGCCGGGACAGGAAAGACTTTACTGGCTTTGGCATCGGCATTGAAACAGGCTGATTTGTATAAACAAGTCTTGTTGGCTCGTCCTATTGTTGCTTTGGCCAATAAAGATCTGGGCTTTTTACCGGGAGATGAGAAGCAGAAAGTGGCTCCATATATGCAACCTTTGTTTGATAATTTGAATGTGATCAAAGGCCAGATACCAGTTAACGGAGCAGAAGCCCGTAAATTGGAAGAAATGCAGAAGAGTAACCAGCTGGTGATTGAAGCATTAGCGTTTATACGTGGTAGAAGCCTTTCTGAAACCTACTTTATTGTAGATGAAGCTCAGAATCTGACTCCTCACGAGATCAAGACGATTATCACACGGGCAGGAGAAGGAACCAAAATGGTTTTTACAGGTGATATCCAACAGATTGATTCTCCATATTTGGATGCCCAAAGTAATGGTTTGGCTTATATGGTTGACAAGATGAAAGGGCAGGATTTGTTTGCCCATATTAATTTAGTGAAGGGTGAACGTAGTCAGTTATCAGAGTTGGCTTCCAACCTGTTATAAAGAAAGAGTAGCAATGTGTAAGCAAACAGCATAGGTAACTGGCGAATTTTGTGTACATTTGCTGTAAATAAGCCTATATAAATGGTATGAAAACAGATATTGAAATTGCAAGAGAGACACCTTTGGAAAAGATCAAAGAAGTAGCGACTCAGTTGGGAATTCCCCGGGAAGAAGTTCAGAATTATGGGAAATACATGGCTAAGATTCCGATTCATCTGATCGATGAAGCCAAGGTTAAGGAACATAATCTGATCTTAGTTACGGCCATTACACCGAATAAAGCTGGAGTAGGAAAGACTACTGTTTCAATCGGATTGGCTTTAGGTTTAAACCGCTTAGGAAAGAAAGCTGTAGTGGCTTTGCGGGAACCGTCGTTAGGCCCGTGTTTCGGTATGAAAGGTGGAGCTGCGGGAGGCGGTTATTCACAGGTATTGCCGATGGAGAATATTAATCTACATTTTACAGGCGATTTCCATGCCGTCACATCGGCTCACAATATGATTACGGCTCTGCTTGATAATTATATTTATCAGAATCGGAATAATTGTGCCGGTTTGAAGGAAATCAAGTGGAAGCGTGTCTTGGATGTGAACGACCGTAGTCTTCGTAATGTAGTTACCGGATTGGGCGGAAGTGCAAATGGCGTCCCGACAGAAACCGGATTCGATATTACTCCTGCTTCTGAGATTATGGCTATTTTGTGTTTGGCAACGGATATCGAAGATTTGAAGCGTCGTATAGGAAACATCCTGTTGGGCTACACCTTCGAGAACAAGCCATTTACGGTACGTGATCTGGGTGTTGCAGGTGCGATTACGGTGTTATTGAAAGATGCCTTGTTGCCAAACTTGGTACAAACAACGGAAAATACGGCTGCTTTTGTACATGGTGGTCCTTTTGCCAATATCGCACATGGTTGTAATTCGGTATTAGCTACTAAAATGGGCTTGACCTTTAGCGACTATACGATTACAGAAGCTGGTTTCGGTGCTGATCTGGGTGCTGAGAAGTTCTTTAATATAAAATGCCGCAAGGCCGGGTTATCGCCTAAAGTAACAATTCTTGTAGCTACGGCGCAGAGTCTCAAATTGCATGGCGGAGTGGCTGAAGCTGATATCAAACAACAGAATCTGGAAGGATTGAAGAATGGTCTGAAGAATTTAGATCGACATATTGATAATTTACGTGGTTTTGGCCAGCAGGTAATTGTTACTTTCAATCGTTTTGCCACGGATACAGATGAAGAAATTGCATTAGTAGCCGAGCATTGTCGCGAGAAAGGTGTAGGATTTGCTTTGAACACTGTTTTTGCTGAGGGCGGAAAAGGAGGAGAAGAATTAGCCCGTTTGGTAATCGACACGATAGAAAAGCAGCCTTCTGCCCCGTTGAAGTTCACTTATGAAGATTCAGATTCCGTTCGTACGAAGATTGAGAAGGTAGCTAAAGGCATTTACCAGGCTGGATTGGTAACTTATACGACACTTGCTGAGAAGAAGATGAAACAAATCGATGAGTTAGGTATCAGTCACTATCCGATTTGCATTGCGAAAACACAGTATTCTTTCTCTTCTGATCCGAAAGCATACGGAGATGAAAAGGACTTCGAATTGAAAGTACGTGATGTCATTATTAATAATGGCGCTGAGATGATCGTTGTGGTGATGGGTGAAATTATGCGTATGCCAGGTTTGCCTAAAGAACCACAAGCTAAACATATTGATTTAGTGGACGGCCTGATTGAAGGACTAAGTTGAATACGGCTCTGACAGGGCTTCCCCGGCCCAGGAAGCATCGTCCGGGCGTCTGACAGGGCTTCCCCGGCCCAGGAAGCATCGTCCGATCGTCTGACAGGGCTTCCCCGGCTCAGGAAGCATCGTCCGAGCATCCGACAGGGCTTCCCCGGCTCAGGAAGCATCGTCCGAGCGTCTGACAGGGCTTCCCCGGCCCAGGAAGCATCGTCCGAGCATCCGACAGGGCTTCCCCGGCTCAGGAAACCCTATTTTGATTTTATGATTTACGTGATGATGGGCGTTTATGGTTTTTGTCAGATGTATTTCTTCCACTTTTCTGTGGCCGACCTTCCTTTCCGGCTTCGGGTGGCAGGCTTATATTCCGGAGTTTCTCCAAATGAAGGATCAATGGGTATTTTATAGACTTGTTTTCCCAAGAAGTCTTCGATTCGTTTGAATCCGGGTTGTTCTTCGGGTGAGACAAAGGTGATTGCTAAGCCTTCTCCGTTTGTACCACGGGCAGTACGTCCGATGCGATGCACATAATCTTCTGGATCGTTAGGTATATCAAAGTTTACGACCAGACGAATATCATTGATATCTATACCGCGAGCCACGACATCGGTTGCTACAAGAATGTCTATTTTCCCGTTCTTGAAGTCTTTCATGACTTCTTCCCGTTGCGCTTGTTCCAAGTCAGAATGCATTTGTGCTACGTTAAAGTTCATCCGGCTCAATGTATTTGCCAGTTCTTTCACTTTGACTTTAGCAGAAGCAAAAATGATTACTCGCTGTGGGCGGGCTTTACTGAACAGATTTTCAAGAATTTTGATCTTTTGGGTATCATAACAGATATAGGCTGTCTGCATGATTGTTTCCGGAGGACGGGAAATGGCCAGTTGAATTTTCTCCGGATTCTTTAGAATTGTTTCCGCAAGTGTCCGGATCTTCGGTGGCATCGTCGCCGAAAACATGATGATCTGACAAGTTGGAGGTAGTTGTTTGTAGATTTGCATGATGTCGTCATAGAACCCCATATCAAGCATTCTATCAGCTTCGTCAAGTACAAAATAAGAGACTTGTGAAAGATCGACTGTACCAAGCTTGATGTATGAAAGCAATCGTCCTGGCGTTGCAATTACAATGTCTGCGCCCATTTCAAGTCCGCGTCGTTGTTGTTCCCAAGCAACGCCGTCTGTTCCTCCATAAATAGCGACAGCAGAGATCGGAACGAAATATGTAAAGCCCGCAATCTGTTGATCGATTTGTTGTGCTAACTCACGAGTCGGAGCCATAATAACGGCATTGACTGCATTTTCTGAGAATCCACCTTTGCTCAACTCGTTAATGATGGGTAATACATAGGCTGCAGTCTTTCCTGTGCCGGTTTGTGCACAAGCTATAATGTCTTTCTTCGCTAAAATAACAGGAATTGTTTGTTCTTGTACCGGAGTCGCCTCTTGAAAGTTCATGGCGTCGAGTCCGTCCAAAATAGCATCTTCTAAATTTAATTCGTCAAATCTCATATCTCTACTTAAATGCGTTCAAAGATACATCATTTATTTCTGATTGTAGTACTGATTATAGATTTTCTTGTAAGTTCCATTGGCTTTGAGTTGTTCTAGCCAATGATTGAGGCTATCACGCAAGATCGGAGAATCATTACGCATAACCCATGATTCAAGTTGAGTAAAGCTAATATCTGTTTGGATATCTATTTCGGGATATTGACTGAGCAATTGCTCTGCATTTTGCTGGTTACAGACAGCATAATCTATGTCACCTTTGGCTACCAGAATAATGAGTTGCTCATCAGAATACAACTCGTCTTCGTGGATATAAATTGTATCACCGATCTCATACTCTAGGTTTCGGATCCGTAATAAAGCAGGAGAGTTCTTCGGAAGATACAATTCTTTCTTTCCCAAATGTAACTGGTTTCGGATAGGTTTGATACCCTGATTGGCTTCTGCTGTACGCTGTACCAAGACTTGACGGTTAAGAATGATCGGATCTGTAAACAGATAGTGTTCCTTTACTTCCGTGGTGATAGGAATGTTACGGGCTATGATATCAACTGTTTGTTGGTTCAATAGATCGAAGCTTTTATCGAGTGTCATTTCAAGCTGCATCTGTACTTCTAATCCGGATATACGAGCAATGGCCTGGCATAATTCGTATTGAAAGCCAAGTATTGTATCACCGTCCACAAAATATCCCGTAGGGTTATATTCTGTTACGACACGCAAGATTCCTTCATTATAGATCTCCGGATAGTCCCGTGGTTGTAATGGTTGTTTTTTCTCCCGGTATGGCCATAATGAGATCATTGTGGCAACTACAAGCACAAGAAGAATACAATAAACAACTAGGATTTTCCGTGTCTTTTTCATACCCATCAGTTATTGAATCGTACGGCAACTCCCATCTTCAATACCATCGGATTCAACGGATAGTGTGCCAATGAGAAATAATTGGGGGCAACAAACTTACTGCTCAGGTTGTAGGCAGTGACGAAGAAGCGTGCTTGCTTCAAATGGAAATTGACATAGGCATTGATAAGTGGATAATTACCCACTTTCACTTCGTCCTGTACCTGAAACTGTTGGGTGGCTGCCTCGTAATAAGGCGCATAATAAGCCGTGTTGTAGTGCATATCTGCTCCGATCTGAACACTCAATACCTTGGCCAGTTTGAACTTCAGGTATAAGTTGGTATATACACTTAAGTCGGGCAGCGGAAGAACACTTTGGTTACTACTGATCTGATAGGCCAGTTCGTTTTCCCAACCGAAAGCCCGGAAATGGAAATCCTGTTTGAGGCGGGCCGTGATTACCTGAATGTTACTATCGTGTTGTTCCGGTTCTCCATTCTTTCCGAAGTAAACATAATTCTGGATACTTTCGACTCCTGCAGAGATACGTGTCTCTGTCGAAGCTAAATTGATTTCACCTCCGGCATAAAACTGTTGTATATTGTTCAAGTCTTTATCCCACCAGAAATAGCGCGAATGATAATGCCGCTGGAAGAATGCCGGCGTTGTATTCTTAATATACGCATTCGCTTTGATATACGCATCTTTCTTGAAGAGCTTGAATGATGTCTGCAATTCTCCATTGGCACGAAATTCACCTACATCATCACCCACTACACAGAGTTCGCCTCTGGCGTTGTAGGTGAGGAGTTTACCTTGTCGTTTGTAAAGTTCTGCTCCAATGAAGGTCGAGAATTCATCGTAGGTAGCAATACTTGATCCTTGTATAAAAGGAGAAGAGAAGGAACTCAGGCTGGAATTCCCTTCTTGTGTGTAATCTCGTTTGCCATCCTGCATCTGGTAACGACGTTTTTCAAGGTCGATGAAAGCTGTCAGTCCAAATTTAACCCAGTTTTGGAATCCTTCCCGCAGCGACAAAGCAAATGTATTCTTCATTTGCCAGTAATAGGTAAGGTCATTGAGGTTCTCATCGTAATTAAATGGCATACCTTGATTATAGAGAGTGTCGATACCTGTGCTGTTGGGTGCCGTAAACTGTCGGTTCATGTCTTCATACTGAAAGGTATGAATGATACTTGAGACCGGAACGAATACTTCTTTGGCATAACCTTCTTCGTCCGTTTCATCGAGTTCGCGGATAAAACCGAGATTATAACGATGAGTCAGGAATAGCTCTTTTCCCTGGATACGGTTGAAAACATCGGTGTATTTGACTGGAAAGTCTTTCGACATCATCTGCTTTTTCCCTTCAGCATAGTCATCCGGATTTGTCAATACGGCATCGTTTGTCAAGCCACCGTTTTCGTGTGTTACATAATTGAGCCCTCTGAAGTAAGCATTTAATTCATAACGGTCAGAACGATAACTGCCGAAAACGCGGTAATTGACGAGTTTGTTTCCGTTGGAGTTATAATGACCACGACCATAGATATAGTCGAAATCTCCACCCACGTTGATTTTCTTCCCAAAGTTGATGGCTAATGTACCGACCAATTGCTCTTCCTTGTTGGTACTGCTTCCACCTGTTGTGTACATAATGTCGGTGAAAGGCGTTTTAGTATCATAGAAGCGGGCATTTTCGGGCGTTGTGATATAGTAATCGTAAGCATCGGCAAAGATAAAGTCGCGTGCTTCCTTCCGTTCTGAGAAGATACGTGTCTGAGCTGCCGATCCAAGATTCGCCAGATAACCGATCGCCAGCCCTTTTCCTTCTACTAAAGTACTGTTGGCTGTATTGAGGATACTGGTATCCATAGGAGCCATATATGCATCACCCAACAATGGTGTCAGGCGATAAGCAATGACTTTCTTACTTTTAAGTTCGGTACTATCAGCAATCAGCAAACTATCCGGAACCTTATTGCTTCCTTTGGATAAGTTTGATAGAGAAAATCCACCTTTGCCTCCTCGCGGTGCTTGCGCAAGAAGACATGTGGGTATAAGAGTCAATATGAATAAATACAAACTGCGTTTCATCGGGGCAAAGATATAAAAAAGGCGTTTCTCTCGAAAGAAACGCCTTATCTTTATCATTTTTTGTCGAACTCAGACTTTCTGAATGATCTCCATGCCTTTGAGGATGGCTGCTTCGTTCATTGGAATCAGGTTATGATGCCGTTCGGGTAATGATTTCTTCAAACCTAACAGTACATTTTCCATCTTTACCATCGGAACTACTTTCAACAGACCACCTAAGATCAGCATATTGAAAGCTTTTGCATTATTCATCTCAGCAGCTGCATCCATGGCATCTACGCGATAAACCTGAATGTCTTTGCGTTTGATTTCTGAGTGAATGCCGTAGCCGTCATAAATCAGGATACCGCCCGGCTTTACTTTGCTTTCGAACTTATCGAGTGAGGGCTGGTTCAGAATGATGGCGATATCGTATTCGTTCAGAATCGGAGAACTGATCGGATCATCGCTCAAAATCACGGTCACATTGGCTGTTCCACCGCGTTGTTCGGGTCCGTATGAAGGCATCCAGGTTACTTCTTTGCCTTCCATTAGTCCGGAATAAGCCAGAATCTTACCCATTGACAAGACTCCCTGACCACCAAATCCTGCTATAATTATTTCGTGTTTCATCTCTTTTTCCGTTTATTATTCCACATTCTTTAAATCACCCAGCGGATAGAAGGGGAACATGTTTTCTTCCATCCATTTGTTGGCTTGTTCGGGCGACATCTTCCAACCAGAAGAACAGGTCGAAACAAATTCGACTACCGAAGTTCCTTTTCCAGCCATAGAGTTTTCGAATGCCTTGCGTAACATTTTCTTGGCTTTCCGTACGGCAGCCGCGTTGTGTACGCTTTGACGAGTTACCAGACAAGTACCTTCGAGTTCGGCCAACAGGTTGCTGATCTTCAAAGGATAGCCATTAAGTGCTACGTTACGGCCGTAAGGACAAGTAGCAGTCTTCATGCCAACCAAGGTTGTCGGAGCCATTTGTCCGCCAGTCATACCATAGATAGCGTTGTTGACGAAGATAATTACAATATTCTCTCCTCTGTTAGCTGCGTGGATCGTTTCTGCTGTACCGATAGCAGCCAAGTCGCCGTCGCCCTGATAAGTGAATACCATCTTCGACGGATTCAGTCTTTTGATGGCTGTTGCAATGGCTGGCGCACGTCCGTGGGCTGCTTCTTCCCAGTCAATATCTATATAATTGTAGGCAAACACTGCGCAGCCTACCGGAGACACACCAATAGTCTTGTCTTCCATTCCCATTTCGGCAATCACCTCAGCAATAAGCTTGTGGATGACACCATGACTGCAACCGGGGCAGTAGTGCATCGGATTGTCGTTCATTAACTTGGGCTTTTCATATACCAAGTTTTCCGGTTTTATGATTTCGTTTATTTCCATAATCAATCCAGCTTCTTCTTTAATAAAAATATCTTAGTATGTATTGTGCGATCCGGATCACCACAGCGATACCTCCGATAACAAGTACTTCGGTCCGATAGGCTGCGCCCAGAAAGAAACATACAACCGTCCCTATTGCCAAAAGCATGAACAACAGAGTCAGTATTTCATCTAATTTGCTTCCTCGCATCATGGCTTTTATCCGATGATTTTCTCTTTCAAAGCATCTAATACTTCATTCGGAGTGAATACGATTCCACCCAAGCGACCGAAGTGCTCTACTTTCACACGACATTCAACGGCCAGACGAACATCTTCTACCATTTGTCCGGCGTTCAGCTCAACAGATAGCATACCTTTTACCTGGTCTGCATAGCGGGCAATTTGCTTTGTCGGGAACGGCCACAAGGTGATCGGACGAAGTAATCCGAGTTTGATACCTTCAGCGCGGGCCAATTCAACAGCTTTCTGGCAGATACGAGCTGACGAACCAAAGGCGATCAGCAGATATTCGGCATCTTCGCACATGAATTCTTCGTAACGGACTTCATTTTCTTCTATCTGACGGTATTTAGCCTGGAAGCGGATGTTGTTTTCTTCCATGCGAGCCGGGTCTAATTCCAAAGAAGTGATGATGTTCGGCTTGCGGTTTGCCTTTTTACCTTGTACAGCCCATGGACATTCTGCAATGATTTCTTCTTCGGTACGGCGCGGATGGAAAGGAGGAAGTACTACTTTTTCCATCATCTGCCCAACGATTCCGTCGGCCAGAATAATAGCCGGATTCCGATACTTGAAAGCTAATTCAAAACCAAGACCTACGAAGTCTGCCATTTCCTGTACGGATGAAGGAGCCAAAGCGATTAACCGGTAATCTCCGTGTCCGCCACCTTTTACAGTCTGGAAATAATCGGCCTGACTGGGCTGAATGGTTCCTAAACCAGGACCTCCACGCATGACGTTTACAATCAGACAAGGAAGTTCGGCACCTGCCAGGTAAGAAATACCTTCTTGCTTCAGACTGACGCCCGGACTTGACGAAGATGTCATGACTCTTTTGCCGGTTCCGGCTCCGCCATATACCATATTAATAGCTGCTACTTCACTCTCTGCCTGCAAAACCACCATACCGGTTGTTTCCCACGGCATTTCAGCCATGAGTGTTTCCAGAACTTCCGACTGTGGAGTGATAGGATAACCGAAATATCCGTCCACACCATAGCGGATAGCTGCACGGGCGATTGCCTCGTTGCCCTTCATAAGTTTTATCTCTTCAGCCATAGGTCAATCAATTTTCTTTTTATAGATCGTTAAACATCCGTCCGGACATACTAATCCACAACTTGCACACCCGATGCAGTTGTCGGGATGCTTCATATATACATAATGGTAACCTTTGTTGTTTACTTCCCGCGGGTGTAGTTCCAATACATCGGCCGGACAGGCTACTACGCAAAGATTACAGCCTTTACACCGCTCTGTATTGACTACGACGGCGCCTCTGAATTTTGCCATATACCTTTATGATTAAACGATTGTAACACTTTTATTCGGTTGCCAAAGGTAATAAAAACTTTGAATACTGTTTTCTTTTTCTCCTTTTTTAGTGAAAAATACTTCAAGATGTCTGCAAGAAAAGTTTATTCGCCCTTGTTGAATATATGTTCACCCTAGGCGAATATGTATTCGCCAGTGCAGTTTATATATTCGCCCATGGCGAACAGAGATTTTCTTATGGAAATATCAAAAAGATGTCATGACATCCGTTTCTTTACTTGGGGGCTGGCGAAGGATAATAAGGTGTATGGCAGAGCCGGAACTGCCTTGCGGGAGTACGATTTTTCTTAATTTTCGAGAATTAGGATGGGACGATGGTGCGTGAAGCCTGGAAAAAATGTATCTTTACGGGTCAAAATAGAAATGAGCTAATCTGTTATTTTAACGTATGGCGATAGACAAGGATGCATTAGAGACAGGTAAAATTTCCGTTTGGGGAGCTAGGGTTCACAATCTGAAGAATATAGACGTTGAGATTCCGCGTAATACACTGACGGTGATTACGGGAATGAGTGGCAGCGGAAAGTCTTCGTTGGCTTTCGATACGCTTTTTGCCGAAGGTCAGCGGCGCTATGTGGAAACCTTTTCGGCTTATGCCCGGAATTTCCTGGGAAATATGGAACGCCCGGATGTGGATAAAGTCACTGGGTTGAGCCCTGTCATCTCAATTGAGCAGAAAACTACCAATAAGAACCCGCGTTCGACCGTGGGAACAACGACAGAGATATACGATTTCCTGCGCTTGTTGTATGCCCGTGCCGGCGAAGCCTGGTCGTACCTGAGCGGAGAGAAGATGGTTAAATATACCGAAGAACAGGTTTTGCACCTGATTCTTGAACGTTATAAGGGGAAACGTACCTATATTCTGGCACCAGTTGTGCGCAACCGTAAGGGACATTATAAGGAATTGTTCGAACAGTTGCGGAAGAAAGGGTATCTGAATGTACGGGTGGATGGCGAAATGCGTGAGATTATCCACGGGATGAAGCTCGACCGGTACAAGATGCACAACGTAGAAGTGGTGATCGACAAGTTGATTGTTTCCGGCAGTGACGAGCGGCGTCTGAAGGAAAGTCTGCAAGTGGCGATGAAGCAAGGCGACGGACTTATCCTCGTCTTGGATGCCGACTCGGGCGAAGCGCGTCATTACAGTAAGCGATTGATGGACCCGGTAACGGGACTTTCATACAGTGAGCCGGCGCCACATAACTTCTCGTTTAATTCGCCGCAAGGCGCTTGTCCGAAGTGTAAAGGGCTGGGACAAGTCAATCTGTTGGATATGGAGAAAATCGTGCCTGATCCGTCGGTAAGCATCTATAATGGTGGTATCGTGGCGTTGGGTAAATATAAGAATACACTGATCTTCTGGCAGATCGAAGCCATATGTCAGAAATACGGACTAACGCTTAAGACACCTATCCAGGAGATTCCGGAAGAAGCAATGGATGAAATCATGAACGGAACTGACGAGCCGTTACAAATCAAAGGAGAACTGCTGGATACGTCGCGTTATTTCCTTTCGTATGAAGGGGTGGCCAAGTATATCATGATGCAACAGGAGATGGATGCATCGGCTTCTGCCCAGAAGTGGGCGGGACAGTTTATCAAGATGACGGTCTGCCCGGAGTGTAAGGGGCAACGCCTGAATCAGGAGGCTTTGCATTATCGCATCGCTGGCAAGAACATTGCCGAGTTGGCAGCCATGGATATTTCGGAATTGAAGGAATGGCTCGACGGACTGGAAGATAAACTGGATGGAAAACAACGGACGATCGCGGTTGAAATCCTGAAGGAAATCCGTTCGCGTTTGAATTTCCTCCTCGAAGTGGGGCTGGATTATTTGTCGCTGAACCGTTCGTCGGGGAGTTTGTCGGGTGGAGAAAGTCAGCGTATCCGATTGGCAACGCAAATTGGAAGTCAGTTGGTGAATGTGCTTTATATCCTCGACGAGCCCAGTATCGGTCTGCATCAGCGCGACAACTTGCGTTTGATAAACTCGCTGAAAGAATTGAGAGACTTGGGTAACTCTGTCGTTGTAGTAGAGCATGATAAAGATATGATGCTGGCTTCAGATTAT